>Ga0209487_1002665_pt1 | contig 14411 bp, 10 predicted proteins | sample Poulit2012_FD_187524 | JGI IMG/M metagenome (GOLD analysis project Ga0209487, IMG submission 187524) | Agricultural soil microbial communities from Georgia to study Nitrogen management - Poultry litter 2012 (SPAdes) (version 2) | ecosystem: Environmental > Terrestrial > Soil > Agricultural land... | reverse complement strand
GCCTTACGAGAGTCTACTAAGAAATGGACAAGACCGATTCGTAACTGGGGCATTATTTTAAGTCAATTTTTGATTATATTTGAAGAAAGGGTCCAATTATAAGAAAAAACGAACCCTCTAATTTTTCTACTTACACACTTTACGGGATAGTGTCTTCATAATTTGCAGCAAACATATCAAGGGAAACGTAGAGAAAGATGTAATCAAAATCTCTTGACACCATATTCTTGCCATGGATAAAGCTTCTTCTTATAACGCGATTGCCTTCATAGTTGTGGAAAGGACTAAGGGAATCAAGAGCAAAATCCATATTTCTTTTAAGCCACTGTTCAACCGCTACTGACTTGCTTTTTATTCTTTCGTATTCTGCTAGAAGTAAAGCAGATTGCTTGTTATAACTAGCGTAGTTTTCCAATACACTGAGCTTGGTATAGATAGCAACAAATAAACAGTCTTCTTTTCTTTCGTAACAAAAACACGGAAATGGGCTTTTACGAAATGTACAGGAATTATCATCCGCTTTAGCGAGGTATAACTCCCAATGTTCCTGTAACCAGTTAAGAACAAAATCGGTAGACAACGCTTCCTCCCCTACTTTGTTCCGATATACTCCTATTTGTTCTAATGCGGTTGTCATATCTTTTTTTTTGTAGGTAATAATTAATAATCAACAATTAAGCATCAATAATTAACCATTAATAATTCCCTGTGTAGATGTAAAACGTTAGTTGTTCCAGCCCTTTCGTGCAGGTCATCTACATTTTGGGTGATTACCGTAATCTTATATCGCTTATAAACTCTAAATTCTCTATAAACAAACTACCTGGGGCAACCCTATTTACTGAGTATCACTAGCATTCTCCGTTTGATTGAGCTATCCTTAGACTGATTAGCTTACTATAAATTACTTTATTTTTGTTTATCTGTTTTTTAAATAATTAACTTTAAAAATACAAACAGTACTCAAAAATCCAATAAATAAATATTATACTTTCACAAACTGAAAGTAAGGATTCCCTAAGTAATTATCTGATTCCGCACTCAACTCATTATTTACTTTATAGGATTCAATATAAATTTCATTGGTTATTTTGTTTGTGCTCAATAATTCACCTGTCCACTCATATAGTCCCATCTTTGGTCTGCTGAAAAATGAAGCTTCTAAGAACATTGGAATAACGCTATATACCCCATTTGGGGTTGCTCTATTACCACCATATACATTTGTAATAGACTTCATTATTGTCTCGGTATTTACCAATTCTTGTACAGCAAAAAATTTCCCAAATGTTTGTAAGACATCAAACGAAAATGGGAAAGCACTATTCAATAAAGAGATTAGAATAATATCTCTATCTACTTTATTTTTTATAGCAGTCTGAATTTCGGAATGTCTCTCTTTGATTAACTCCTGCATAGGGTTATTTAAAATTATTTTATTCACTATCCTCAAAGCTTTCTTTAACCTATTTTCTCCTGTGAACTCTAATCGTAATTGCTCCAAAATATAGTCATCACTATAATTGTCATTTAAATAACTCTCCAACGCTATATGAAGTGTATCTATTGGTATTCTTTGGTTAATGTCGATTGATTTATTCTTCATTAAATTTTTATAAATGGAATTAATACTTCTAAGATATGTGCTCCTCCATGGGTTACTAAACTTTCCTCTCGAGAGAAACTAAGGTTATCATTTAAATAAATAGATTGGCTTTCTGTTACTATGGAATCTATTAATTCTGGATTATTCTCTAGAAACTCTTCGAATAACCATTCCGTTGAGTACTCTAAATGACGTGTGCTTCTACTTCCAGACTTATGAGTTCCAAGCTTTTCTCTACCTTTCAAACCACGCCATCCTTTTGCTTGTATATTACCGTGATCGGTAGTTATAAATATAGTAAATCCTTCTTCTTTGAGTGTTCTTACTATATTCGCAATATCACTTCGTTCTATCCAATTTTCTGTTAGAGCTAATAAATCCTTATAGTCTGTAGAGCTATGCATTTTATCATCTAAGTCTTTAAACACTATTGCGAATTTAGTTATTCGATCCAGATTGGATAAGTCTATTTTTTCATGATTATATCGAATTTCGAATTCGTTATTGCCATTTTCTATCCAATAGTTCCGCCACAGTCTTTCTTCACTTACCGGTCCTTGGTAATACTCTTTTTTAGGAGTGTCTCCTCTAAAAATAGCTTGCCTGGATAGTTGGGTGATAGAAGGAAGCCAAGAGTATATAACGTCTTCAGTTTCTGCTAAAGGAAGCTTTTCTTTCAAAATATCATATTGCCAATATGCTAATCCATCTATAACAATAAGTGCAATTTTTTCATTTAAATAATTAAAACTAAGATAATCTAAAACTTTAGAAACTATCTTTGGTTTTTTCACTGCACTTGAGTTCTTTGTTTGCTGATAAGTGCTTTCTATATTTTTTTGAAAAGCATTGTTTACTTCTGACATTTCAAGTATTAACTCTTCTACTTGAGATGTTTTTATCGCTTTTATAACACCTTTGGAAATCGTTTTACAAACCTTTGCCCAATCAATTATTGCATTATCTAACTGAGTGTTTAAAGTTTTAATAAAAGCTGGAATATCCATCTGAGTTTCTTTTTCTGGTAAAGCAGCTTCTTTGATTTTCTCAATAACTTCTAATGTTCTGCGTCTGTTTAAGGAAACAATCTGATCCTTATCGAGTAAAACATCCAATATCTTTAAATTAACATCTTTTATAGACGGGATATGATATCCACTGTAGTAAGAACTTAATTCAAAATCAATGGCAATAGACTTTACTATGATGTCTTCTAAGTAATCTGAATTGTTTTGACTTAGTAGTATGAGAATATCCTCAGGGTCTTTTAATTCAAATGCAATTCGTTGGCTAATTTTGCTTCCATGTACTACATGGATTCCATAAGTTTTTATTGTATGTATTACGTCCTCACGGTATAAAAATCTATCCGAATTTCGGATCAAAATAACCTTCGCACCGTATTCCTTTAAATCTCGTGCAATATGTTGAATAATTCCTTTAGCCATTCAATCTTATGGTTAATAGTTGTTTAATTCCAGGAATTACTTTATTATCCATATTAAACTCCTGCATCCATGCTTCATGCTCTTTCTCTAATCTAGATAGCTTTGATTGACGAATATTTTCAATTCCTATTTTTTGAATTCTAGACTTCTGGAAATTATAGGAGTTAATACGATTTTCCTTTTTAGTTTCTAACTTGCTTAGAATATCAACCTCTAGGTTTTGGAAGACTACAAATAAAGAATCATTCAGAGTTTTTTCTATTTCAATTGGATCCTTATTTTCTTCCACTTCTTTCAATGTGAATTTTGTGGAACCAGATACTAGTCTATTCCATATATCATTGGCATAAGCAGTATATTGTTTTCCATTATCTGCTATAAAAAAACTTTGATATTGGACCTTACTTTCAACTTTATTCTTAGCACTTATTTGCCATAAGCTCCAGTAACCTGGGGTTTCTTCGCCGGATTCTGAAATTATTACTGGAATCCCATTCTTATTGTCAAAAGTTCCAATACCATTAAGAATTTTACGCACCCAATCATGTTGTAGACTTATATGCTCTACTCCTGGATTATCTAATGATACTTCTGCATCAAAAGAAATCTTTTTCGTAACATTTTGAAGATGTACTTCGGAATAACCTGATTTGTTTTTAATTACCGTACCGTTTTGAGTTAGAGTATATTCTTCAATCATTGATTCTAACCAGTACGGCAAGGGACTGTGTTTAATTTCTGCTGCTTTCTTATAATCTATATCCGACTCTTGAACCTGAGGAAGAGCACCTTCAGTACTTTTATACTCACTCAATTTCCCTTTAATCTCATGTAACCATTGGTCGCCAGCAAAATCAAAACGTTCTGGGTTTAATAAACTTTGTAAATAAAGGTTATTGACTTTCTTTAGGTCGAGTGCTGAATCTAGTACGTCGGAAGTTTTATCTATACCAAATTGCTCTATAATATTGTTTAGCTTTTCTTCTATAACCTCATATACTCTTAAATCTACACTATTATTGGTAAGCATATTGTATGCTTGTACTGGCTTCTTTTGACCTATTCTATCTACCCTCCCTATTCGCTGTTCTATCATCATAGGATTCCAAGGAAGATCATAGTTTATTACAATATTACAGAATTGCATATTTAATGATTCTCCAGCTGCATCGGTAGCAACCAAAATTTGTGCTTGATCTCTAAACTTTAGAAGAGCTCTTTTCCTTTCGTCTATATCCTGGCCACCATGAATAAATTGAACGTTATATCCTTTCTGCTGTAAAAAGTCACATAACATCTTTTGAGTAGTTCTGAACTCAGTGAATACAATAATTTTTAATTCTGGATTGTTATTCTCTTGCTGTAGCTCAAGATATTTATCATGTAAAGCTTCAGCCTTAGCATCGGTTTCTGTTTGTATACAATCCTCTGCTTTTTCAATTAAACTTGTAAGCAAAGCTTCTTCATCTTCAAAACCACGAGGATCGTATTGGTAAACATCTTCAAAGTCCACGTCTTGATTATATTCGTCTATGCGACTATCTATCTCATTGGTGTAATCTTCAATCTCATTCTGCTCGCCTAATCTTAATCGTTCTAAACGACCTTTCATTGCCGAAAGGATTGCTGCAGTGGAACTACTAACTAATCGCTGAAACAAAATCATAATAAGCCCTGTAGCATTATTCTTTGTACGTTTGGCTGTATTAAATCCTTTACGGACATAATCGGTTACAGCGTTGTATAATGCCATTTGCTTTTGATGCTTATTTATATCTAAGAATACATCAAAGCGATAGGTCTGTCTTTCTGAGAAAAGCTTATTCCCATCGTAGTCCACAGCAAAACGTTTTTCCGTACGTATTACGTATGGTTCTAATTCCTCAATAGCCGGTAAACCTTCTCCTGCAAATGCATCAGGATCGAGTAGCTGAAGTATCCTCCTAAAATGATCTTCCTTTCCTCTATGTGGTGTTGCGGTTAACAACAATACATTCGGTACTGAATTACAGAGCTCCTGGGCTAAAATATAGCGTGAAACGGTAGAAGTTGCACCACCCATTTTATGTGCCTCGTCAATAATTACCATGTCGAAATCTGCTTCTAGTACAGCAGCCATTCGGTATTTATTGTATTCATCTATTCGTTCTTGCGACCAGCCTTGTCTTTTTTCTAGAGGTTTAAGCGCATCAGTAGAGACGATTATTTGGTTATGTTGCGTCCAAAAATTAAATTCCTCATCGGCATTAATATTAGCAAATGTACGAGCCATAGAGGTAATCATTTCTGAATCGTAAATATGAAACACCTCGTTAAAGTGGTCTTTAAGTTCGCTTTGCCACTGCATCATAGAGGATTTAGGAACTATAACTAAAGTTCGCTTTATATCGCCACGTAGTTTTAGCTCCTTTAGGATTAAGCCAGTTTCAATTGTTTTCCCCATCCCCACTTCATCTGCAAGTAAGAATCGATTTTGTGGTGACTGCATTACTTTTTCCAATACCAGGATTTGATGTGGTAAAGGAATTAAACTACTCTCATATGGCGCTAGAAGGTTTTTCTTGGCTACTTCATCTTTTATTTTTGCTGCAATAGCGATAAAACGTAAGTATGGAATAGAGTAAAAAGACTTAGATTTTTCTAAATCCTCATATGGTACTTCTAAAAAACTATTATCTTCTAAAAGCCTTATCCAAGCTATACGTTGACCGAAAACCTCCTTCTCCCCTACAACTTCGCAGGATTTCCCTTTATACTTCATATTAAACTCTTGCGCTTGCTATATCATAAAACTGTAATAATACTTCGTCTTCCATTAAAAGGTTGTTTGGAATTCGATCCCCTATGTTTACAATGGTTTCAAAATCTTTATCCTGATAGCATTGTTTAAATCCTTCACGCAATGCTTCTACTCGCACTTCTCTTATTCTTTTACGAGAACCTTCTATTTCCTTTTTATATCCTTCAAAAAGTCGAATCAATCGTGCTTTTCGTAACTTTTCTAAATCCGCTTCATTTTCTGGGTCTGGAGCATACCACTTCCCTTCTTCATCACTTAAAAAATTCTCTTCCAAGATAGTTTGTAGCTCAGGAATAACATCTCCTCTTCTAACGCCAGCTAACGCTTGCATCCATTGAGGTTGAATATCTTGATAGGTCAATGATTCTTCAGAAAGTAAGTTTTTTAGCCACATAACTCCATCTTGTTCAGAGGAAACTAAAATTGACAATTGTATAAACTCAGGATTCTCCTTTTTCTTCTTATCATATTCTTGTACTTGTTCATTGGTGAAAAACATTCCATCTCGTTCAATAAATCGCTCTCGTAAACCTTTTTGAAATTTTCCAGCGTCAATTGGTACTGGTAACTCTCTTTGCACATAAAAAGCAATTAATCTATCAAATAATATTTTTGGACTTCTCTCTATTATTGCAGTAGTAGAAGTACCTGTCTTTAAATGAATTGGCAAATGATTTAAGTGCTCTTCTACAAAATCCCAAATCGCAACATTAGATTCTTGATTTTGTACAAACTTTCCATCAAACTCTGAGGAAGGCTTATAACAGGTAATAATTAGATCTTGTTTTACTGAAGTAGGATTCATAACAGCATTATAGGAACCTTGTTGTTTATCTAACGCAGCAACATTAGCAATAATAAAACCTGTATTCTGAATTGAAGTTTGTATACTATTCCAAACTGAAGCTTTAGTACTGCTAAACTCCACAGTCATCCACTTTCCAGGTTTTAAAATTCTGAAGAACTCGGAAAAAGATTGTTGTATTAATATTTGATATTCAAAAATTGACTTTTGCTGAGTTCTATTTTCAATGGCTTCTTGATTAGTATTAGTTTTTAAATTAAGCCAATTTTCCCAATGTGAGCTCAGTTCAGAATACATTAAGTTAGCACCAAAAGGTGGATCCACAAAAAGATAGTCTACAGTGTTTGATTTAATATTTCCTAGACTAGTTGCAGAATTAATTCCATTTAAATTTCTCTGATTTTTTGGTAATAAATTAAATGCTCTATTGAATGCTTTTATTTTAGATTTGAAAGAATTAAATACGTTAGATTCAGTAATTAATGAGGAAACATAAATTGTTCCAGACATTGGCCCACCAGACCCTCTAAACCTATATCTTGAAGTTTTAGAGAGGTTTACGATTGTAGCAGTAAATAACGCTTTTTGCTCTTTAGTTTCTAATTCTTTATATAAATCATTTAAAACAATTAATGTTCGTTTTGTATATAAATCCTTTAACTTAATTATCCCTTTATTAGAAAATTCTTTTGTTTTATCTCCCTCTTGAAAATAATTATTTAACTGTTCAAGTTCGTCTAACTGATAATTAGATATCCTTTCAATTAAATTTAAATCATATTCATCACATGGCTTCTCAAAACTCTTATTTCCTACCTTATAATTAACGTACACAGGCTCAAACATTATTGACTTTGAAACTTCTTCAGTTTTATTGTCAATTACTGTTTCCCATTTTTTTTCCAACTGTCGCTTATTTAATAAAGCTTTACAATTAAGGCAGTGAAACTCATTTTTTAATTTTAAATTCTCAACTGCTGTATCCCAAAAATTAATATCATTCTGACAATGTGGACAAATGAAAACTTCCGACCATACTATATAGTTTATAATCCCAACTTCTTTTCCCTTATGCAATGTTTTATATAGCCAGTCATACTTGTTTTCAATTTTAGTAACAATATTACTTGCAGTTACTTGAAAACTTTCCCTGTTTTCGCTAGATACATTAAAAACTGCATTAATTAAACTTGCTACAGGACTTAAATCTGAACAAATAGCCTTTCTTTCTCCCCATTTAATATTTTTATTTTCATTTTCTTTTGAATATTTAAACTTCGAGTCAGGATTACCACACATGGACGCAGCTACTCCTGTCATTCCTGTTCCAGCAAAGCCATCAAAAACCACATCTCCTGGTTGCGTATAATGCAAGATATATCGCATAATAGCAGGATGGGGAACTTTGGTATGATACGAATGTGCTCTGTAAATAGCATTGTTTTTTCCTTCACTCACATCTGCTGTATAAGGCTCTGTAACTTTAAAATCTGCACTTCGTTTTCCTTCGTTTTCTAACTGCTTTTTATCCTCTTCCCATTCTTTAATAAAATCATTCAGCCAAGGATTTGGGCAAGCCGTATAATAAGGTGGGTCGGAAAGCTCAATAATATCCTCATCTTCACCTATAGGAAACCCCTCCATTTTTTTAAGTTCTGGTAACTTTTTACGAAGTTCTTCTCGAAAATATTCTCTACGCTCTTCTTCGGAAGAAAAAGTTTTTCCTAAAACCGTTACTGGTTTATTCTCTATATCCTTATCTGTAAATAAATCTTTGTTCATGGATTGAATGGTAGTAAACATTAAAGCATTTGGAATAATTGTTTATTCCAAATGCTTTAATGTGATTTGATTAATATTTTTTGAGGAGAAATTACAGGAATTATTATATTTTTTATTCCGCTACTTTCTAGCTTCTCAAAGAGAATACCTCTAGAAGTTGAAATAGCAATTCCTAAGATAGTGGCAACTAAAACTCCTGAAAATATAGGTTTTTCATCATTAAGTTTATAAAACTGATGTATTTTTTCTATTTTAAAATGATAGTCGGTTTGCAATAACATCAATTGCTCCTCTTGCTTATTTTTGAAAGAAAACACCAATTCAATTTTAAGCATTTCGTCTTTTAAATTATGTAGTAACTTATGCGCAATATCTACCTTAGGTTCTTTTGCTTGTTTAAAAGCGATACTATTCAGTTCGCTTTTCACCACATCTATTTTTAATAAATGGATTTCTTCTGGGACTATTTTTGGCGTCTTTTCCATATTACATAGCTACTTCGAATGTTTGACTATCTGAAGTTTCTTCATAGTTTTCAACCTTTTCAATCAATTCCTCCTGATTTTGAATTGTGCCTAAATACACATATTTAAATTCTGTATCAGTTTTCACTTGGATTAAGTCTACTCCTAAAGCTATTTCTAATTTAATTATGCTTTTCAGCGTAAGATTATGCATTCCGCTAAGCCACTTTGATATTTCCGATGCGTTTTTCCCCATTGCCTTGGCCAAGTCTTGTGATTTCCAGCCTTTGTCTTCCATCGTCAATCGGATTTTCTCTGTTATTGCTAAATTTTTCTCAATAAATCCATCAATTTCAAGGTTTTTATTTTCATCTAACCACTGACTTATCATGTTTCCTTTTGTTTTCATGTCTTCTTGTTTTTTTGGCAATATTTTATTCCCATTTTAGTAGAAAATGTTCATCTACTATAATATCGGTATAACTTTTATTCCAGCGAATGTCTTTATTAATAAAAGCCTCTTCTATTAGTTTTGATAATGTATTTGCAACTTTAAAATGAGGGCGTACGCTATCGCAATCTTGAGCTCTTCTACTAGTTTTAATATCTCCGTTAAATAAAAAGACAACAGATTCATTCGCTTTGAAGCAATACAATCTTAAATTATTAGGCTTATTATGCTCCTCTTCTGTTGCGTCATCTATCTCTACATAAATAGGCTCTCGATCGACTCCTTTGGGAGGTAAAGCTCTAGTATCTGCTATTTCAGCTTCATTTCTAAAGTACTGATCCAATGCCCCAATTTTATCACCAATTACTTCGATCCACCTTATTATATGATATAGCTTATCATAATTAGAGTTGGTGTGTTTATTAATAAATTGTTGAAAAAGCGTAGTTTCTTCATTAATACTAATAGTATAATAAGTAACCTTACGATATTTTTGCACTAATTCTATAGTTGCAAAGTTATTCACTTTTAAGTTATTTTACAAGGATTATTCACTTTTAAGTTATTTTAAAATAATCCTAATTCTATCTCTTTCTTTTCCTTTAGCCATTTGGTCTATATAATGCCTAAAAGCATTAATTGCTTCATCTGGTGTAAGCGGTTTATTAAATGCAGCTTTCATTCCCTCTATACTTAATTCAATTTTTTCTAAGCCTTTATGTAGTTCCATTATTGAGTTACGAATAGCTAGTACATTATCTATTGTTACATCAATTTCACCTTCTTTAAACTCCTTAAGAAGCTTCTGTTGCTCAGTACCTAATAAACTTATTTTCTGTTTTACCATTGGGTCATCTAAAGTGTCTTTTAGAGTTTCTATCCACTTTTGCACTAGCTTATGTAGTTCGGTTTTTAACTGCTTAACTGTATATGCCCCTTTCCCTTCATATTCAAAGGGATTAAAGTCTTGATATGGTGCCACCAATATACTCTCTTTGTTTACCTTATCATCAGCTGGTTTTAGACTTTCTATTTTACGCTCTAATGATGCGAATTCACCTTTTGATAGGAAATCAGCTTCTTTTAAAACATCAGCAATTACTTTATCATCAGAGTCAAGTAAAGCCTGTTTTTTAGTATTATCTGACTCACTGATGCGATACTTTAAATACATTTTTAAATACCAATCTGCATAATCTTCCTTAAGCTGGTTTAAGCTTGTTCTATACTCGCTTAGTTTAGCCTCATCATAATTGCTTATTATAGATGGCAAGCGACTAATTGTTTCGATAACCTTCTCTTTAAACCCCTCATCAGTAATATATTGACGGGCTTGTTGTAGGTACTGAACATCAGTATTTAAACTTTCTAATGCTTTTAACTTATTTTCAAGCTTAACAACGTCTTCTTTAATCGGAAGTAGCACATTTAAATCATCGACCGAAAACTGGAAGTTTTTTATCCTAGCCTCTGAAGTATAAGTAGCTACCCTATCACAAAACCTAGAAAAGCTAAGTAGTTCCCTACTATGTTTTTGCGCATCTACCTTAGATATTATTTCAATATTCTGAAGAGAATATCCATTTTGTATTTTACTAGACAATTTTACTGTACGGCTTGCCCAAGTATTAGCTGCATTAACTAAATCTGTATAAGTTGAAGGATTCTTTAATTGATTGCTTAAATCCCTTCCTAAAAGACTCATAAACATTGATTTTAGAGCTGCTAAGTTTAGTCCTTTAGGTGGCTTAATATGTGTAAATGAAAAGAAGTCTTGACTTTCTATACTACGAAGTTCATTCAAGTTAGTAGAATTAATAGTCGTTCCTGACGATAATGTAATTTCAATTTCACCTAATGCAGCTAAAGTGGCCATTACCACAAATTGCAATTCGGCTTCTATTTGAAAATCTTTAGACAACCATAAATTGTCGCTTTTATCTACATACTCTATTATTTCATCCCTATTTAAGACTTTCCCTTCTCCTTTATCTTTAAGTTTCTTAAGTAAGCTTTTAGCATAAGGCGAATGACTATAATCCAAGCTTCCTGGCACCCAAAGACCTAATCCTGATAAAATACCTTCACCATCCCTATTACTTTGCTCAGGTGTCGCAATCTTTAATAATGCCTGTTTAATTAAACGGTCTTGATTATCTTTAGTTACATTAATATTTAACTGAGAAAACTTTGGGTAATCAGGGCGGTCATCTTTAAACCAATCTTCTAAAACTAAAGAAGCAACCTCCGAAAACACTTGCTCTTTACTAGAACCTTTACCTGGCAGTGGATAACCGCTTAGGGGCAATTCTTTGCCTTGATAATCTACTTTAGTAATTTGAACAAACTCTTGATCGAAGAAAGTTCTTGATTTTTTATTAAGCTCCTCGATTTTCTGACGATAAATTGGTTTTTGAGAGGAATCAGCTCTCGCTTCTAACGACATTGCGGCACCATATAGAACTACCGCATCTTTAAACTCTTGCGATAATCCATCGAAAATAAAATAAACTTCATCCTCTTCATGATTTCTACTCGACTTACCGAAAATTGGCATAAAGTACATATAGAATTGCCTTCTAGGATGCGTTGTTGACCTTTCGTTTGGATTTCCAAAGAAAATATAGCCTTCTCTAAAAGTCTTATGGGACTTCCACTCAATAGCATGCTCCCAAATCCTAAATCCATGTCGATAGGTATCGTGACTCAACGGTAAATTAACCTCTAAAAACTTGAAGAAATATTCATCTTTCTGAGAGGTGGACATAGTTGCCGCATAATCTTTTATTTTCTGATCAAAATTAATACCTCCTTCAATACGTAAATGGAACTCCGCATTTTCTGAATCCCTATCAAAAAACTGTCCTGATGTTGCTGTTATTATTTGTTGGCCAGAAGAGTCTACTATATCAATTAAAAAATCTCTGTCATCTGCCAATGGATCCGTCAAGCATAAATCATCTACAAGCTGTTCAGCATTGGTTCCATTTTGTTTTTGAAGTTCTTGCTGTAATATTTTAATTGCACAAGCATTTACAATTCTTTTTGCAACAGTTCTTCTTGAAGCGCGTGCTCCAATAAAGTGTGAGTCTATTTTATCGTCAATGGTATCCGTTATTTCTTTAATTTTTCTCACATCAGGATTGGCCATTAAGTCCTGTTCCTTTTTCATGTCTTCCCAATAGTGATCATAGGTAAGTAATCCTGGATTATCCTTAGGGACATCTTGTTCTAGCATTTTAGAAAACTGCCTAGATAAAGTCTTTAAGATTTCACGTTGACTTTTCCCTATTCGAATTCTCTCAAAGTTTTCAAAATAGCTAGGATGCACAGGAAACAACTCAATATACTCTTGCGTTCTTCCATGCATATCGGTAAATAAATTTAGAAAAGAATCTAAATGACTTCTTACTTTTTGTTTCTGGTGCTCATTCTTACTTAACAATCTATTTTTTACAATAAAAGCTACATCCTCTTTGGTTATCATTATATCCTTATACCTATCATTTACCTTTTGTAGCATTTCAGCTGCAAACTGAAATTCAGATGAATGATAAATCATTTCTTGCACACCAAAAACGAACTTAAACTTCGTGCCATCACAAGCTTGCCCTAAAGCCTGCAGTACAGCTAAGTCTTGGTTAAGCTTGTCTGCCGCACTTCTACCTTTTAAGTAAGCTAACATCTCGTCTATTACTATCAGGAAGCCTTTATCTGGGAATTTCTCTTCAAATTCAGCCATCATCAATAACAACTTATCAAAATAAGGCTTTGCACCGTGTCCCTCAAAAGAGAATTCCACTCCTATTTCTTTGAGGTAGTTTTCAATGTGATAGGTAACCACCTCCCAAAGGCTTTCTATATTACCTAATTCAAATCGTAATACTTTAAACTTTCCGGCAATTGCAGACAGGTCTTCTTTTGGTTTTGAGTCACTCACATATTCAAGTAAAGATTCATCCTCTGCTATTAATGACACTAAAGACATTAAGTGTGATTTACCTGTACCATAGTTACCTACAACTTGTAATCCGAAAGATTCTTCCGTTTGTGTGAAGTCTAAATTACGAACCATTAACGGAATAAGATGCTCTTTAAAAGTATTTGAAAAAACAAATGTTTTTACCAGGTTTTTTTGATAATCTAATTCATTTGTTCGACTAAACTTTACCACTTCGGTAATTGGCTCAAAGCTTATAAGATCTTTATATTTCATGTACTAACAGTGTTTAAAAAATACTTTTTTCATTAACCTATTGCTAACTTTAAGGATGAAAAACTTTTATATTATTATATGTGATATGTCTTTTAAGTTTATCTCAACTCCCTCTTCTTGAGTCAAGAAATAAATTCTATTATTTACTACTTCTCCAGGCCATTTTACTATAAGTGTAGTTCCTCTGGAGTAATTCTTCAGTATTGTTTTTAAATCTAGTTTAAGCTCTTTCTCCATCAAAATCCCTAAGTTTTCAATGCTAATATAACGCTCTAATTCTTTAGAAGTCAACACATTCGACTTTAAAAGGTTATTTAAAGATTCTAAAGCATGATTAGATAGTCTATCCTCTGTTTGATTTTGTAACATTTTAGACAATTGTCTTCCAACATCTAGATAAGGAATATCTATGCTCTTATCCTTAACAATAATCAATCTATTTCTTGGGTGAGCATTTAGAAATTGGAGGATATGTTTCATGCAGGATTAAAAAATTTGATACTTTTCATTAAAATGAATGCAATAAAAATATTCTTGTTTTCCTACGCCTTCATTTGGGGAGATTGAAGATTCGGAAATCAAATATAAGAATTTAATTTAGCAATAATTAACATTTATGTGTTTGAAAATTAAATCTCATTATATCTTAGCCCCTTAATAAGCTGGAGTGTTATTTCAAATTTAAACACTTAATTTTGAAATTATGAAATACAAGAGATGGAGCTTAAAAGAAAAGCTTGAGATTTTAGAACAAGCCAAAGAATTTGGTGTCGTAGAAACTTGCAGGAAGTTCTCTGTAAGCACTGGCAATTATTATAACTGGCGTAAGAAATTTGACC
>Ga0209487_1002664_pt1 | contig 14415 bp, 15 predicted proteins | sample Poulit2012_FD_187524 | JGI IMG/M metagenome (GOLD analysis project Ga0209487, IMG submission 187524) | Agricultural soil microbial communities from Georgia to study Nitrogen management - Poultry litter 2012 (SPAdes) (version 2) | ecosystem: Environmental > Terrestrial > Soil > Agricultural land... | reverse complement strand
CTCAACGTCGAGACGGGCTCGCTGAGTCGCTACCGCTTGCAGTACTCGTTGTACAAGTCCGACCCGGACATGATCTACGCGCACCGGCAGGCACCGTGGATCGCCACCTGGGACGACCACGAGGTGGAGAACGACTACCCCGTCGAAGAGGCAGATGCCGACGATGTGGTCCGCAGAGCCAACGCTTACCGGGCCTACTGGGAACACATGCCGCTGCGCAGGCCGCAACGGCCGGTGGGACCGGAAGCCCGCATGTACCGCAGCTTCGACTTCGGCCGGCTGGCGCGGTTCACCGTCCTGGATGTCCGCCAATACCGCAGCGCGGAGGTGGCTGAGGAGCCGATCCCGGACTCGCCCGAACGGCGGGACGAGCACCGGACGATGCTCGGAGCAGAGCAAGAGTCATGGTTCCTGAACAGCCTGACCTCCTCCCCAGCTCGCTGGAACATCGTCCCGCAGCAGGTCCTGATGGGGATGCTGGACAGCCAACCCGGTGAGGCCTCCCGGTTCGCTCCCGGCGGATGGGACGGCTACCAGGCCTCCCAACAGCGTGTCCTCAGCACGGTGGCCGAGCACGACGTACCCAACTTCGTCGTGCTCACCGGTGACATCCACCGCAACTACGTGCTCGATCTCAAGGCCGACTACGACGATCCGGACTCAGCAACAGTGGGCGCCGAGTTCGCCGGCACCTCGTTGACCAGTGGCTCCGACGGGGTCGATGACGACGGCGGTCTCGACGATCGTTACGCCGCGAACCCTCACCTGCACTGGGCCTCGCTGCAGCGCGGCTACGTCCGATGCCACCTGGACGAGGACCTGCTGCAGGTCGACTACCGGGAGGTGCCGTACGTGACCACCACCGGCGCCCCGGTCTCCACCCGCTCCTCGTTCGTGGTCGAATCCGGAGTGGCCGGAGTAGCCGAGGCCTGAGCCAGCCGCTCGACCGACATGGTCAGCGCTGCCCGCAGCGGCGCCATCGCCAACGCTCTGCTTCGCAGCTCCCGGCCGGCGTGTCGCCGGGAAGGCGGGCGTTCGCGGAGGTCGCCGGTCAGCTGAAGAGCCGGGCGATCTCTGCGATCCGCTCCTCGCGCTGCGCTGCGGGCAGCCGGCGGTCCCGTTCCAGCACCGCCACCCCGTGCAGCATGCTCCAGAACAGCTCCGCGCGGGTGTCGGCGCCCGGCCCGCGCCCGAGCACAGCCACCAGTGCGTCGAACCCCCGGCGCAGCTCCGGCGGTGTCTGCGAGCTGGCGAACCGGTTCAGCGAGGGCATCTCGAACATCGCCGTGTACAGGCCCGCGTGCTCGCGCGCGAAGGTGAGGTAGGCACGGGCGGTCTGGGCGAGCGCATCGGGGTCATCGGCGCCGGCGACCAGCTCCTCGAGCTGAGCGAACCCGCTGCGCGCCACCGCCGCGATGATCTCCGGGCGGCCCCTCGGGAAGTGCTGGTAGAGCACGGGCTGGCTGTAGCCGATCGCGGCAGCGAGCCGGCGCACGGTCACCGCCGACCAGCCCTCGGTCTCGGCGATCGTGCGGGCCGCGGCCACGATCGCGGCTTCGCGATCGGCGGGTGCCGCTGTCGACCTGGTCCGTGCTGGCGTCTTCACACCCCTAGCCTAGCAATGCTAGATTCGTCTGCAGCGCCACCTAGCATCGCTAGGTTGGTGTGCGAGCCGACCCGGCACCACTACGCCCGAGGAGGACTTCATGCTTGAGCTCATCACTGGTGCCACGATCGTCGTGGCCGGCCTGCTCGTCGGCGTCGAGCTGTGCGTGGCCGTGCTGGTCCACCCGGTCGCCGACCGCCTTCCGTCTGCTGGCGCGCTGACCTTCCGCAGCCTGGCTGCGCGCCGGCTCGGTGCCGTCATGCCGCCGTGGTACATCGCCACGGTCACGCTGACCGTGGTGCTGGCCGTGCTGCTGCGCTCGACGGCGGCCGGTGCGCTCAGCGGCGTCGCCGCCGCACTGTTCCTCGCCACAGTGGTGCTCTCGGTGACCGTGCTGGTGCCGATCAACAACCGGGTCAAGGCGTGGTCCCAGGGCGACCATCCCGCCGACTGGCGCCGCCAGGTGCGGCGCTGGGACCGCTGGCACCTGCTCCGCGTGCTGCTCTGCCTCGGCGGGCTGGTGCTGCTGGCGACGGTGGCGCTCACCACCGCCTGACACGCCCCCACCCACCGGCTGACAGCGTGGGAAGGATCCGTCCACCGTGGGAAGATCGGCAGATGGAACACACCGCCACGCCGGAACCCACACCGGCACGTCCTGCTGCTCCCGAGACCGGCCCCGACGTGGTGCACGTCGAGCGCACCGGCACCCGCCGCTACGTCGCCACCAACTCCCGCGGAGCGCAGGTGCAGATCGGCGGCGAGGAGACCGATGGCGTCTTCACCCCCGGTGAGCTGCTCGCCATCGCGCTCGGCGCCTGCAACGTGATGACCGCAGACTTCCCGCTGTCCCGCAGGCTGGGCGAGGACTTCACCGCGAGCGCCAGCGTCGGCCGTACCAAGCTCGCCGCGGAGAACCGGTACACGGCTGCCGACGTGGACCTCGTCCTCGGCCCGGAGGCCGCCGACCGGCTGGCCGAGCTGGAACCGGTGGTCCGTCGTGCCGTCGAGCGTGGCTGCACGGTCGGACGTACCCTCGAAGCCGGGCTGGTCGACAGCCTGACGATCCGTGCTCAGGAGCACGAGGAGGAAGGGTGATCTGTGCCGCGTCAGCGTTCCCGCACCGAGCAGCTGATCGATGCTGCTGTGACCATCCCGAGCAGGCGGGTCGGGGGCTACGTCGACTCCCTGCGCGCTGACCACCCGGAGGCCGACCCGGAGGAGCTGATCGAGATCCTGTCCAGCCGGTACCTGTGGGCGGTCTCCGGCTCCGGCGGTGCGGTCGGTGCAGCCGCGGCGTTCCCCGTGGTGGGCACCACAGCGGCCCTCGCCCTGACCGCCGGGCAGGTCACCACGTTCCTGGCTGCCTCCAGCGTGCTCTGCCTGGCGGTGGCGGAGGTGCACGGTATCGCCACCGACGATGCCAGCCGCCGCCGCGCCCTGCTGCTGACCACGCTGCTCGGCGAACGCGGACCGCAGCTGATGGAGCAGCAGCTCGGTCTGGCTTCGGCGACCTGGGCCAAGGTGCTGCTCACTCGCCTCCCGGTGGCCACGGTGAAGACGGTGAACCGCACACTGCGCCACCGGATGGCCAAGGTGGTGGTCACCAAGGGCTCCACCGTGTTCATCGGTCGGCTGCTGCCGTTCGGCATCGGCGCCGTGGTCGGGTTCGTCGGTTCCCGGGCGATGGGCACAAACCTGGTGGCCGGGCTGCGCGAGGCGTTCGGCCCGCCGCCGGCGACCTTCCCCCGTGCGATCGGGCACTCCCTGGCTGCGGCACGGCTCGAGGGCGACCTGTTCTCCCACGCCGGGGGCCTGATCGAGGCCCGCACCGAGGATCGGGACGCGGACTGACCGGGTCGCTGCCGGAGAACAGCGCCGCTGTCGACCTACACTGCGGGGTATGCCGGACACCCAGTACGAAGACCTGCTCGCGCACGTGCTCGCCCACGGCACGCCGAAGTCCGACCGGACCGGCACGGGCACCCGGTCGGTGTTCGGCCACCAGCTGCGCTACGACCTGCAGCGCGGTTTCCCGCTGATCACCACCAAGCGGGTGCACCTGAAGTCGATCGTGCATGAGCTGCTCTGGTTCCTGCGCGGAGACTCCAACATCGCCTACCTGCGTGAGCACGGGGTGCGGATCTGGGACGAGTGGGCCGACGCCGACGGGGAGCTCGGTCCGGTCTACGGCGTGCAGTGGCGCTCCTGGCCCACCCCGGGCGGTGGGCACATCGACCAGCTGGCGACCGTGCTGCGCCAGCTGCGCGAGCAGCCGGACTCGCGCCGGATCGTGGTCTCCGCGTGGAACGTGGCCGACCTGGACAAGATGGCCCTGGCTCCGTGCCACGCGTTCTTCCAGTTCTACGTGGCCGGCGGCAAGCTGTCCTGCCAGCTCTACCAGCGCAGCGCCGACCTGTTCCTGGGGGTGCCGTTCAACATCGCCTCCTACGCGCTGCTCACCCACATGGTCGCCCAGCAGACCGACCTGGAGGTGGGCGACTTCATCTGGACCGGCGGCGACTGCCACATCTACGACAACCACACCGATCAGGTGCGCACCCAGCTGCAGCGCGAACCCTACGACTTCCCCACCCTGCAGCTGCACCGGGCCCCGGACCTGTTCAGCTACGCCTATGACGACGTGCAGGTGGCCGGCTACTCCCACCACCCCGGCATCAAAGCACCGGTGGCCGTCTGAGATGCTGGGGATGATCTGGGCGCAGGCCCACGACGGGGTGATCGGCCGGGACAACGACCTGCCCTGGCACCTGCCGGAGGACCTCAAGCACTTCCGCACCACCACTGCCGGGGACGCAGTGGTGATGGGCCGCAAGCAGTGGGAGTCGCTGCCGCCGAAGGTGCGCCCGCTGCCGGGCCGCCGCAACGTGGTGCTCACCCGTAACCCGGACTACGACGCGCCCGGCGCCGAGCTGGTCTCCTGCCTGCCGGACGCGTTGGCGCTGGTGGCCGACGAGGACGCCTGGATCTGCGGCGGCAGTCAGGTGTACGACGAGGCGATGCCGCATGCGGACGTGCTGGTGGTCACCGAGATCGACCTGAGCGTCCGCGGGGACACCTACGCCCCGGAGATCACGCCGGAGTGGCTGCGCGCTGAGGTCACCGACTGGCAGGTGGCCGACAACGGGCTGCGCTTCCGGATCGTCACCTACCGGAGGTGATGACCGCAGTGCCCCCCGATCCGTCGACGCCGCCGGAGGAGCAGCACGCCGGCGGCGCTCCCCGCCGGGACCGGCTGCAGTCGGTCACCCAGATCGTGGCCGTCGGCTTCGTGGTGCTGCTCGTGGTGGTCGCCGCGAGCGCGATCGGCCCGTGGCAGCTGGACCCGCCGTTCCAGCTGGAGGCACCATCGACCACCGACGTGCCCCCGGCAACCGGCACCGGCACCGCCAGCTCCACGCCCAGCCCGAGCGAGTCGACCCAGTGGCAGGACATGCCCGCCCCGGACCTGACCTGGTTGGCGATCGTGATCACCGTGATCGGCGCGGCTGCGGTAGTGCTGGTGCTGCTGCGCGTGCTCGCCTACCTACGCCGCCCCCGGGAGAAGGAGCCTGCCGAACCAGGCACCACCGCCGACTACGGCGACGCGGAGGACGAACCGGACCTGCCGGTGCTGCAGGACGGGGTGCGCACCGCAGCCGAGCAGCTCCGGGCGGTCGGCCCACCACGGGATGCCATCGTGGCCGCCTGGCTCGCGATGGAGGACGCCGCCAGCCGCTCCGGGGTGACCCGCCGGCCCGCACAGACCCCCACCGAGCACGCCAGCGCAGTCCTCGCCCGCACCGCCGCCGACCCACGCGCCACCGAGCATCTGCTGCACCTGTACCACCGGGCCCGGTTCTCCACCCAGGAACCACAACCCTCGGACGTGCAGGAAGCCGCTGACGCGCTGGAGCAGCTGGCCGCGTCCTGGCCCGAGCTCGCCCACCGCCCCGCCGGCGGAGAGGAGACGGAGCACAGATGAGCCACCCTCCCCAGTTCCGGCAGGCCCGGACGAGTGCCTTCGTGCGCCGGTGGTCCCCGCTGCTGGCAGCGATCGCCGGTCCGGCCCTGGCCCTGCTGATCGGCACCGACCTGCCGCACGCCCTGCTCATCGGTGGCACGCTCGCCGCTGCGACCCTGGTGGTGCGCGCACTCCCGTTCGGTTCCCGGGCCACTTGGCCGGTGCTGCCCTACGGTCGGCGGGACGGCGCCCGGCGGGACGTCTCCAGCCTCACCTGGACGATGATCGACCGGGGCGGCGGGATCTCCTCCACCGGGGAGAGACGCCTGCGCACTGTGCTCACCGCGGCTCTGGAGCTGCGCGGGGTGGACCTGACCACCCCGACCGGGCAGGAGCAGGCCGATGCCGTGGTCGGTGGGCACGTGGCACGCTGGCTCACCGACCCCGAGGCCCCAGCCCCCGACCCGCGCGCAGTGCGGCGCATCATTGCCCGCGTGCAGCACGCCGACCAGCCCACCCGGACGAAAGGCACCCCGTGACAGACAGACCCATCGCCCCGCTGCCCGCCACCGAGGTCGCCCGCCTGGGCGAGCAGGTGCTGACCGAGGTGAGCTCCGTCGTCGTGGGTATGAAAGAGCCGTTGCGGACAGCGCTGGCCGCGATCTGCGCCAGCGGGCACGTGCTCTTCGAGGACGTGCCCGGGCTGGGCAAGACGCTCGCGGCCCGCTGTCTGTCCGGCGCGCTCGGGCTGGAGTTCCGGCGGCTGCAGTGCACCCCGGACCTGCTTCCGGCGGACATCACCGGTTCGTTCGTCTACGACCCGACCGCCTCGGAGTTCACCTTCCGGCCCGGGCCGGTGTTCACCGGTCTGTTCCTCGCCGACGAGATCAACCGCACCCCGCCGAAGACCCAGTCGGCGCTGCTGGAGGCGATGGCTGAGCGGCAGGTGACCGTGGAGGGCACCAGCTACACCCTGCCGCGACCGTTCCACGTGCTGGCCACCTCCAACCCGGTGGAGTACGAAGGCACCTACCCGCTGCCGGAGGCCCAGCTGGACCGGTTCATGGTGCGCCTGTCCGTGGGCTACCCGGATGCCGAGGGGGAGACCGACGTGCTGCTGCGCCGGATCGCCCGCCGGCAGGAGGCCGCCACGGTCACCCAGACCACCGACGCGGACACGCTGCGCGCGATGCAGGCCGGGGTGGAGGCAGTGGATGCCGACCCGGACGTGGCACGCTACTGCGTGGACCTGGCGGTGGCCACCCGCTCCCACCCGGCCGTGGAGGTGGGCGCTTCCCCACGCGGGTCGCAGGCGCTGGTGCTGGTGGCTCGGGCACGCGCGGTGCTGGACGGCCGCGAGTTCGTCACCCCCGAGGACGTCAAGGCCATCGCGGTACCGGCGCTGGCACACCGGTTGGTGCTCACCCCGGCCGCCTGGGCGCAGGGCACCACCCCGGAGGCGGTCGTCGCCCAGCTGCTGGACGAGGTGCCCGGACCGGCGACCACCGCGAGCGCTGGTGCCCGGCAGCAGTGACCTCACCGCGCTGGTACATCGGGCTGGAGTCGCTGACCCTGGCCGTGATCGGTGTGCTCGCACTCGCTGTGGGCGCCCTGGTCTCCCGCCCGGACGTGGCGCTGATCGGTGCGATCTTCGTGCTCACGTTCGCCTGGGGCTGGATCACCCGCCCGACGGCGCAGCCCGGGGTGGTCGTGCGCCGCACCTCGGCCCGGGCCCGGGCAGGTGCCGTGGCCGCTGATGTGCACGTGCCGGTCGTGGACGGAGTGGAGACTGTGCGCCTGCGGGTCTCCTCGGCCGGGTTCCGTCCGGTGGAGGCACTGGTGGACGCGCGGACCGAGCGAGTGCTGCCGACCGAGCTGGCCACTGCCCGTACCGGTGTGCAGGACATGTTCCGGCTGGACCACCTGAGCGCCGCCTCCGACTCCGCGGTGCTGTCCGCGGTGGAGACCACCGGTCCGCTGCGGGTGACAGTGCACCCGCCGCTGGTCACGCTGCAGGGCACCCCGGTGCCGCCGCGGCTGGCCGGGCTGACCGGGAACCACACCTCCCGGCGCGTCGGGGACGGCACCGCGTTCCGGGACGTGCACCTGTTCACCCCCGGCGACCGGCTGCGCCGGATCGACTGGCGGGTCAGTGCCCGGCGGTCCCTGGACGTGCGCACCGGGCGGCTCACCGAGCTGTACGTGCGCCGCACGTTCGCCACCGCTGATGCCAGCGTGATGCTGGTGGTCGACTCCCGCGACGCGGTCGGTCCGGACGTGGCCACGTGGGGCGGTGGGCAGGCCGCGGCCGTGGACGAGCCGATCTCCCTGGACCTGGCCCGGGAAGCCGCTGCGGCGATCGCGCACGTGGTGCTCGCTGCCGGTGACCGGGTGGGGCTGGACGACCTGGGGCTGCGCCGCCGACCGGTGCGGCCGGCGGCCGGACGGGGACAGTTCGAGCGGATCTCCCGGCGGCTGGCGGCACTGGCCCCGGAGAGCTTCCCGAGCCCGCGCAAGCGCGCCCCGCAGGTGCCCTCGAGCGCGCTGCTGGTGGTGTTCTCCACGTTCCTGGACGATGAGGCGGCCCGGATGGCCCGCACCTGGCGCGGACAGGGGCACCGGGTGATCGCCGTGGACACGTTGCCACCGGTGCGCACCACCGGGCTGGACGCACTGGGGGACTTCGCCTACCAGGTGGTGCAGCTGGAGCGGCAGGTGCGGCTGGACCAGCTGCGCCGCTCCGGGGTGGAGATGCTGCGCTGGATCGACCCGGACGCCCCCGGAGCCAGCGGCATCCAGGTGGCCTGGCGGTTGCTCACCCGCACCCGCCCCCGCCGCGGCAGCGGGGTGCCCGGCCGGCCCGGAGCGGGGGTGAGCCGGTGAGCGAGTCGTACGGTGACGCCGGCCGTGAGCCCGGGCTGCGCGAGCAGATCGCCTCGATGTGGGGCGGCTGGGACGTGTCCACACCGCGTCCGCGCCGGCAGCCGAAGGTGGGCCTGCGGGTCGGTCGGCACGTGCCGGCCTGGCTGGTGCGGGTGGTGTCCGCACTGCTCCTGCTCGGCGCGGGCACGCTGGTGGCCAGCGGGGTGGTGCAGCTGGTGGCGGCCGCGATGCTGGCCGTGGCCGTGGCGATCAGCCGCAGCGGGGTGATGCCGGGCGCGAGCGTGGCGCTCCTGCTGGTGGCGATGGTCACCCACCTGCCCGGGGAACCGGGTCTGGTGGCAGAGTCCGGGGACCCGCTGGTGACCGCAGCGCTGCTGGTGCTGCTGCATACGATGGTGTTCCTCAGCCGGAAGGTGACCGAGCTGGGTGCCGGAGCCAAGGTCGAGCTGGCGGCGCTGGCGGCGGGCTGGCCGGCGGCGGTGGCGATCCAGGCCTTCGTGCAGCTGCTCGGCGTGCTGGTGGCACTGGCCGGGGGCACCCAGATCAGCCTGACCTGGCTGGCGGTGGTGGCCCTGGCCGCGCTGGTGGCCCTGGTCTGGGTCGGGCTGCGCGCGCTGCACGCCCACGACCCCGACTGACCCGCACCCCCTTCCGCCCGCCCCTCTCCGACCCACCCCGCCCTCGCCCGCGTGAATCCATTCAGGCGATACTTGACCCGTGGATTCGTGCTCTGCGGTATCGCCCTGACGTCCGCGGTATCGATCTGGGACCACCGCCCGCGGCACGTGGAGGCATCGATCGCGGCGCACTGCCGAGCGCGGGCACTAGATTGTTGCCCACCATCACAGAAGGATCAGGCGATGACGGAGACGAACTGGGCCGGCTGCTACACCTACACCGCGCAGCGGGTGCACCACCCGGACACCGTGTCCGCTGCACAGCGGATCGTGGCCGAGACCGGCCGGATCCGGGCGCTCGGCTCCCGGCACTCCTTCAACGACCTCGCCGACTCCGCCGAGGACCTGATCAGCCTGGCGGCGCTGCCGGCCGAGATCCACATCGACAGCGAGGCCCAGGTGGTCTCGGTAGCAGGCGGGGTGCGCTACGGCGACCTTGCCGCCGAGCTGGACCGGGCCGGGTGGGCGCTAGCGGCGATGGCCTCTCTCCCGCACATCGCAGTAGCCGGTGCTATCGCCACGGCGACCCACGGCTCAGGTGACCGGGTAGGGAACTTGGCGAGCGCCGTCGTCGGCCTGGAGCTGATCTCCCCCGAGGGAGATCTCGTCACGCTGGACGCCGACCACCCTGACCTACCCGGGGCGGCCGTGCACCTGGGCGCCCTCGGAGTGATCACCCGGGTATGGATGCGGATCGAGCCGAGCTATCAGGTCGCGCAGTACGTGATCAACGATGTGCCCTGGGAGCATGCGCTCGCGCAGTTCGACGAGCTCACCTCGGCCGCCTACAGCGTGAGCCTGTTCACCCGGTGGGATGCCGACGTGCTGGACCAGGTGTGGTTGAAGAGCCGCACGGGTGAGGTGAGCCTGCCGGTCGGGGTTGCCGCCACCGCCGCTCAGCACCCGATCCGCGGGATCGACCCCACCTTCGCCACCGACCAGCTCGGTGTGGCCGGGCCGTGGTTCGACCGGCTGCCACACTTCCGGCTGGAGTTCACCCCGAGCGCGGGCGAGGAGATCCAGGCCGAGTACCTGGTGCCACGCGAGCAGGCAGTAGCGGCGATCGGTGCGCTGCGCGAGGTTGCCGCACAGATCACGCCGCTGCTGCAGGTGTGCGAGGTGCGCACGATCGCCGCGGACGACCTGTGGCTGTCGATGGCCCAGGGGCAGGACACCGTGGCGCTGCACTTCACCTTCGACCGTCACCCGGAGCAGGTCCGCGAGCTGCTGCCGCTGCTCGAGGAGACGCTGGCGCCGTTCCGGGTACGCCCGCACTGGGGCAAGTGGTTCACCCTCGGCACCGACCATCTCCAGAGCCTCTACCCGCGGCTCGAGGACTTCCGTGACCTGGTGCGCCGCTACGACCCCGACGGGAAGTTCCACAACGCGTTCCTGCAACGCACAGTGCTCCCGCGCTGAGCTCCGCCGGCCGTCAGCACCACACCGGCGGCGTGGCGGGGTCAGCCCTTGATCGCGCCGGTGGCCAGACCGCTCATGATGAACCGCTGCATCCCGATGAAGATCAGCAGGATCGGCACCACGGCAAGCAGGAGCGTGGGGAACACGATCTCGTAGTTCGTGCTGTAGCTGGACACGGCCGCATACACCCCGGTAGTGATCGTCTTGAACTCCGAGCCTGGCCCGAGGATCAGCTGCGGACTGACAAAGTCGTTCCACGCGCTGAGCGCATTGAGGATGAACGCCGTGGCCACGATCGGCTTCATCAGCGGGAAGACGATCGTCCACAGGATGCGCTGCCGGCCGGCACCGTCGATGGAGGCAGCCTCGTCCAGGGAGCGGGGCAGCATCCGCACGTACCCGGTGAAGATGAACAGGGTGAACGGCACCATCGTGGCCGACATGAACAGCACCAGGCCCGGGATCGTGCCCATCAGGCCGAGCGCCTTCAGCACAAGGATCGCCGGCACCAGGATGATCTGCGGTGGGATGAACATCCCGGCGAGGAAGAACAGCAGCAGGAACCGGAACAGCGCCGTGGGCGTGCGGGCGATCACGTACGCGGCCGGGACGGCCGTGCCGATCGCGACCAGGTTGCAGGCCAGCACCAGGAACAGCGTGACCGCGTAGCCCTCGACGATCGGGAAGCTGGTGTTGGACCATGCTGCGGCGAGGAAGTCAGTGGACGCGGTGCCTGGGTCCAGACCCAGCGGCGATCGCAAGATCTCCTGCTGCGGCTTGAAGGCGTTCACCACCATGATGTACATCGGCACGAGCATGAGCGCGGAGAGGATCGCCACGAACGTCACCCGGATGCGCGCCGGGGCCTGTGCCTTCCTCATGCGATCGCCTCCGCTCCGGACTCCGCCCGCCGGCGGAGCGCGATGATCGTGAACGAGAGCAGCCCGGCCACCAGGATGAGCAGCACCGCCTGGGCGGACGCCAGGCCCACCTTGTTGTTCGCGAACGAGACCGCGAGGATCTCGTACGCCCAGGTCTGGGTGGCGTCCCCTGGCCCGCCGTTGGTCAGACCGAGGACCACGTCGTAGACCTTGAGCAGGGAGAGCACGGAGGTGACGATGGTGATGGTCACCGTGGGAGCCAGCGCAGGCCAGGTCACGTGCCGGAACACCTGCCCGCGGTGTGCGCCGTCGATCCGGGCCGCCTCCTGCAGCTCGGCGGAGACGGCCTGCAGCCCCGCCAGGTAGAGCACCAGCTGTACACCGAACTGCCCCCAGACGATCACGCCGATCATCGTGGCCAGCGCCCAGGTGGGGTCGGACAGGAACGGCAGCGCGGACTGCCCGGCGCCGGTGAGGATGTTGTTCACCGCACCCTGCGGGCCGAGGATCGCCTGCCAGAGGAAGCCCACGATCAGCGCAGACAGCACGTGCGGGTAGAACATCACCGCTCGGGCGAAGGTGTTGAACCTGGTGGTGCGCTGCAGCAGCAGCGCCAGCCCGAGCGCCGCGGTGTTCACCAGGAACGCACCGATGATCGCGACCGCCGCCGTGACTCCGACGGCCGGTCGCATCTCGTTGATCGGGTCGGTGATGATGCGCAGGTAGTTGTCCCAGCCGATCCACTCCGGCGCCTGGTTCGGGATGCCGTTGTAGCTGGTGAACGAGTAGTAGATGGCGAAGCCGACCGGCACCACCATCAGCCCGATGTAGACGGCGGCCGCGGGGACGGTCAGCGCCAGGGCACCCAGCGCGTCCCGTCCCCGAGCCAGCCTCGAGCGTGGAGCCATGTCAGCCTGCGGCCTCCGCGTCGTACCAGGCGGTCAGGTCGCCGGCCACCTCCGCGGCCGAGCGACCCTGCCACAGGCCCTGGACCAGCTCGGTGAACTTGGGGTTGAACCCGGCGACCGGCAGGGCGTAGTCACCCACGGTCTGGTTGCCCGGGACCACGAACGACGGCGCCCCCTCGACCAGCTCCTGGACGCTCGCCGCATACTCGTCGCTGGTCACATCCAGACCTTCACGGTTGAAGTTGTCCATCTCCGCCTGGGTGGCGATCGCCTCTTCGTCGGTGACCAGGTACTCCACCAGCTGGGTGGCGGCATCCACATCGGTGGCGTCCTGGCGCACCATGTACGGGAAGGCGAGGGTGGCGCCCATCGGGCCCGGGTAGTCGGCCGCGTCGTCGACCGGAGCAGGCAGCACGCCCACCTCGAAGTCCGGCGGGGATGCCGCCAGGGTGGTGGTGAACCAGGAGCCCATCGGATAGATGCCGACGTCACCGGCGATGAAGTTCGCCTCCTGGGTGCCGCTGTCGGTGGCCACGTCGTCGGCGGTGCTGTAGCCCGCCTCGATCCAGTCGGTCACGTGGGTCAGCATCGGCTCGAACTGCTCACCCAGGGTGCTGGAGCCGTCTGCCACGCTCTGCTGCCAGCCCGGGGTGGTGATGTTCTGCTGCGGGTGCCACATCTGCTGCACCTGCACGCCGGTCGCCCAGTCGGCGGCGAACCCGATCGGGGTGGGTACCCCGGCCTCGTCGAGGGCAGCGAGCGCATCGTCCAGCTCGTCCCAGGACTGCGGCGGATCGGTGATACCAGCCTCGGCGAACAGATCCTTGTTGTAGAAGAGCAGGGACTGCGCCTGCATCCCGACGCCGACCACGTTCACCGTGCCGTCGGTGGCGTACAGCTCGGACATCGGGGTGCCCTGCGCCCACTCGAAGTCGGTGAGGTCCAGGATCTCCGGAGCCGTGGCCTCGGTCGGGAAGATCGACTCGATGACGTCCGGAGCCGTGCCCGCGGCGAGCAGCGAGGGGAACGTCTCGGCGACCGACTGACCGCTGGGCCCTTCGATCTGCACGTCGATGCCGGTCTCCTCCTCGAACGGGGCGACCAGCTCCTCCCACTTCTCCTGGGTCAGGTTGTCGGTGATGTTCACGAGCATCCGGACAGTGCCGCTGCCGCCATCCTCACCATCGCCAGTGTCTCCGCCACAGGCAGCGGCCAGCATGGCGGTGGCGGTCACGAGAGCTGCCATCGGAATGGTTCGCGAGTGTCGACTCGACATCCTTGTCTCCTTGAAACTTATCACTTGTCATACATCCTATCTGTGCGGGTGAGGATGGAAACCCCTCAGACCGGATCGATGTGACCGCAGTAGGGCAGATCGCCGATCACGGTGATGTCGGTCTCCCGGCTCGAGCCGTCGACGCGGAAGATGCCGTCGTCGGCGACGAAGAACACCGGCGCCTCGGGATAGACCAGCTCCTCAGGCAGCGGCTCCTTGTCCGTCCACACGAAGAACGAACGAGCGAACTCGTCGCTGTCCTTGCGGCCGAAGATGCTCAGGTCGCCGGCGGTCAGCGGGCTGAGGATGCACCACCGGTGGCCGTGCTCGGCCCAGATCGCGCGGTCGGAGAGGAGCACCGCCTGCCGCTGGCGAGGTGCGAAGACCTCGTCCCAGAACGTCTCCCCCGGCTCGAGGTTGCGGGCCAGGAACAACAGGTCGTGGGCGTGCCAGGCAGTACTCGGGGCGACGTCGGCCTCGTTGTGCCAGCCGGTGGCAGAGGCAAAGAAGCCCGCCGGGCTCTGGTACTCGGCGTAGGTGGCCAGACACTCCTGGACGAAACCGGAGAGCTCGGCGTCCGGCCCGTCGAGGAGCAGCTCGTCGATACCGTACAGCGACAGACCCATCCCGGCGATGAGCATCGGGGTGCTGGTCCGACGGCGGTTCTCACCGTGTACGTACCAGTACCGGTGGTACCGGGTCCTCCCGCGCGCATCCTGCCAGGCCGAGCGAACCAGGTGCCGCGCCATGCCCAGGGCTTCTGCCCGCAGGTCGGGACGGTCGAACCGGCGCGCACCCAGG
>Ga0209487_1002663_pt1 | contig 14416 bp, 10 predicted proteins | sample Poulit2012_FD_187524 | JGI IMG/M metagenome (GOLD analysis project Ga0209487, IMG submission 187524) | Agricultural soil microbial communities from Georgia to study Nitrogen management - Poultry litter 2012 (SPAdes) (version 2) | ecosystem: Environmental > Terrestrial > Soil > Agricultural land... | reverse complement strand
AGACAACAGCTCAAAATAATAATGACTCTAAAAAAGAAGCAAAGTCAGCTGAATCTAAATCAGATCAAGCACCAGAAGGAAAAACAATTAGTGTATCAGCTACAGCTTATACAGCAAAATGTGATGGTTGCTCAGGTGTAACATCCACAGGTGTTGACTTGAATGCTAATCCAAATGCTAAAGTAATAGCTGTCGATCCATCAGTTATTCCATTAGGTTCAGAAGTTTATGTTGAAGGCTATGGTTATGCAACAGCTGCTGACGTTGGTGGTGCAATCAAAGGAAATAAGATTGATGTTCACGTTCCAACAAAAGGTGAAGCTACAAGCTGGGGCGTTCGTACAGTGAACGTTACCATTGTTGAATAGTCTGTTAGCAAAATTATAAAGGAAAGCATCCTTAGAGGATGTTTTCCTTTTTTTTATTAGTTTAAAACATGGAATTATAGATGATTATGGATTGCCGCCATTTGTAACGATACTTCATAGTTTTTCTCACCAATCACTTTATCTGTCTTTTTGGCAAAATTGATTATAGCCTACGAAGGAAAAACTTAAAATAAAGAGAACAAATAAGAAGATAAGCAGTTTTTTCACGTAGTTTCCCCCTCATAATATCTTTCATAACATATTATATTTAATTTAATTGCTAAAATCTATTCTTTTTTCCATAAAATTAATGAAAATTATATCAGTGACTCATAAATAAAGGTCAAGTGAATAATTTTCACCATTTAAACCAAATTATAGAAAAGTACCATAGAATTAATATTTAGGCATAGAGGATTACTGTGTGTTTTTAGGGTAAACAATTTTAGTTAAGTATGGTAGACTATAAGTAAATTAAGCGTTTAAAGTTATTATTTGTCCTCTCAGTAAAGACAAATGTATTCTACACGCTAAATACACCTTCAAGGAGGAATTGTTAAGATGACAAGTAAGATTTTAGATAAATTTTTGACTGAAAATATTGCAGATTTAAAAGAAAAGGGACTATATAATGAGATAGACACAGTTGAAGGTGCCAATGGCCCTAGAATAGAAATTAAAGATAAAGAATTGATTAACCTATCATCAAATAACTATTTAGGATTAGCTACAGATGAGCGTCTTAAAAAAGTTGCTAAAGAAGCTGTTGATTCTCATGGAGTAGGAGCAGGTGCAGTTCGTACAATAAATGGTACGCTTGATTTACACATTAAACTTGAAAAGCGCATAGCAGAATTTAAAGGAACGGAAGCGGCAATTTCATTCCAATCTGGGTTTAATTGTAATATGGCAGCCATCTCCGCCGTGATGGATCGTGATGACGCTATATTATCTGATGCGTTAAACCATGCTTCAATTATTGATGGTTGTCGTTTATCCCGCGCAAAAATTATTCCATTTGAGCATTCTAATATGGATGACTTGCGTGCGAAAGCGAAAGAAGCTGTAGAATCTGGTAAGTACAATAAAGTCATGGTCATTACAGACGGTGTATTTTCCATGGATGGGGATATTGCTAAGCTTCCGGAAATTGTCGAGATTGCTGAAGAATTTGATTTAATCACTTACGTTGATGATGCCCACGGTTCCGGTGTACTTGGAAAAGGTGCAGGAACAGTCAAACATTTTGGATTACAAGATAAAATTGATTTTCAAATGGGAACGCTTTCTAAGGCGATCGGTGTAATCGGTGGATATGTCGCAGGAAAAACTAAATTAATTGATTGGCTCAAAGTTCGTTCACGTCCATTTTTATTCTCAACAGCAGTAACTCCAGCAGATGCCGTTGCAAGTACAAAAGCAATTGAACAGTTGATGGAAAGTAGTGATCTAGTCGATAAGCTCTGGGAAAACGGTGATTATTTAAAGAAAGGCCTTAAGGAACTTGGTTTTGATATCGGGGAAAGTGAAACACCGATTACTCCATGTATTATCGGTGACGAAAATGCTTCTCAAGAATTTAGTAAGCGTCTTTTTGAAGAAGGCGTCTATGCGAAGTCTATCGTATTCCCTACTGTCCCACGTGGAACAGGAAGAGTTCGTAACATGCCGACAGCAGCACATACTAAAGAAATGTTAGATGAGGCTCTTGCCATCTACGAAAAAATCGGTAAAGAAATGAACATTATCTAATAGACACTTTTTAAGCGAGGGATGACCATGAAGAAAATTCTTGTTACCGGGGCTTTCGGGCAAATTGGCTCTGAGCTTGTGACAAAACTAAGCGGTTTATATGGCAGTTCAAATGTCATCGCAACAGATATTAAAGAGAAAAACAAGCTAGATGTCCCATTTGAAATTGTTGATGTCACCGACAAGCAACGTTTGCATGATGTTGCTAAAAAATATGAAGTTGATACGATCATGCATTTAGCTGCACTGCTCTCAGCAACGGCAGAAAAGGATCCTATGAAAGCATGGAATATTAATATGGGTGGCCTCGTGAACGCTCTTGAAGTCGCTCGAGAACTTGATCTGCAGTTTTTTACACCAAGTTCAATTGGTTCTTTTGGACCTTCTACGCCAAAAGACAATACACCTCAAGATACGTTGCAGCGTCCAACAACGATGTATGGTGTGAATAAAGTAGCAGGGGAACTTTTATGCGATTATTACCATGAAAGATTTAGACTCGATACGCGGGGAGTGCGTTTCCCTGGTTTGATTTCATATGAAACACTTCCAGGTGGTGGAACGACGGACTATGCAGTAGAAATTTATTATAAAGCGGTGAAGAACAAAGCTTATACATCTTTTATAGGTGAAGGAACGAAGATGGACATGATGTATATGCCTGATGCACTAAATGCTATCGTCGATTTAATGGAAGCAGATCCTAGCAAACTCGAACATCGAAATGCATTCAATATTACCGCATTCTCCGCAGCACCAGAAGATTTCGCTGCATCTATTCAAAAGTTTATTCCGGAATTCGAGTTGTCCTATGATGTAGATCCGGAGCGGCAAGCCATTGCTGAAAGTTGGCCGAATCAGATCGATCCAACTGTCGCAGAAAAAGAATGGGGCTTTAAAGCGAATTACGATTTAGATAAAATGACGAAAGATATGTTGGAAAAAGTGAAGGAAAAGTAATTGTAAAGGAAGACCCTAAAAGGCTGATACAAAGTAGTTATGCTACTTTGTATCAGCTTTTTTTAGTCATTATTTTTAATGATAGATAAAATGGGTTTATATCTCGATTGAAGTTACGTGAAAATGTTTAAAAATGACCGAGAGAATGCCTCTCACGATTAAAACCTCGTTAAAGTGTTTAAAAATGACCGAGAGAACACCTCTCTCGATCAAAACTTCGCTAAAATATTTAACATTGATCGAGAGGAGTGACCAACAAGAATATAATTCCATTAATCTATGTAACCTCTTCATACTATAAACAGTATCCATAAAAAAGACTCAGGTGGGATACCTGAGTCTTGAATGCGCTAATTAAGCGTACATAGCACTTATTTTTTCCTGTAATTCATGATCACGTACATACTCATCATAACTGATCTCTTTATCGACAATACCTTGTGGTGTAATCTCAATTAAACGATTGGCGATACTGTTAATAAATTGATGATCATGAGATGTAAACAGAATTGAACCTTTGAACTTTATTAATCCGTTATTTAAAGCGGTGATGGATTCCAAGTCGAGGTGGTTGGTCGGTTCATCTAGCAAAAGTACATTGGCATGACTTAACATCATTTTTGAAAGCATGCAACGCACTTTTTCTCCACCTGATAGAACATTGGCTTTTTTCAGTGCTTCTTCTCCTGAGAAAAGCATGCGGCCTAAAAATCCACGTAAAAATGTTTCTGTTTCATCTTCTGGTGAATATTGTCTTAACCAGTCAACAAGCGGTAAATCGATACCTTCGAAAAACTCAGAGTTATCTTTAGGGAAATACGATTGAGATGTCGTGACACCCCACTTATATGTGCCAGCATCTGGCTCCATTTCACCCATTAAAATTTGCATCAAGGTTGTTTTTGCAATGTCATCGGGTCCAATTAGAGCAATTTTGTCATCTTTATTCATGATGAAACTAACATTATCAAGAACTTTTTTCCCATTGATTGTTTTAGTAAGCCCTTCTACACGTAGCAGGTCATTTCCGATTTCACGTTCAGCTTCAAAGGCAATATACGGATACTTTCTAGACGATGGTTTAATATCATCTAAAGTAATGCTATCAAGTAATTTTTTTCGCGACGTAGCTTGTCGCGACTTGGAAGCGTTCGCGCTAAATCGAGCGATAAAGGCTTGCAAATCTTTAATTTTTTCTTCTTTTTTCTTATTCTCTTCTTGAGCCATCTTTTTAGCCAATTGACTTGATTCATACCAGAAATCATAGTTTCCAATATAAATCTCAATTTTTCCGTAATCCACGTCAGCAATATGGGTACAAACTTTATTTAAAAAATGTCGATCGTGAGAGACAACAATGACAGTATTTTCAAAGTTGATCAAGAACTCTTCTAGCCACTGAATCGCTTGGATATCAAGACCGTTTGTCGGCTCATCTAGTAGTAAGATGTCAGGATTTCCGAACAAGGCCTGAGCAAGTAGAACCTTAACCTTTTCATCACCAGATAGTTCACCCATTTGCTTTGTGTGAAGGGATTCGTCAATACCGAGACCCTTTAATAACACGGCGGCATCAGATTCTGCTTCCCAACCATTCATCTCTGCAAATTCACCTTCGAGTTCTGCGGCTCTCATACCGTCTTCCTCAGAAAAGTCTTCCTTCATATATATAGTGTCTTTCTCTTGTTTTACTGCATATAATTTTTCGTGTCCCATTAACACGGTATCAAGTACTTGCTTGTCTTCATAAGCAAAGTGATCCTGCTTTAACACCGCTAATCGCTCACCTGGACTCATTGAAACACCACCGGATTGGGGTTCAATTTCTCCTGATAGTATCTTTAAAAAAGTAGATTTACCGGCTCCGTTTGCACCGATAACCCCGTAGCAATGCCCAGGGGTGAATTTTAAATTTACGTCCTCAAAAAGCTTTTTATCTCCAAATCTTAAACTAACATTAGATACTGTTATCATATATGTTCCTCCAAAAATAAAGCTTCATTTAGAAAAATCGCAAGTAGCTTATTATCTTCTAAATGTGTTCATACTCTTTGATTATACTAAATAAAACCAATTAAAGTAAGCTTAAGTGATATAACTTAAGACGTCAATCTTTATTTCCCTAAAATAGTGACAATATCGTATTTTAATGGGCATATTATATAAAAGTGTTTGTGATTATAATAGAAAGAGTTTTAAACTTGGGATAGGGGATATAAGGAGGGGTAAAAATGTCACGTGGGAATAATAACCGCTTGCTTAAATTAAAAGAAATACTATTTAATGAGACAGATGATGCTCATTCTTTAGACATAGATGAATTAATACATAAGCTCGAATCTTTTTCCGAAGATAAATATGACAAACGAACGATCAAAAGTGATATGGAGTCTCTTGATGAAGCAGATTTTGAGATTCAAACTACTACTGGAAAGTATGGGAAAATACTCTACAGCCATCAAGCTCGCTTATTTGAAACGTATCAATTAAGGCTGATTGTTGATGCTATTTTATCAGCACGCTTTATTACAACCAATGAAAAACAAAACTTAATTGCAAAAGTGAAGCAGCTTACGAGCAAACATATTGCCAAAACATTCCCTGGACCTGTGATGTTCAGTCAATCGTCTAATGATGACTATGAGCTAGTGAAGTATAATATCGATCAAGTTCATAGAGCGATATCAGATAAAAAGGTGCTCACTTATCGTTATGGACGCTATAATGTTGATAAACAGTTTGTTTATGGGAGAGATGGCGATTTATATTATGTCGAGCCCTACGCATTGATTTGGCAAAATGATAATTATTATTTAATTGGTAGGTTTCAAGAAAACGATGAAATGAGGCATTATCGCCTTGATCGAATCAGAGACATATCTATTCGTGAAAAGTCGTTCGTGAAAAAAGAATTTCACCTGCAGGAATATGTCAATCAGAGTTTTATGATGTTTGCGGGTGAACAAATTCGGATTAAAATTCGTTTTAATAATGAATTGATCAATGTTGTACTCGATCGCTTTGGTCTTGAAGCAGATATACGAAAAGATGGCGATAATCATTTTATTTTATCTTCAAAAGCAAAACTGTCTGATGGACTTGTAAATTGGATCTTAACTTGGGGGAAGCAAGCTAAAGTTCTATCTCCAGACCACCTCGTTGGTCGAGTTAAAAGGGAAATAGAGAACATGGTTGCGTTGTATAAGGAAATTTAGGCCAGGCTATTCATGCACCTGGCCTAAGATTTTTTCTATCATTCTTCTATTTCTAACGGTTCGGCTGGGTCAATTCCTAAGGACTCATACGGTACTTTAATTTTTAGTGCTAAATTGTTCACTTCTAAATCAATATGTTCAATGGCCACTTCAAAATTACTGCGAACATCCATCTCTGTGACAGCGACATAAACTTCCTCTTCACTTGGATTCACAATCACCCAATCAGGCATGGGCAGATATTTATCAATATACTCCATAATCTTTTTATTTGGTAGCTCGAGAAGACCGAGAGAAATTGATTTTTGTTTAAGCACCACGTCGCCATTATCTTGAACAATCGGCTCTAAATGAACTGACAGAGGCACAGTGCTCGAAAAAACAGGAAGTTCGCCAATTAAGTGAACATCGTCTTCAAGCGAAACACGGTATTGGTGATCCGTGTTTTTTAGCCATTCGCTTAAATAAGCATTCATTAACTCATTCAGGTTTTCTTTTGTTGTTCGAATAACAAATTCGGAACTCGTCTGTTCAGTAGTTTCAGTTTGTTTTGGTAGGTCTTTTTCAGGAACTGGCCAAAAGATAAGAGCTAACAGCACAATAACTACTACAATATTAACAGTGAGCAAGATGTAAAATAAACGTTTCCAACTCATTTTCTTGTTTTGTTCAGTCATATGCTCACCTATCCTCTACAGTTATATAATTCAATACCCGTTTTGCCATCCGTTCATACCCACGATCATTTGGGTGAAAGTGGTCATCTGCAAATAATTCAATATCCTCATCAACAAATAAATCCTTTGTCGGAATATAGGTCGTCTGGTCATAGTCTTCGGTGACTTTTTTGCCGACAGCATTCCAGTCATCGACAATAAGGCCTAACTCATCAATATCCGGAAAGAACTTTGCAAACGGATTATAAAAGCCAATGAGATAAATATCCGCTTCGTCATTAAGTGATTCGATTCGGTCAAAAACATCACGCAGCCGCTCTTCATAATCTACTCGTTCTTCAGCAAATTTACTGTAAGTGAGATGGGTGAAGTTCTCCTTGACCACTTGCATAATATCATTTGCCCCAATTGTAATGAGAACCATATCAGCATCACTAATGGACGTCGCCACCTTTGGATCATCTAGGCGGATCAAGAGTTGATCTGTCCGGTCGCCACGCTTACCAAAGTTTTGAATATGGGCATGTTGTTCATCTTCATTAATCGTTCGGTCAATAATCCCGACATAACCACCAGCATTTTCACTGTCACCAACTCCTTGAGTTAAGGAATCACCAACAGCGACGATTGATAAGTTTTTGTTTGAAAAAAAATTCACCGTACCTTGAACAACTTCAGTTAAGATATTTTTAACTTTACTTGTAGATTCATCTTCTTGATCATCATTATCCGTTTCGTCATCACTTGAATCATCTTCTGCTTCATTTTCATCTTTATCATCATGCACATTTGCTTCGTCATCACTATCTTCACTTTGTTCTATTTTATGTTGACTAACAGGCTCTGTATGATTTGTTGATAAAATAAAAAAGAAAAGTCCCGTGGCAACGATTAGAATAAAACTTAGGCTGATAAGCAACCTTCTTTTCATGATAACCACACCTATACAAATATATTCTGCAAATTTCAAAGAAGTTAATAAGGAAAAATGGTGTAGAAATATATATAGTCCCTGCCTATTATTTCTACCCATTATTATACACTTTTAAAAGATGAATTAGTGTATAAGTATAACTTAACAATGAATTCGATGTCTAGAAAAGGTTTCTGAGTATAAAAAAAAGACTTCTTTATTAAAGAAGTCCTAGTCTAAGACTGTTTCAACTTGTTTCGTAAGTTGTGTTTGTTGCGAAGTTAAAATTGTGCTTAAATCTTCAATCATAGCGCTTGCTGTTGGAAATGCACCGGCTCCCGGCCCTAATAAAGTAAGCTCTCCAACAATGCTTCCTTCAATAGTTATTGCGTTATCGACGCCTTCTATAGCAAACAACGGGTGACGTTCATCAATTATCATTGGTTCAACACGGGCCTCAATCTGTCCGTTTACTAACTCAAGTGTTCCTATTGATTTGATACGCCGATGTTGTTTTTGCAACTCACTTATCTGCTCTTTCGTAATCTGTTGAATACCCTGTCGTTTCACGGCATGCCAGTGAGGTTGCTTGCCAAATATATGATCACTTAAGATCATAAGTTTATAGAAAGCATCGACAGCTTCAATATCATTTGTCGGATCAGCCTCTGCATAGCCCAGAGCTTGAGCTTCGGCCAGTACACTTGTAAAAGTTAACTTTTTTTCTCTCATCTCACTTAAAATATAATTGGAAGTGCCATTTAAAATAGCGGTTACTTTATTGATTTGATTGACTTGTAAAAGCTGTTCTATTGTTTGTATGATTGGTATTCCGCCGCCAGTTGTTGCTTCAAAGCCAATTTTAACATTATTTTCTTTGGCAATTGTTTTTAATTCCTTCCCGTGGTGGGCAAACATTTCTTTATTGGCTGTAATCACATGTTTCCCAGATTGGAGCGCTGCTTTTACATAAGAGAATGCAGGTTCAACTCCAACAATGGCTTCAAAGACGACATCAATGTCAGGGTGGGATAACGCTTCTTGAAAATTGGTTGTTAACTGATTTTTTCTCTTCAAACCAGAATGTTTATGTCTATTTTTAACAACGATTTTGGTGATATTGACTGGCTTACCGAGCACTTGCATTAAATGTTCCTGATGTGTTTCGATTGTTTTAAAAATTCCCTTACCGACCGTTCCGAATCCCAAAAGAGCAATGTTTAGCTTTTCCAATCAAACACCTCCTAGTTGTTTAAAAAAGCCTTAATGAGCGGGCCCCACTTATCGAATTCCACCAAAAATCCATCATGTCCAAAATCTGTCTCAATATGATGATAGTCACCATTTGGAAGATACTCAGTGCATGCTTTCATTTGATTTGGTTCATAAATTAAATCTTTATCGAAACTTAGCATTAAGATAGGCATGGATAACGTCTCACAAGCTTGTGGCCATGAACCATGTTCTCGACCAATGTCATGTTGATCCATGGCGTTAAGCAGATAAAGATAACTATTCGCATCAAATCGTTTTTTTAATTTTTGTCCTTGATAGTTTAAGTAGGACGTCACATCAAATTCAGTATCCGTTCTGTTTCGATTAAACCGTTGGGCAAATAAATCAGAACTACGATAGGTTACCATGCCAATCATACGAGCAACTTCTAATCCGGTGATATTATCGTTCATTTCATAAAAGCCATCGTTCCAATTTGGATCATTTTTAATGACTGTTTTAGCAATATGGTTAAACGCAATTCCGTAATCGGAAAAAACAGGTGTCGTGGCAAGAATGATTAATTTTTCCACCATTTCGGGATAACATAGTCCCCATTCAAAAACTTGCATTCCACCTAACGAACCACCAATAACAGTGTGTAGTTTATCTATGTTTAACTTTTTTAGTGCCAGATACTGAGCTTTAACCATATCTCGGGTTGAAATGTCCGGGAATGAGGCTCGGTAGACAGACTTTGTTTCGGGGTTGATGGATAAGGGACCTGTTGATCCATCACAACCACCTAGTACATTAAAAGTGATGATTTGAAACTTTTGTGTATCAATATAGTTTTGTTCACTGATGAGACCGTTCCACCAACCTGGTTGCTCTTCAGATCCAACGGTAATGTGATTGCCAGTTAAAGCGTGACAAACAAGAAGAACTGGAGCATTTCTTGGCCCCACACGCTCATAACGTAACGTAACATCATCAAGCATCTCACCTGATGTTAATCGGAGTGGTCCTATTTGAACATCTGCAACTTCGGAAGTTATCTTTTGTTTAAATACCATAAAACCACTCCTTATTAATCATTAATTTTCAATCGCTTCAAGTTGAAAAGTACCTGAACGTAAATGAGTAGCATCGTGATGCAGTGAACGATGGGTAAGCACATGAATTCCTGTTGCTTCGATATGGCTTAAAGTAGGATTGACTAAGCTTGCATTTTCAATCCAAAGGGCATTAACTTGTTTGTTTATTAACTGTTCGGTTAATGTTGGCACAAGCTCGTTACCGTGAAGCCATGCTACGTCGACGTCATAAGGAATGTCTTTTAAGTCGTTAAATGTTTCTTTAGTTAGCGTACTGGTTTCCTCTCCTATTGAAACAATATGGAAACCGAGATTGTTCAGCTCTTCAACTTGTTTGATGGGCTCATTTGGTTTCTTGTTTGCACCAATGATAGCAATGACTTTCTTTCGAACAATCCCGTCTCTTCTACTAAATGGTGATTGGAGCAGGGACTTTATAACATCTTCTTTTGACTGCTTGATACTTGGCTTTTCGTTCGTTGCTTTATTAACCGCTTGATCTAAATCAGCTAGGATATCATCAATTCCTTCTAAGCCGATAGATAGACGGATTAACTCTTCAGGTGTGCCGCTTTTTTCTAAATCTTCTTTACTGAGCTGCTGATGGGTCGTTGATGCAGGATGAATAATGAGTGATTTTGCATCTCCGACATTGGCGACATGTGAGAAAAGCTTGACGCTATCAATTAACTTACGTCCAGCTTCACGTCCACCTTTGATACCAAACGTAATTACAGAACCGGCGCCATGGCTAAAGTATTTCTTAGCTAGACTATGTGATGGATGGTGTTCTAACCCTGGATAGTTGATCCACTCAACAGCTGGATGATTATTTAAAAAGGTGGCTACTTTTTTCGCGTTGTCATTATGGCGTTCAATGCGTAAGTGTAATGTCTCTAGACCCTGCAGCAAAAGAAAGGCATTTTGTGGGCTAAGGCTTGCGCCGATATCACGCAATAATTGAACACGGACTTTTGTGGCAAAAGCAGCAGGGCTGGTGTCAACATAACGTAACCCATTATAGCTGTCGTCAGGTTCATTGAATTCAGGGAACCGAGGATTATTCCAATCAAATCGACCACCATCTACAATGACTCCACCAATCGTTGTTCCGTGGCCACCAATCCATTTAGTCGCTGAGTGGACAACGATATCGGCTCCCCATGTGAGCGGCTTAGCTATATAAGGCGCAAATGTATTATCGATGATGAGTGGAATACCGTGATTTTTAGCGATAGCTCCAATTGTTTCCACGTCAAAGACATGGAGGCTTGGATTTGTAATCACCTCGCCAAAGATTGCTTTAGTTTTCTCAGTAATTGCGTACTCTACCGCATTCGGATCCGTTCCATCGACAAATTTGACCTTGATGCCGTATTTAGGAAGGGTCTTATCAAATAAAATATAAGTTCCACCGTATAGATTACTATCAGCAATAATTTCATCACCAGTTTGGGCGATATTTAAAATAGCTAAAGTAATGGCAGCCATACCGGAAGATGTCGCGACTGCTGCTACACCATCTTCAAGTGCTGCAATCCTTTCTTCAAAAACAGCCACAGTCGGATTACCAATTCTAGAATAAATGTTACCCGGTTCTTTTAAACCAAATAGATTTTGGGCATGTTCCGTGTCTTTGAATTCGTATGATGTCGTTTGATAAATAGGAACGGCACGTGAACCAGTGGTTGGATCAGCTATTTGACCTGTGTGTAATAAAGTTGTTTCAGAGCTTTGAAAATTAAAGTTTGGCATGTTAATTCCTCCTAGTTTAATTGGGTCTGGAGGAAGAGGAGAATATAAAAAGCCCTCTTCCTAAGAAGAGGGCTTTGCTAGTTAGTTTCAAGCGTTCCTCCTCTTATCTTCCAGCTCATTTTTGACCTGTAGGATTTAGCACCTTTTAAAATGTGTTTTGCCACATTTTTCGGTTGCCGGGTTTCATAGGGCCTATTCCCTCCACCGCTCTCGATAAGAGATTCAATTTTGAATTTAGAGACAATTATATACTGAAGCTGAGATGATTGTCAACCATGAATTTATTGAAAAAGTATAAATTGGCTGAAAGTCTATGGATAGGGCATCTATTAGTTACTTCTGAAAGACGAGTAGGTGATTGACTCAAAGAACTTAGGCTATTATACTTAAAGTAATTAATTTATTGCCAATTAAAAATATTATGAAAGGTGAGTTGTGTATGCTCAAATACGTCCAAGCATCAACTCAATTACAGACATTTCAATATTTAAAAGGGAGGATGGCGTTTACCCCAGAGCAAAATAAGACGCATGATCAGCTTTATAAAGGGTATTTGGGTGAGAGGAAATTCTCAACTATACTAGGTAAACGACTTACAAGCAATTGCATTATTTTATTTGGTTTGCTTCTTGACAGTAAAACTAATTTATTCCAAATGGATTGTTTCCTTATTTATCAAAATGATATTTTTTTAATAGAAATCAAAAACTTTAAAGGTGATTTTTACATTCAAAATGACAAGTGGTATATTTGCTCCTCCAATAAGGAAATCAAAAATCCTCTCAATCAATTGGAACGCAGTACTTATTTACTTCCAGAGCTTCTTTCAACTTATGGGTTGAGATATCAAGTGAATCCATATCTAATTTTTGTCAACGATGAGTTCACTTTATACAATGCTCCGCAACATCCTTCAATTATTTTACCCACACAGATCAATCGCTTTGTTCAAAGGTTAAATCGAATATCCTCAAATATGGATTATCGACATCGCAAACTTGCGAATCAGCTCATTACATCTCATATAACAAAATCTCCTTATGAAAAATTACCTGAGTATCAATTTTCAGAATTAAAAAGAGGTATCTTTTGTAAGTCATGCCGTAGTAAAATGCTTGAACTACAACCAGGAAAAATGCATTGCCAACAATGCAGTTACGTTGAGTCGATTGATTCCGCGCTGCTCCGTAACGTCCTTGAATTTAATTTTCTATTTCCTGAAAAGATAATAACTACAAGTGTAATACAGGAATGGTGCGGAATTCAGCGAACGAGCAGAACAATTAGAAGAATATTAAAAAGGTATTTAGGCTATGAGCCGAATTGTAGCCACTCGTATTTTTACTTAGAAAACAGAACGATTAAATTATGATATTTAATGAAGATGTATCAGTTGAGTACTTTTTTAGATTTAAACTTTTGATATCCACTTGAACCTCCCCTTCAATCGGACACCGTAAGCTGTATTTCGTTGCTTGATGTCCGATAGCCGCTCTCAATCGGACACCGTAAGCTGTATTTAGTTAGTTCATGTCCGATAGCCGCTCTCAATTGGACATTGGAAGCTGTATTTAGTTAGTTCATGTCCAATAGCCGCTCTCAATTGGACATTGGAAGCTGTATTTCGTTGCTTCATGTCCGATAGCCGCTCTCAATCGGACATTGGAAGCTGTATTTCGTTAACTCTTGTCCGATAGCTATTCCAACCAAGCATCGATGCTCGTTTCAATACATGAACTCTTAGAAAACGCTTTCATTTTATAAAGCAATGACTTAACATAGACATTAGGAAGTTTCTAATTAAAATGAGGGGGCGTTTTAATGAAGAAGAAACGATTTGAAACAGCGGTTATTCATGAGGGTTATGAGGAAAAGGATCTATTAGGCAGTCTTTCTATGCCTATATTTCAAACATCCACATACACTTTTGATTCCGCTGAACAAGGTGAACGACGATTTTCCGGTGAAGAAGAAGGCTATATGTATTCCAGGCTTGGCAATCCAACAGTCACTGTTCTAGAAAAAAGAATTGCGGCTCTTGAAGGGGGAGAGCGGGGGCTTGCATTTAGCTCAGGAATGGCGGCTGTTTCAGCTGTACTTGTCGCATTAACAAAAGCCAATGACCATATATTAGCCTCAGAAGGGTTATACGGTTGCACATTCGGACTATTAACGATGATGAAAGACAAATATAATATAGATCATGATTTTTCTGCTATGGCAACAAAAGAAGAGATTAAAGCATTAATTAGACCAAACACAGCATGTATTTATGTAGAGACACCGATTAATCCGACGATGAAGCTGATTGATCTCGAACTCGTAGCTGAAGTAGCAAAAGGATACGATATTCCTGTTGTGGTCGATAATACGTTTTCTTCACCTTATTTACAGCGTCCACTTGAGTTAGGATGTGATGTTGTTTTACACAGTGCTACAAAGTACATTGGCGGTCATGGTGACG
>Ga0209487_1002662_pt1 | contig 14417 bp, 10 predicted proteins | sample Poulit2012_FD_187524 | JGI IMG/M metagenome (GOLD analysis project Ga0209487, IMG submission 187524) | Agricultural soil microbial communities from Georgia to study Nitrogen management - Poultry litter 2012 (SPAdes) (version 2) | ecosystem: Environmental > Terrestrial > Soil > Agricultural land... | reverse complement strand
AATGGTTGGCCTATGAAGGCGAAGCTTGGTATGGCACCACGTATAACCGCGCTGTGATCAAGGCCGAAGGCGAGGTGGCTGGCGGGAAACTGCAAGATTCTGAGACTGAGTTTCTTTGGCGGCATGCGGTCGCCACGTTTTGGGATACTGAATTGGGCGTTCGTTTCGATTATGCCGACGGCGCACCGAACCGGGAATGGCTGGCTTTTGGCATAAAAGGTCTTGCACCTTACTGGTTCGAAGTGGACGCCACGGCTTATGTCGGCCCAAGTGGAAGAACGGCATTCGTATTCGAAGGAGAATACGACATCCTGCTTACCCAAACGCTGTATCTCCAACCTTCTGTCGAGGTCAGCTTTTACGGAAAAGATGATGAAAAAACTGAACAAGGCAGTGGTTTGGCCGATGCCCGTATAGGCTTGCGGCTCAAGAAAGAAATTACCCGCCAGTTTGTACCCTACATAGGGGTGGAGTGGGCGGGTAAATTTGGAAAAACCGCCGACTATGCACGTGCGGCTGGAGAGTCGAGACGAGAAACCCGTTTCGTTGCTGGCCTGAGTTTTCGATTTTGATGTTAATTGCAGGTGGACGGCTGAAGACAATTGCCGCTACCTTTGACTAAAGGATATTGAGGAATAAATAACCATGATAAATGAACAACCAGCAACACCCGCGACACGGCTGATCCTCCCGCTGCCGGGTAACGAGTCACTCGCTCGGCGCATTGCCGACGAAGGCGGATGGGAACTTGGCGCATTGGAGACTCGCCGTTTCCCGGACGGCGAAACTTACATTCGCATTCTTTCGGAGGTAAAGGGCAAGGCAGTCGATCTGATATGTACACTGGCACGTCCGGACGACGGTTTTCTCCGGCTGATCTTCACTGCCGATGCCGCAAGAGAGCTGGGTGCCCGACAGGTTAATCTAATCGCACCCTATCTTTCCTATATGCGGCAGGACCGTCGCTTTCAACAGGGAGAAGCGCTGACCTCTAAGAGTTTCGCACGGCTTGTGTCGTCGAGTTTCGACCGACTGGTGACGATAGATCCGCACCTACACCGCTATGCGGCGCTGTCGCCCCTCTACACGATTCCGAGCGATACCCTGCATGCCGCTCCGCTGTTGGCGGACTGGATCGCTGCCGAGATCGACAAGCCCTTAATCATCGGCCCCGATGAGGAAAGCGACCAATGGGTCTCGGCCATCGCGGCACGCATCGGTGCTCCGTATGTTGTGCTGCGCAAGGTGCGCCATGGCGACCGCAATGTTGAGGTTGAGCTGCCAGACCTTTCCGCATGGCACGGCTTGCAGCCTGTACTCGTCGATGATATAGCCTCGTCGGGAAACACACTGATCGAAGCCGCCCGCCAGCTTCCACTGCAAGGCTTAGCCCGGCCGGTGGTCGCCGTGGTGCATGGTATCTTCGCCGACGACTCCTTTCAGCGCCTCACAGAACTTTGTCAGCGCATCGTCTCGACCGACTCCGTGCCCCATGAAAGCAATGCCGTCGGGGTCGCATCTTTGGTGGCCCAGGCGATTGCCTCTACGCCCAACGCTGATTGCGATCTCGTTCGGCACCGGCGTCCGCCGGAATCACCAGACGAGGCGGCATTAACTGACAACTGAGAGTAACCTAATGAAAGCGGTGAATATATGAACAGATCCACGAAGGCGTCCTCGGAAGTGTGGCGACAGGGATATGGCTTGATCCGCCACAACGATGAAACGATCGAACGTGTAGCGGCCCTAGCTGCGTCCGGCCTCATCGAGCCCGAGACGCTCTACCGCATTCTTGCCGCAGCCGACCGACTGACTTCAGCCGGAATGTGGACCGTCGTCCATATGACGTATGCCCACCGTGTTGACCTTACCGGCGCACCGCTGCCTGCCGAGGCATTCAAGCTGACGCCCGAAGGCCATACCGGCGGATCGCTCAATATGGTGCCGGCGTTTGTCGGCTATCTCACCGCCAACGCAATCACCGCGAACACCCGCTCATGGCTGATGGGACAAGGCCATTCAGTCGCCGCAATCGAGGCGGTCAACGCCCTCACCGGGGATGTTTCGCCGGCGCAGAAAGGGCGCTACGATCGCAGCGAGAAAGGTCTCTCACAGCTCGCAGCCGATTTCTATTCCTATGCCATCGACGCCGAAGGCAATGCAGCGGTCCCGCTCGGAAGCCATGCCGGTCCGAACACCGCCGGCGCCATCTCGGAAGGCGGTTATCTCGGCTTCGCCGAGGTTCAATACGCCCATGCTCCGTTGCCCGGCGAAAGTCTGGTCGCTTTCTTAAGCGACGGAGCGTTCGAAGAGCAGCGCGGCTCGGACTGGACGCCACGGTGGTGGCGCGCCGAAGATTCCGGCCTCACGATTCCGGTTATGATCCTTAACGGCCGCCGCATAGAGGAGCGTGTCCAGATCGCGCAACAAGGAGGCGCAGACTGGCTCGCCGACCACCTCAAACTCAATGGCTTCGATCCTTTCATTATCGATGGCCGTGATCCTGCGGCCTTCGCCTGCGCGATCATTGAGGCTGAACTGCGACTCGAACGCTTCGCGGCCGACCCCGCCCGCATCTATCCGGCTCCTATTCCCTATATTATTGCCGAGACGGTCAAGGGCTTCGGCTTTCCAGGAGCCGACACCAACGCGGCGCACAATCTCCCTCTTGGCGGCAATCCCGCCCAGGACCAGGCCGCCCGACAAGCCTTCAATGAGGCGGCTCAAGCGCTATTCGTTCCCGCCGAGGAGATCGAAGATGCCGTCACTGAAATCGCTAATTTTCGAATGCAAGGGCGGGAGCCTGAAAGCCGACATCCGCTTGCGCGGCGCAACCCGGCCACACCTGACCTGCCCGAGCCGAACTGGACGGTCGCCGGCGATCCGCCCGATTGCGCCATGCACGCTCTCGATCGCTGGTTCGTCCGCGTCGTGGACGCCAACCCTGGCCTCCGCCCGCGTGTGGGAAATCCGGATGAGTTACGCTCCAACCACATGGGCGCGACCCTTGACAGGCTGCGCCACCGAGTAAACACATCCGACCCTGGCGTCGCTGACGCCATCCACGGCGCAGTCATCACCGCACTCAATGAAGAAGCGGTCGCGGGGGCGGCGCTGGCCAACAAAGGCGGAATAAATCTCATCGTCAGCTACGAAGCCTTCGCCATGAAGATGCTTGGTGGTATACGCCAGGAAATAGTCTTTTCCCGGCGACAGCGAGAGGCTGGCCAAGAGCCGCGCTGGATATCCGTCCCATTAGTAGTTACCTCCCATACCTGGGAGAACGCGAAGAACGAACAGTCACACCAAGACCCGACCATTGGCGAGGCGCTGCTGGGCGAGATGTCCGACACCTCGCGGGTACTTTTCCCGGTCGACGCGAACAGCGCTGTGGCCACGCTCCGCTCGATCTACGAGAGTCGTGGCCAGGTGGGATGTCTGATCGTCTCCAAGCGCGACATGCCGCATCGCTTCGACGCGGAAGCCGCAGTCCGTTTCGTCACTGATGGCGCCGCCCATGTAGTGGGCGAACCTGAAGGAGCGGAGCTTCAAATCGTAGCTATCGGTGCTTATCAACTCGAGGAGGCCCTCAAGGCGGCCTTTCGGCTCAGGGATCATGGTCGCCGTGTGCTCGTGACTGCAGTCTGCGAACCGGGTCGTTTCCGCGTGCCTCGTGATTCTATCGAGGCTGCTTTCACAGCGAGCGACGATAATGTGCAGACCCTGTTTCCGCCGGACATGCCGCGCCTGATCGTTTCCCATACCCGGCCCGAACCCATACTCGGCCTTCTCCGGCGACTGGATTCGGGTCCACGGACGACGGCCGTACGCGGCTACATCAGCCGGGGCGGAACCTTGGACGTGTCAGGGATGCTGTTTGCGAACCGCTGCAGTTGGGCGCATCTAATCGATGCTGCTGTTCCTCTCACTGGCTGGAGCAGGGATGACCTGCTTGCCTCCAATGAACGGGACGCCGTGGAAGGCCGCGGAAACCCCGCTGATATCGTTGCATTCAACATCTGAGGTTATTCATGCTGAAACTAGTCTCTCTCGGCGGTGCGAGCACCGTTACCGGCTCCAAGCATCTACTTACCAACGGTGAGAAGCGCATCCTTGTTGATTGCGGTCTCTTCCAAGGGTTCAAGAAGCTGCGCGATTTGAACTGGGCGCCGTTACCAGTGGCGCCGTCCAGCATCGACGCCGTCGTTCTGACCCATGGGCACCTCGACCATTCAGGCTACCTCCCGAAACTGGTGCGTGACGGCTTCAAAGGTCGAATCTACGCCACCTCGGCAACGCGCGATGTGGCTGAGCTAATCCTCAAGGATGCCGGGTTTATCAACGAGAAGGATGCCGAATACGCCAATCGCAAGGGCTTCTCCAAGCACAAGCCGGCTCTGCCGCTCTACGGCGTGCGTGACGCTGAGCGCACGATGAAGCAGTTTGTGAATGTGCCATTTGGTGCAAAGGTTGAGCTTCCCGGCGATGCGTCTCTCACGTTTCGTTACGCGAGTCACATACTCGGCGCAGCCACTGCGGACATTGAGTGGGGCGGCCGCCGAGTTGTCTTTTCTGGCGACCTTGGCCGGTATGGCGATCCCATGCTTCCCGACCCCGAGCCCGTGCCTGAGGCCGACTATATCGTCATCGAATCGACTTACGGCAATCGCATCCACGATCACACCAATACAACCGAGGTGCTCGGCGAGGTTATTGAGCGCACAATAAAGCGTGGCGGTACCGTGATTATTCCGTCGTTTGCAATCGGGCGCGCACAATCTCTCCTTTATCATCTCTGGCAACTCCAAACCGCAGGCAGGCTTTCTGGAGTACCGATCTATCTCGACAGCCCTATGGCAATCAACGCAACGGACCTCCTACACGGCCACAGTGATGATCATCGTCTGAATGCTGACGAATGCGCTGCGGTCTGCAATATTGCCACCTATACTCGCGACGTCGAAAGCTCCAAGGCAATTACCGCCAGTCGCCGGCCCAAGGTCGTGATCTCGGCCAGCGGCATGGCGACCGGTGGTCGCGTTCTTCATCACCTGAAAGCCTTCGCAACCGATCCGAACAACACGATCCTGTTCGCCGGATATCAGGCTGCCGGAACCCGCGGCCGCGCCATGATTCAGGGCGCGAAGGAGATTAAGATCCACGGCCAATGGATACCCCTCAGAGCGGAGGTCTCGGATCTATCGATGCTCTCGGCACACGCCGACAGCAATGAACTGATACATTGGCTGTCGAGCTTCCAGCGCGAGCCGTCTCGCGTGTTTATTGTTCATGGGGAAGACGACGCCTCAGAAGCCTTACGCAACAGAATTGATCGTGAGCTTGGCTGGGATGCCGCCGTACCGCGCCAGGATCAGGAGTTCGAGCTATGACCGCGCTCCTCTCTCCTGCTGCGCCAGAGCAACCGACCCTTCGTGTTCGGCGCTTGCGCTTACACAGCCAGCACCAGCCGGTTGTCGTCATGCGCACCGACTGTCATGTCTGCCGATCAGAAGGGCTTTCCGCGCGCTCACAGGTCCTCGTCTCGGCCGGCGGCCGGGAGCTGCAGGCAACACTCTTTCAGACTGAGGACGACGGGCTCTTGACCCTTGACGAGGTGGGGCTTTCCGAAACTGCCTGGGAAATGCTGGGTATCGCCGAGGGGGCCGAGGTACGAGTTACGCACCCCCATATCATCGAGTCGTTGGCGAGCGTCCGTCGGCGCATCTACGGCAACCGGCTCGACTCGCGAGATTTCTCGGGCATTGTGCAGGACGTGGCCGCCGGCCGCTATACCGACGTGCAGCTTGCCGCGTTCCTGACCGCCAGTGCTGCCGTTCCGCTCGATGAAGATGAGACGGCCGACCTGACGCAGGCCATGGTCGAGATCGGCGACCGCCTGCGATGGGACACTTCGGTGGTTGTCGACAAACACTGCATTGGCGGCCTTCCTGGGAACCGCACCACTCCGATTGTCGTAGCCATCGTCGCAGCCAACGGGCTGATAATGCCGAAAACATCATCACGAGCCATCACCTCGCCTGCAGGCACCGCGGACACGATGGAGACCCTCGCTCCGGTCGACCTCAACATTCCAACCATGAAGAGGGTAGTCGAGACCGAAGGAGGCTGCATTGTCTGGGGCGGAGCGGTACATTTCAGTCCCGCTGATGACATTTTCGTACGTGTCGAACGCGAACTTGACGTCGATACGGAGGGCCAGCTTATTGCCTCCGTCCTCTCCAAGAAAATCGCCGCAGGGGCCACCCATGTCGTCATAGATATCCCAGTCGGCCCAACCGCCAAGGTGCGCAGCGTAGAGGCTGCAGCCCATCTGGCGACGCGGATTACGGCGGTCGCGTCGCGCTTCAATCTGGTGGCCAGTTGCCTCCAAACCGATGGTTCCCAGCCGGTCGGTCGAGGTATCGGTCCCGCACTGGAGGCGTTCGACCTGCTAGCTGTCTTGCAAAATGCGGCGGACGCGCCGGACGATCTGCGCAGGCGTGCGGTGATATTGGCAGGCCTGGCACTGGAAATCGGCGGGAAGGCCGAGAAGGGGAAAGGTTCGGCGCTCGCGCTGGAAACGCTGGCCGACGGGCGAGCCTGGAAGAAGTTTGAGGCGATCTGCGAGGCGCAAGGCGGGATGCGCATGCCCCCCAAAGCGATTCATGTCCACCCTTTAACGGCGCCTCACAGCGGGCGGGTCGTTCGTATCAACAACCGCAAACTATCCCGCCTCGCCAAGCTTGCTGGCGCACCGGCCGCCACGGCGGCGGGTATCCATATGGACGTGCGGCTAGGCGACGAGGTCAGCCGTGGGCAGCCGCTGCTCCACATTCACGCGGAGACCACGGGCGAGCTGGCTTACGCACTCGATTATGCCGCGCGAACCGATGACATCATCGAACTCGGGACTTGAAGATCGTTACCCGAAACGAATGGAAGGAGAAAGATGGTGGATGCGACCGGAGCTTTTTAGTGCTGACAGGAGGCACGACGCGCGCCGTCGCGCACGATGCGGCGCCCACTGTTTTTGTCGAAGGGGACCCGCTCTACGCAGCCATGATCGAGGGCATCTCGCGTGCCGCATCGAACGTGCGTCTCGAGAGCTACATCCTGGCATCTGACGCAGTAGGCGATGCATTCGTGGACGCGCTGACCCAATGCGCCGCACGTGGCGTCACTGTCCGGCTGCGCGCGGATCACGTGGGCTCCTGGCGCGCGCTCGCGCGTGCGGACGTGGCACAGCTGCGCGCGGCCGGCGTGCATTTCGAATGGAGCCGCCCATGGTCGTGGCGCGCACCGCTTGCGGTCAATCGGCGCAACCACCGTAAGCTCCTTGTCGTAGACGAGACTGTCGCCTTCGTCGGCGGCTTCAACATTCACGCTCAGAGCTCGCAGCGGGCCCGATCCACGCTGAAGAGCGCGGTGCTGTATCTGTTGGCACGAACAATAGGATGCGCAGACGATAGCCGTCGGAACTGCTACTCCATTACTCCATCACTCCCTCCTGGAAGGCGGACCCATGAAGCAACACAACCATCATCAGCACGATCATCAATCGCACCACGGTCCCACTACCCGGAACGTTGCTCATGACGACGCCCACGCCGGGCACGACAAGCATGCTGGTCACAGCGTGGCGATGTTCCGCGACAGGTTCTGGCTCACGCTGCTGCTGACCATCCCCACTCTGATCTGGAGCGGGATGATCCAGCATTGGTTCGACTACACCGCACCACAGTTCCCGGGGTCGGCGTACATCCCGGCGGTGTTCGGCACGATCGTGTACTTCTACGGCGGCTCGCCGTTCCTCCGCGGCGGATACCACGAGCTGAGAAATCGCCTGCCGGGCATGATGACGCTGATCTCGCTTGCGATCACCGTCGCCTTCCTTTACAGCGCGTTGGTCACGCTCGGCGTTGTCGAGGGCTTGGACCTGTGGTGGGAGCTGGCGACGCTGGTGGCGATCATGTTGCTCGGCCACTGGATCGAGATGCGTTCGATCAACCAGGCACAGGGCGCTCTCAAGGAACTCGCGAAGCTGCTGCCTGATATGGCGGTGCGGTTGGATGAGGCCGGTACCGCGAAGGAAGTCCCTGTCGCGGAACTGAAGCGCGGCGACCTGCTGCTCATCAGGCCCGGCGCGAGCATTCCCGCCGACGGCGTCGTGAAGGAAGGGACCAGCGCCGTCAACGAAGCGATGATCACCGGCGAGTCCAAGCCGATGGACAAGTCGACGGGCGACCGGGTGATCGCCGGCACCGTCAACGGACAGGGCTCGTTGCGTGTCGAGGTGACGGGAACCGGCGACGAGACCGCGCTCGCGGGTATCATGCGGCTCGTCGAGCAGGCCCAGACGTCGCGCTCGCGCGCCCAGGCCCTGGCGGACCGGGCGGCGTTCTACCTCACGATCATCGCCATCGTCTCCGCCGCGGTTACCGCCATTGTCTGGCCACTCCTCGGTCGACCGTGGAGCTTCACGATCGAGCGCGTAGTGACCGTGCTCGTGATCGCCTGTCCCCATGCGCTGGGTTTGGCCATCCCGCTGGTGACCGCCATCTCGACCACGATTGGCGCACGGAACGGCCTGCTCGTGCGCGATCGACGCGGCCTGGAAGAGGCCCGTTTGCTGAACACGGTCGTGTTCGACAAGACAGGCACGCTCACCCTCGGTTCGCACCGCGTCGTGAAGATCACCGCCGCCGATGGGTTCACCGACGACGAGGTGCTTCGCGTGGCCGCGTCGGTCCAGCGCGATGCCGAACATCCGATCGCGCAGGCGCTGATGACCAGCGCCAAGGAACATGGCATCGACGTTCCGATGTCGCAGGACTTCGAGTCCATGCCGGGACGCGGCGTGCGCGCAGTCGTCGAGGAGCGCTCGCTTCACGTTGGCGGGCCGGGTCTGTTGAGAATGCTCGCGGTCGAACCGCCGGAGACGCTTCGGCGGGCTGCCGAATCAGCGGCAGCCGATGGTCAATCTGCAACCTACCTGGTGGAAGGCGACCGGGTGCTCGCCGTATTTGCGATCGCGGATGCCATCCGTCCCGAATCGTTCGACGCGGTCAAGCGGCTGCACGACGAAGGACTGGAGGTTGTCCTGCTGACGGGTGATTCCACGGCGGTCGCAAACGCGGTCGCGAAGGAACTCAACATCGACACCGTCTTCGCCGAGGTATTGCCCGAGGACAAGGTGGCAAAGATCGAGGAGCTGCAGGCCCAGGGCAAGCGCGTCGCGATGGTGGGTGACGGTGTCAATGACGCTCCGGCGCTGCTCACGTCCGACGTCGGCATCGCCATCGGCACAGGGACGGACGTCGCGGTCGAGGCCGGCGACGTCGTACTCGTGCGCAGCGACCCGCGCGACGTGCCAGCGATCATCGAATTGAGCAAGGCCACCTATCGCAAGATGATCCAGAACCTGTGGTGGGCCGCCGGCTACAACATCGTCGCCATCCCTCTCGCCGCTGGCGTTCTCGCCGCATGGGGGATCCTGCTGCAACCTGCGCTTGGGGCAGTGCTCATGTCGCTGAGCACCGTCGTTGTGGCGATCAATGCGCAGCTGCTACGCCGGGCGGTATAGAACGATGTCGTATCAGATCGGGGCATCTGCGAGCGCGTGCGGATAATCAGGCGCTTGTCGCCGGCGTCGTGAGCACCGCCGCAAATCCCCCGCCGGGGGTGCGCATGTTCGTGGTCTGACCCTGGTAGAGCCTGGCCGCGAACAACAGAACACCCGTCTCGGAGGCGAAGCAGCGCACATCGGACTTCAGGGACTGTCCCCCGTGTACGATACGCGCGCTCGGTGCTGCGAAGGCCTGCGCGACATATGTCGCCGACGCCATCGACTCCCATGCCCGTCGCGTCAGCTTGTCGCCACGATAGCTCCCTCGGCTTCCGAACCCTGCTGCCGGCTTGAAGAAGTAGCCCTTGCGCTCTGCCCACAACGCATCCCGGTTCTCAGGTACGACTTCGACCGTGGGCGGGATCACCTGCGCCAGCATGGCCGACGAGGCTCCGTCGACCCCGAAACCCCTGAGAAGCTGCGGATTTCCGAGCACGGCAAGGTTGCGCTTGTCCGCGAACAGCGCGTGTGCCCTGGGATGCGGCGTCAACGCCAGCGTCCGCGCCAAATAGGCCTGGCGAAGGGCGGTGTGCTCGGTGTCGGCGAGGGCAAAATCCGTCAACCGATTGTAGACCGTATCGATCCGACCGTGGGCATCTTCAAGCCCGTCCAGGCCCAGTGCCAAGTCCTCGGGAGCGCGGATCACGCAGTCCACGCCATGCTCCCGGAAGGCGTCCGCATACAGCTCAAACTCAGGGTAAAGAAACTGCTCCCTCGGAGCGCTGTCCACGATGGCCAAGCGCGACGGGACACGGCCGGACTGCTGTTGGGCGTCTTCCAGCCAAGAGGCAACAGCCGTGTCGCGGGCGTTTGTCGCCGTCGTCCATGTTGTCCACGAAGCCGGGACACAGGATTGCACGGCATCAAGGAGCACGGCATTGAGGAGCAGTCCGCCTGGATTGGTGTTGACCTCGATCAGCCGGGGCCCGTTGACTGTCAGGTGAAAGTCCAGACCCAGGATGCCGCCCACCGAACCAGGACCATGGGTTGCGATGTCAGGGGCCCATGACAGAACCTGCCGGCTGTATCCGGGATTTCGTGCCACTTCAAAGACCGCCGCCGCGACTCGTCCCATGGCCTCCAACGCGGGCCGGTCGACGAACAGGGCATAGGGTGAAAACAGGTGGGCGTGCACGGCCGGCTTGATCGCCAACTCCGGAACGCGGTCTTGGATCGCCTCGCGCAAACGAAGGACGTCAACCACTTCACACGTACACCGCTGGTTGAGCGGCACGCTGACCAAGGTGTCGCAGTCGATGTCGCAGTTCACCTGTCCATCCATTACCGAAGTGTCCTATTCTGACTGTTGATGTCACGATCCTGACTGGCTGCGTCGTTGCATTGACGCTTTAATCCGGCGGCTGTCTATGCTTCCAGTGTAGGTGGGCGCGTGCATCAGACCTGGCCGCTCTCTCGCTCGATGTCAGAACCTGGTGCGAATGCCGAGTGCTTCATTGGTTTGCGCGATCGAATCTTCGGCAGTCAGGGCAAGGCCCGTCAGCGCTCTGATGGCGTCAATCGTATCGGGGATGACGATGGCCTGGTTGTCGACCATATAGGCATAGAACAGCTCGTCGCCCTTGACCTTGAGCATATCCTCCCACAAGGCAACCTCATACAAATTATCGTGGGGCCGGTCGAGGTCGGCCATCAGCTCCTTGACCGTGTTGATCGCAGCGAGGCCATCATCGGCGCGAATCAGGGCAATCCGCGACGAAGCCCGGAAAGCATTGAGCACCTCTTCCTTGCTCACGCTCCGCGTTAACTGTACCGACCAATAATGGAGATGCGCCAGCGTCTGCGGAACTTTGACCGCCATTGTCACGACATCGAGCTCCGGATCCACGCTCTGGGCGTCCGGTCCTTGGTGGCTGGGGATGTCAGGCTCGGGAACGAGCGTATTCATGATGCCGCCCAAGTGGCTTTCCCACGGATCAGTGGCTCGCCGCAGCAGGGTGCCACGAGCACGCTTGAGAAGACCTGCGCGCTTGAGTGCTGTTAGAGTGCGTACGATCGAGGTCGTGTTGCAGGACACGACCCGCGTCGCCTCTCGCCCCATCGCACTGTCGAACGAGACCTCCGAGACGAAGGAATGTCCCGTGACGGCATGCTTCTCACCACCATGCACAATGAACTTGACACCGCTTGACCGATAAGTCTCTGCATTCTTCGCGGCGATTCGTTTCGGCGTGCAATCCACCACCACATCGACCTGTTTGAGGAGCGCATCAAGCGTGCCGCAGATGGTCAAGCCAGCGTCCCGCATCGCCTTGGCATGTTCGGGCGTGGCCGCGTAAAGATCGATTTGCCGCTCCTCAAGCGGGCGCAGCCGCCAATCTGCAATAATGTCCACCACTCCGGCGAGCCTCATGTCGCTCTGCGCCAAGATGGCGGATGCCACGCGCTTGCCGATAACGCCGTAGCCGTTGATCGCGACTCGAATTGGATTGTGCTGGGTCATCTTCGCCTCATTCTTTTAGCCGAGAGCACCTCGGTGGGTTGATCACAAACGCAACGTTTAGAAAAAGTACGCGGCAACGAGATGGTGAAGCGCGTAAGGGCGTCGTCCGACTCTGCCTGGACTTTGCCGTTGTGGGCCTCGACGATAGTCTTGACGATAACCAATCCCAATCCTGCACCATCACCCCTGCTTTGCCGTGAAGGGTCAACACGGTAAAAGCGATCAAATACGCGGGATAATGCTTGCGAGGGAATCTTGGGGCCGGGGTTTTCGACACTAATGCTCACCGTTTCAGCATCTTGCCACAATCGAACAGTAATGCTTGATCCGCGCGGTGTGTAACGGATCGCGTTGGAAAGCAGGTTAGTGATAGCACGGCGCAGCATTTCCCGATCGGCGGTAATCGCGCCCACCTCTCCTTTAAGTTGCAACGAGATACCTTGTTCTTCCACCCAAGCCTCAAAGTATTCGAACAGTCCGCGGATGGTTTTGGTCAGGTTGACAGCCTCCAGATGGAGGCTGTCAGGAGCATTTTCAGTCTGCGCAAGAAAGAGCATGTCGTTGATCATGCGCTTCAGGCGCCCCAACTCCTCGAGGTTTGAGTAGAGAATATCACGATATTCTTCGGCAGAACGTGGCTGCCCAACCGCCACCTCTGTCTGAGTTGTCAGATTGGTGACCGGCGTTCTCAACTCATGTGCAATGTCAGCAGACACATTGGCCAGTTGAGAATATCCATCTTCGATGCGCCCGAGCATCGCGTTGAACGAATTGATGGTCTCTTCCAGTTCGATTGGCACTTCCTTTGGTTCCAAGCGCATGTGCAACTTGGAAGATGTAATGGCTCGAATTTTTTCGTTAGCCCGCCGGATCGGCATGTGCCCCCAGCGGACTGCGGTCCAGGCCACAAGGATCGCAATACACATGACCACACCGATCGTCCACCACTGCATGCGCGTAAAACTTTCAGTAAACGTGAGGTGCTCCTCGATATCCATAGCAACGGCTATCGTGTACTTCGCGCGCAGATCGTCAGCACTGCCAGCACGAAAGACAGCGCCGCGATAGTGCTTCCCGTTCTCCTCCCATATCGTCATGTCTTGCCCACTTGCGAGGTCGACAGGGCTCTCAGTCGAGGCAAAGCGAACCAGGTTGGGTCCATCGGCGGGTGCGTAAAGCGTTTCGCCTGTAGCGCTGGCAATGTAATAGTAGACTGCAGGATGTCCTTGGACAGCGCGTTGAAGGCGCGCCGCATCGTAATCGTTATTCACTTCTCTTAACGCCCCGACGACCGAAGCGACCATAAGATGCAATTCTTCCTCATCCATTTCAGCAAAGTGCTGATCCAGTAATTTGATACTGATCCAGTTGAAGATCAGGAAAACCAGCGTCATCGCGATAACAACCAACCAAGTCACGCGTGATGCCAACGAGATGGGACGTCTAAGGCCGGCCGCACTGTTAGTCGTCATCTGGCACATCCAATTTATAGCCCATGCCCCGAACGGTATGGATGAGCTTTGGCTCAAAGTCATCGTCGATTTTTTTTCGTAGTCGACGAATCGCTACATCAATCACATTGGTATCACTATCAAAGTTCATGTCCCATACCTGAGACGCAATCAACGAGCGCGGCAACACTTCGCCCTGACGGCGCGCCAACAGTTCAAGCAAAGCGAATTCCTTGTTGGTCAAATTAACTCTTCTTCCATCCCGAATCGCTCGCCGTCGCGGGAGATCCAGTTCCAGGTCCGAGATCTTTATGCGATCGTGATGAGCTGCCAGAGTGCCACGACGCAGCAAAGTACGTACGCGAGCGAGCAACTCTGCAAAAGCGAATGGCTTAACCAGGTAATCGTCAGCGCCCAGCTCTAATCCCTGAACACGATCATCCACATCGTTGCGTGCTGTTAGAAACAACACCGAAACCTGGTTACCCGCAGCTCTGACCGATTGCAGAATGCGCCGACCATCCAGATCAGGAAGCATGACATCGAGAATGATGAGGTCATAGGTTTCCGTCATAGCCATGTGGTGGCCGTCCAGCCCGTTACGTGCCAGGTCGACGACAAACCCTGCTTCCATAAGACCTTGGCGAACATAGTCCGCCGTCTTGTTCTCATCTTCGACAACCAGCAGTTTCATCGTTGTTTATCCACGTTGCGCACCAATAGGGATTGCCAAGCTTCTTATGACAGTGGGGCGGCTTTGATTCCACCACCGAATCTACCCGGTCGAACCTGCCGAGAAGATGACATAACGATTACATAAATGTAATGAAATTGTCACCTGTGCGATAGTGGCAGCGCCATAAAGAAATTGCAAAGCTGG
>Ga0209487_1002659_pt1 | contig 14432 bp, 12 predicted proteins | sample Poulit2012_FD_187524 | JGI IMG/M metagenome (GOLD analysis project Ga0209487, IMG submission 187524) | Agricultural soil microbial communities from Georgia to study Nitrogen management - Poultry litter 2012 (SPAdes) (version 2) | ecosystem: Environmental > Terrestrial > Soil > Agricultural land... | reverse complement strand
GAATACGGTGTATTACGAATTCCTACCGTGGCCAGTCGGCATCCTCTCTGGGATGACCATGACCATCAGGCGGATCCCGACGGTGTGCGTGAGTTGGCTGGCGGGCGGATGACGCTGGCAACCAGCAGTGTCGAAGCGGTGGATGGTTACATTGCGCGCTTTCCCGGCGAGACCCTGGCGCCGCTACTGCTGGCGTTGATGTTGCTCGGCCTGTTTCTGGCCCTGATCTGGGTGAAGCTGTGGGTGGCGCTGGGCTTTGTCGTCGCCGCTTTGCTGGTGACGGGATACTGGATGTGGCCCCGGGACATGGAGCTGGTGGCATGAATACTGTCGTAATGGAATATGTCGATCCCACCTGTGCCCCGGCGGTGCGAACGCGGGAGCGCAAGAAGGGTATCTGGGGCATGGGGCTGTTTATTGGCACCGAAGCCATGCTGTTTGTCATGTTCTTTTTCTCTTACCTGTATCTGGCGGCTACCGCTACTCAGTGGCCTCCTCATGAAGCGCCGGCGTTACAGCTGCCCCTGGTGCTACTGGCAATCTTGTTGCTCAGCAGTGCCACGGCATTCTGGGCCCAGCGCGGAATTGAAGCCGATCGCAGGGGCCAGCTGCAGCTGGGCCTGCTGTTGACCCTGTTGCTGGGGGTGGCTTTCTTTGTGGTGCAGTTCATTGAATACCGAGAGCACCTGCAGACGGTCACGCCCCAGGATGGAGCCTATGGATCGGTCTTTTACACCATTACCAGTTTTCATTTGGCTCACGTCATTCTCGGTTTCCTGATGCTGACTTATTTGCTGGCCCGAGCAGTGGCGGGACACTTCAATGCCGAGCGCCACCTGGCGGTAAAAAACATAGTGCTCTACTGGCACTTCGTGGATGCGGTATGGGTAATCGTAGTGTTGTTGCTCTATCTGTCACCACAGTTTTATGGGGGTGTGTCATGAATCGCGCCATGCATCGCACCTTGTTGCGTCCAAGCCCCGCAGATCGGCGGTGGTTGATTTTTGCGGTGTTCGGAGCGCCCGTCATGTGGGCACTCAACCAGACCGTGGGCCTGACGGTGGTGGGGCACGGCTGCCATCGACTGGGCAAGGCGGGACTGACAGGGGTTGCCGTCATCAGCGGCATTGCCATGGTCGTGGCCCTGGCAGGGCTGTTCAGCGGCTATCGCGTATTTCGCCGTTACAGCGGCGGTGAACGGCTGTTCAGCGCCGAGGGGTATCAAAGTGTGCAGTTCATTGCCCTGTTCGGCACCTTTGTCAGTGGCCTGTTGCTGCTTAACCTCATCTACTTCGGCTTGATGCCGTTTCTGGTGAACCCATGCCTGCGCTTGCTGTGATTGGCCTGGCGGTATGGCTGGCCCTGCTGTCGGGCTGTGAGCGCAGCGGGCCTGCCTCTGTGGTGGTGCCCGATGGGGATCCGGAGCGGGGCATCGGTGTAATCCGGGGCATTGGCTGCGGACGCTGCCACACCATCCCGGGCATTCATGGCGCGGATGGACTGGTAGGGCCGCCCCTGGATCACTGGGCGAAGCGCTCCTTCATTGCCGGGCGCCTGCCCAATACGCCAGAGAATCTGGTGCAGTGGATTCAGGATACCCACGCCATTGATCCCGAGAGTGCCATGCCCACCCTGGGACTTGCCGAGCAGCAGGCACGGGATGTTGCCGCTTATCTCTACACCTTGCAGTAGATCAGGAGCAGCTTTGAGCAGGGCGCTTGCCTACACCGCTTGCCAGGGAGGAATCATGACCAGTCAGCACAGGCATCACATCGTTTTCTTCATCGCCTTCATGGTCCTGGGTGGAATGTTGGCGATGGGCGCCTACGGCCAGAGCGAGGTCCGCAACACGGTAGAGGACAAGCTTGACTCCATCACCGCCGGGGATGGCACTTTGCACTTTTCTCGCACCGCTGCGGCAGGTCCGGTGGGGGATTGGTGGTTGCCGGCCGGGGACCTGGCCAATTCTCGCTATAGCGTTCTGGACCAGATTACCCCTGACAACGTTGGCCAGCTGGAAGAGGTGGCATCGTTTTCCACTGGTATTCCCAACGGCCATGAAGGACAGCCCCTGGTGGTAGGGAACACGCTATACATGGTGACCCCTTACCCCAACAAGCTGCTGGCCTTTGATATCAGTCAGCCCGACTTTCCTCTCAAGTGGAGCTTTGAGCCGAACCCGGATATCAACGCCGTGGGCAAGGCCTGCTGCGATGTGGTCAATCGGGGCGCTGTGTATGCCGATGGCAAGATTGTCTACAACACCCTGGATGCCCACGTCGTTGCCGTCGATGCCGAAACGGGAGAAGAGCTGTGGCGCAGCCGATTGGGCAACATCGACAAGGGCGAAACCATGACCATGGCGCCTCTGATCGTGCACGGCAAGGTGCTGGCCGGCAACAGCGGCGCGGAACTCGGTGTGCGGGGCTGGCTGAAGGCCCTGGATCTGGAAACCGGCGAGCTATTGTGGACAGCGTACAGCACCGGTAGTGATGAAGACACACTGATGACGGATCCCGCCTTCAAGCCTTTTTATGCCCGGGATCAAGGTCCCGACCTCGGCCTGCAAAGCTGGCCGCCAGACCAGTGGCAGCTGGGAGGCGGCACGGTGTGGGGCTGGGTGTCCTATGATCCGGAAAGCAATCTGGTGTACTACAGCACCGCCAACCCTGGAGTATGGAACCCCGATCTGCGCCCTGGTGATAACAAGTGGTCGCTGTCCATCATTGCCCGCAACCTCGATGACGGCCAGGCCCGCTGGGCATGGCAGGTCGTGCCCAACGATGGCTGGGATTACGATGAGGTCATGGAAAACATCGTGGTGGACATGGTATGGCAGGGCGAACCCCGCAAGCTGCTGATCCACCCTGGGCGCACCGGCTTTGTCTATGTGCTGGATCGGCTCACCGGCGAGTTGCTGTCGGCAGAAAAATTCCAGCCTGCAGTCAATTGGGCCTCTCATTTTGATCTGGAAACCGGTGAGCCGGTGGTGGACGAGACCAAGCGCAGCCACATGGACCAGACTGCCTACGATGTCTGCCCGGCATCGGTGGGCGCCAAGGAGGTATTCCCCTCGGCGCTGTCGCCGTTGACGGGGCTGCTCTATATCCCCGCCATCAATTTCTGCATGGACTACACCGGCCTGGAGGCCAACTACATTGCCGGCACACCCTACCTGGGCGCTGACGTGATCATGCGCCCTGGCCCCGGCCCTTATCGCGGTGCGCTGATTGGCTGGGATGTAGCGGAGGCAAAGGAGCGCTGGCGGATCAATGAAACCTATCCAGTGACCGGTGGGGTATTAACCACCGCTGGAGGAATAACCTTTTACGGCACTACCGATGGCTGGTTCAAGGCTCTGGATGCCCACAGTGGCAAGGTGCTTTGGCAGAAAAAGCTGTCCTCCGGCATCGTTGGCAATCCAATGGCCTTCACCGATGCAGAAGGGCGTCAGCACATTGCCATCTATGCAGGTATTGGTGGATGGATTGGCGCCAATGCCTTTCCTACCGTGTCGGCGGATGATCCCAGTGCAGCGCTGGGCACCACCGGTGCCGCCGCGGACTTGAAACAGGTCACCTCACCGGGGGGCGAACTCTATGTCTTTGCTTTGCCGCATTAACTTCTGGTTGCCATGGGTGCTCGGTCTGTCACTGCAGGCGGGCATGACCCTGGCCGCCGATGCCGACACCCTGCGGGTCTGTGCGGATCCCAATAATCTGCCTTTTTCCAATGAGCAGCAGGAGGGGTTTGAGAATGCCCTGGCAGAATTGGTCGGGGAGGCGCTGGGCAAACCGGTGGCCTACACCTGGTACCCCCAGCGACGGGGCTTCGTGCGCCATACCCTGGGGGCCGACAAATGCGATCTGATCATGGGTGTGCCGGTGGGTTATGAACTGGCCCAGCCCACTTCCCCTTATTATCGTTCCACCTATGTGTTTGTGACCCGACACGATGACGACCTGCAGCTCACGGGGCTGGATGATCCACGGCTGCACACCTTGCGCATTGGCGTACCAGTGGTCGGTGATGATTACTCCAGCACTCCCGGTGCCATGGCCCTGGGGCGTAGGGGCATCATCGATAATATGGTGGGTTACAGCATTTACGGCGATTACAGCAAACCCAACCCGCCGTCGCGGCTGATCGAGGCAGTGGCCAGCGGCGAGATTGATGTAGCCATTGCCTGGGGCCCGCTCGCGGGCTATTTCGCCGATCGTCAGCCTGTACCTCTGGACGTAGTGCCCGTGACACCGGCGGTAGATGGTGGCACGCCTTTCACTTTCAGAATTGCCATGGCGGTGCGTCGCAATGATGAGGCGTTTCGTCAGGAAATCGAACAGGTGCTGCGCGCCAGGGCTCCCACGATCCGGGCGCTGCTCGCCGACTACCAGGTGCCCATGCTCGATCTGGAGGATGCTTCGGACCGCGCAATGGAGGGAACGGATCATGTTGAGGACCGCTCTGCTACTGTCATTCATACTGGGAAGTCCAGCGCTGATCAGCAATGATGCATTGGCGGCGGACTCCACGCCTCTGGAGTCCATGCCAGTAAAGAACCATCCGGTGGGAAGACAGCCGGGCCCACCCCAGGCCATGCCGGAAACTGCCAACCCCCTGGGCAATGATGCGTCAGTGGTGCAGGCGGGCCGCCGGTTGTTTGTCTGGTATAACTGCTATGGCTGCCATGGTGGTCGTGCCGGGGGTGGCATGGGCCCCAGCCTGAGGGACGCAACCTGGCTCTATGGCAATGAAGACGAGGACATCTTTTCCTCCATTGCCCAGGGTCGCAGCAAGGGCATGCCGGCCTGGGGCACCAAACTGACTGCTGAAGAGATCTGGAAGATCACCGCTTACATCCAGTCTCTGGGCAGTGGTCGGGAGCCCGATGCGCCACCTCCCAATCCGGTGTACCCGAACCCCTCCTCGCACCAGAATACACCCAGTAGTGCCAGGACAGATGAGGCCGATCAGTCATGAGCCGGCGTTATCGCGGGCTGTCTCGTGCCGTGCTGGTGCTGGCGCCACTGCTATCCTCCTGCAGCAGTCCTTACAGCACCTTTCTCCCCGGCGGTGGCGATGCTCAGATGCTGTACACCCTGGGCATGTGGCTGTGTGGCATCGCATTGCTGATCACCCTGGCCATGACTCTTCTGGTGGTCTGGGGTGCCCTGCGTCGCCGGGGCAGTCTGGATGAACACCTGCCGGTTGGGGTGGACGGTGGCAAGCGCTGGATTCTGATCGGGGGGCTGGCGATTCCCGGCGTTGCTCTGACCGCGCTGTTCGTAGTGACTCTGCTGGCCCTCGAGCCCTTCTCCGGCGATACCGACGAGGCGGACCTGGAGCTGGAGGTGATCGCCCATCGCTGGTGGTGGGAAGTCAATTATGTCACTGCGGAGGTGCCGGCCGAACACTTTGTCACGGCCAATGAAATTCATATCCCCGTGGGGCGGCGTGTCGGCATCACGCTGCGTTCCGCCGATGTCATTCACAGCTTCTGGGTACCGCGACTGCATGGCAAGCTGGATGCCATTCCAGGCATTGAAAACCGCCTTGTGTTACAGGCCGATGAGCCCGGCACCTACCACGGCCAGTGCGCGGAATATTGCGGCGGGCAGCATGCTTTCATGCACTTTTTGATTGTGGCCCAGGAAGAGGAGGAGTATGAAATCTGGGCTGCGCGCCAGCGGCAGCCAGCGACCCCGCCCGAGGACCCGAAATTGGCCCGCGGCCTGGCGGCCTTCGAGCAGCATTCCTGTGGCCTCTGCCATCGGGTGCGAGGAACCGAAGCACGCGGGACCAATGGCCCGGACCTGACCCACTTTGGCAGCCGAATGACCATCGGCGCAGGCATCATGCCCAACAATCGGCCCCGCTTGCAGGCCTGGATTGTCGATGCCCAGGCCATCAAGCCGGGCATCAATATGCCGACCCTGACCGAATTCGACGGCCCGACCATTGATGCTCTGGCATCTTACCTGGAGAGCTTGCAATGACGGGAAGCTGGCATGGGCGGGCGAGCCAGTGGTTGCTGTTGCTGAGCGCGAGCAGTGGCGCTTCCGCCCACGGAGGGGGCGCCCATGGAAGCTGGAGTTGGCACGCTGCACCGTCAGTGGCTATTCCATTGGCGGTGGCGGTGGCGCTCTATGTCCTGGGTTGCCTGCGGCTATGGCGTCGGGCAGGCCCAGGACGCGGTCTTTCCAGGGCTCAGGCCAGTGCCTATGCCGCGGGCATTGGTGTCCTGATCATTGCCCTGATGTCTCCCCTGGATGCGGCATCGGTGGATTTGTTTTCCGTGCATATGGTGCAACATTTGCTGCTGATCATGGTGGCCCCGCCGTTGCTGGTGGTGGGAGCTCCGGAGGTGGCCCTGCTGTGGGCATTGCCGAGCTCCTGGCGGCGATCCTTCGGTCGCGTTGAGCGGTGGGCCGGCAGTGGTCTGGGCAGCGCTCAAGGACAGGCACTGGGGCCGCTGCTGGTGGCGTTGCTGGCTACCGGCGTGCTGTGGTTCTGGCATGTGCCGGCCCTGTATGATCTCGCGGTGCGCAATCCGGCGGTCCACTATGTCGAGCACCTGGGTTTCCTGCTGACCTCATTGCTGTTCTGGGCCACGGTCTTGCGGCTGCGTCCCCGGGATCATGTCGACAATGGCCTGCGTATTCTGTATGTCTTTGGCATGGCCGTGCAGGGCAGTCTGCTGGGTGCTCTGATTGCGCTGGCGAGCCGACCACTGTATTTGTCGCATCAAGAAACCGCCGAGACACTGGGGATCAGTGCACTGGCCGACCAGCGCCTGGCAGGACTGATCATGTGGGTGCCGCCGGCGCTGCTCTATACCGGTGTGGTGGCCTATCTGTTTACTCGCTGGCTGCAAGCCCTCGACCGGCGCCGCACTAGAATGTAGCGGGCCTGCCGGCCGGCTCTAATGCAGCCGCCAGCGCAGGCCTAGCCACCCGGCGCGAGGAGGGCCGACGCCCAGAAAGCGAGGGCGAGTGTCGGCGAGCCCGGGAATCACTTCACTGGGATCTTCCCCAAGCAGGCCAAAGTTCTCGTATTTCTTGTCAAGTACATTATTGAGCCGTGCAAAGATTTCCAGTTGTTCCAGTACCTGCCAGTTGGCCGTCAGGTTGACCAGGTGATAGCCGCTCACCGTGCGCAATTGGTTGGACTCGTCTCCCCGCAGCACCTGATCGCTGTGGCGGATCAGTTCGATGCCGATGCGAGGCCCCGGAGTAAAATCATAGCTGGCACCGAATTTCAGCTGGTGACGGGGAATGCCGGGAATGCGATCTCCGGGATGGACGCTAATTTCTCCCTCAGCATTGGCATGGGGATGCACGGGACTCAGGGCCTTGAACCGGTCTTCAAAGGTGGCATCGATATAGCTGTAGGCAGCAAACCATTCCGCTCGCTGCCAGCGCTGCTGCACCGTGAGTTCTGCACCCTGACGCCGGGTTTCATCGACGTTGGCAAACAGCCCGGTGGCGCGACCGGTGGTCTGCCAGAGGATGTCGTCGCGGTTGCGGCTGCGGAACAGTCCCAGCTGGAACTCCAGTTGTTGCCAGCGCCCCCGCAAACCCAGCTCGATATTTTTGGTGACCACCTGGCGCAGGGGTGGATCGGCCAGGAAGGCGTTGGGTAGCCGGCATTCCAGGTCTACCCGTTCCGGGTCCTCTCCCCGGGCTGCGGCATACTGGCGGGCGACGGTAAAGGACTGTTCATTGCACGCCAGTTCGATGGGGGACGGCGTGCGGGATGCTTCACTGTAGTAGGCATAGGTGGTGAGCGCATCCGTGGCAGCATAACTGGCCCCTAGCGATGGGTTGAAGCGCTGATAGCGATGCTTGCCGTTCAGTTCGGGCCGCTGGCTGGAACGATCCCGGAGACGGATCGTCGACTGGTTATAGCGGCCAGCGAGAGTAACCGCCAGCCTGGGCGTAAGATTATGGGTGTTGGAGAAGTACAGGCTCCAGGTGCGGGAGCGAGTCTTCATGGTGACTGCTTGAGTCGCCAGGAAGGTGCCTGTGCCCAGGCCCTCGGTGCTGCGGGTTCCAGGGTCGAGACCGGCCAGCTCCATGGTGGAGGCAAAGTCCGATTCCCCGTCAAAGTAAGCGGCACCGAGCACGAGATGATTATCCCGGTCAAACAGGGGGCTCAAGGCACTGAGCTGCATATCCAGTCCACGACTGACCTGCTTGCGCTCACTGAGGTTGTTGACCGCCGCATCGCTCCAGATGCCGCTGCCGGCCAGGTCGCTGCTGACGTCATGCAGTTGATATTCGGCGGGGTCCAGCCCCTGGCTCCTGGCCTGGTTATCGATCCGGGCCTGGAGGTCGGCGAAACTCGACAGCGCCGGATCTCCCCCTTCGCACAACTCGTCCAGGTCCAGGCCGAGGTCATCTTCCAGGCGGTCTTCCAGGGCGTCATCTTCACTGAGCATGGCTCGGCCACCTCCGGCGAACAGGCATTGTTCCAGATCCGAGGCGTCGCCGTTGAAAGATTTGGTGCGATTGCGGCGGTAATAGGCTGTGCCTGCCCATTGCAGCTGGTCGGTAAAGTAATGACTGGCCTCCAGAGTGGTCATGTGGAGCTTGTTTTTCGTGATGTCCGGCGCGGTGAAAATTGCCGAGCGGTCCAGCGCCATCAGGCCAACGGGAAGGGCGCCATTGCCGGTCAGGTCGGTATTGCCGTATTGGTAGCTGAGGTCGATGGCGGAGCGATCCTCATCCCGCCAGCTGACATTTGCATAGAGGTTGCGAGCTCTGGAGTCGGACAGATCCCGCCAGCCATGCTCATCGAACCATTCGAAGTTGGCGTAATACCCCCACATGCCGTGATGGTCGCCGGCCTGGAAGGTGCCGCGGCGGCGACGCCAGGAGCCCGATGAGGCAGTGGCCTCCACGCCCTGATAATTGAAGCCGTTTTTCATGTCCAGTGCCAGGGCTCCGCCCAGCGTGTTCAGGCCGTAGACTGGGTTGGCCCCGCTGACCACGGTCAGCCGATGAATCGCCGACTGGGGAATCAGGTCCCAGTTGACGGTATCTCCCAGGGGCTCGTTGACCCGGGCGCCACCCTGGTAAACCGCCAGACCCTGGGGCAGGCCAAGCAGGGGCGATGCGGTAAAGCCTCGGAATTGCAGGTCCGGCTGCAATGGATTGTTTTGTGCCGAGTTGATCGTCACGCTGCTGAGATGATGGTTGAGGTACTCGGTGAGATCCAGACTGCCGGCCCGGCGCAGAGTCTCGGCATGGATGGAATAAATGGCATAGGGCAGCCGGTCCGAGGGCAGCCCCGCAGCAGTCACCGGAGAGACCCCGACAACGATGATTTCAGGGATCTCCTCCGCGAGGGCCAGGTTCAGCGATCCCAGCACCGCAATGCCGCACAGCGAGCCACTGTAACGGCGGACAGGCTGGAGGCTGAAAGCCCTCGAGGTGCGGGAGCGAAACCAGAAACTCGACAGAGCTTGCAAAGAATGAGGAAACATAGAGGCTCCATGACAGGTTCTCGGGCCGCGGTCAGGGTGCGCGGACGATCCCCCATGGTGAGTCGCCCACCGGAATGCTCTGGGTCACGCGGAAGGTCTTGAGGTCTACTACGCTGACATCATTGGAAGGACCGTTGGCGGTATAGAGCGTGCGGCCATCCCTGGCGATGGCGATGCCCCAGGGGCGGGGGCCGACCTCCACGGAACGCACAACCTGGCCGCGCTCCAGGTCGACTTCCGCCACGGCGCCTCCACGACCTGTGGCGACATACAAGTGCTTGCCGGCAGGCCCCATGACCAGGCCAACGGGGCGGCTGCCCTCCGGCAAGGCGATGGAGTCCAGCCTTTTGAAGGCCACCATGTCGATGATGTCTACCTGGCCATCAACCTCGGCAGTGACATAGGCCAGCTTGCCATCGTCGCTGAAGATCAGATCTCGCGGCCGCTTGCTGACTTCGATCTCCGTGGTGATTTGCAGTGATGACGTATCAATGATGGTGAGGCGGTGATCCCGCTCCGAGGTTACCGCCACCAGGCGGCCGTCCGGGCTGACCCGCACCCCTTCGGGTTCACCACCGGTGGGCAGTTCAGCAAGGATGGCGCCATCTTCGATCTGGACCACAGACAGCTGATCCACATCTTCATTGGCAACGTAGAGGCGAGAACCGTCCGGACTGACGTCAAACTGTTCCGGATCGGAGCCCCCGGGCAACACATGAACTACCGTGAGACTGTCCAGCTCCACCTGGGCAATCCCATCCGCCGACTTGTCCGCTTCCTGCGTTGCACATTCACTATCCTCTTTCCAGGGAGGGCATTTGGGCGAGCCGCTGACGGCAACGAACAGCCAGGCACCATCGCTGCTGACTTTCAGCCCTCGAGGCCGGCGCCCGATGGCAAGCGTCTCAATGACCACCTGTCGGTCGGCATCGATGACCGAGAGAGTGCCGGCATCTTCATTGGTGACATACAGACGCGTGGAGGGTGGCTCTGCCAGTGTGGCGATAGAGAAACACCCAAGCAGGCAGGCCATTGCCATGCCGTTCAGCCATTTCCTAACCGGTAACATCACGGGAAGCTCCCTGCTCATTGTAGGTTGTGCGGTGCCCGGTACAGCTCGCTCGGGGTTGAAAGCATGACGTGCCGTGGTGGAAACCGGACATCCAGCCAGAGGGTCAGAACATGGACGAGGGCCGGATAGCTGAGTTCCCCTGATCGTTCGATCTTTCAAGTCCATTCAGGGCATTCACCACGCCTGGCGAGGACCTCTACCGAATCGGCAACCTCAAACCGACTCGGATGTGCCCATGTTTCGCAGACAAGTTGGTGGAGCTCGCCTTCAGGCCGACGCTCTCCAGTCGGGGATCACGGGGAGCATGATGAACACCCACCCCGGGTCGGCGAGGGCTGGTAGTGCCTCCGCCAGCTCCCTGGCCCTTTCCGGCGGGGGCTGGCACAGTGGCTTCCTGGAGTGAGGAGGGGTCATGCAGCTGTACACCATCGGGTTTACCTCGAAGACCGCGGAGCAGTTCTTCGGGTTCATCCGCCGCGCGGGGGTGGCCACGGTGGTGGATGTTCGGCTGAACAACACCTCCCAGCTGGCCGGGTTTTCGCGCCGTCAGGACCTGCCGTTTTTTCTGCGGGAGCTCTGCGGGGCCGACTACGCCCATGTGCCGGCCCTGGCGCCCAGCCGGGAGCTGCTCACCGCCCACCGCCGAAAGGAGCTGGCCTGGCCGGAATTCCGCTCGCGCTACCTGGACCTGCTGGACCAGCGCAGCATTGAAGACCAGCTGGACTCGACCCTGCTGGAGCGGGGCTGTCTGCTGTGCAGCGAGCACGAGCCCCATCACTGCCACCGCAGCCTCATTGCCGACTACCTGAACGACCGCGCCGGCCTGGGGCTCCGGGTCCACCACCTGTACTGACCCGGCGCTCAGCCTTCCTGCAGCCCCGTCTCCCGGGCCAGCTGCAAAAACCCCTGCATGTAGTCCACCGCCAGGTCGGCTTCCCTCAGGCCCAGAAAGATCTGCTTGGCAATGCCCTGTTCGCCCAGCGGAATCAGCGCCAGGGGCATGCGTTGGGCATACTCTGCCGCCAGCCAGCGGGGCAGGGCGGCCACGCCGCGACCATTGGCCACCATCTGCAGCATGATGTCGGTGGTCTCAATGGTCTGGTGCCGAAGGGGGCGCACCCCGGCGGGCAGCAGCAGCTGGGTGTAGAGGTCCAGCCGGTCGATGGGCACCGGGTAGGCGATCAGCGTCTCCGGCGCCAGGTCCTGGGCGCGGATGAAAGAGCGCCGGGCCAGGGCGTGGCCGGCGGCGGTCACCAGCACCTGCTCGTAGTCGAAGACCGGCTCAAAGTGCAGGCCGTTCTGCTGCATCGGGTCGGGGGTGACCAGCAGGTCGATGTCGTGGTCGAACAGGGCGCCCAGACCGCCGAACTGGAACTGCTGTTTGACGTCCACCTCCACATCGGGCCAGGCCTGCAGAAAGGGCTCTGCCACCTTCAGCAGCCAGCGATAGCAGGGATGGCACTCCATGCCGATGCCCAGGGTGCCCCGCTGGCCCTGGGCAAACTGCAGCAGCTGCTGCTCGGCCCGGTCCAGCTGGGGCAATACCCGCCGAGCCACGCCCAGCAGGTAGCGGCCCGCCTGGGTCGGGCGCAGCTGGCGCCCCTCCCGCCGCCACAGCAGCGTGCCCAGCTGTTGTTCCAGCTTGCGCATGCTGTGGCTCAGGGCGGACTGGGTCAGGTGCAGCTGCTCGGCCGCTGCGGTCAGCGAGCCGTACTGCTCCACAGCCAGCAGAATGGCCAGGTGATGGCGCTCCAGCATCAATTAGTTTCCTTCATCCATTGCTGAAAAAAGATCATTTTTAATCATGCCGCCCATTTTCTAGCATGGCCACCTGAATTGGAACCTTGAATCAGGTCGGAGGCAGGACATGGCACGCATTCACAACCTGGGCTTTCCCCGCATTGGCGCCCAGCGAGAGCTGAAATTCGCTCTGGAGGCATTCTGGCGGGGCGAACAGAGCGCAGCGGATCTCGAGGCCACCGCAGCGGAGCTGCGGCGTCGGCACTGGCAGCAGCAGGCCGGACTGGACTGGGTACCGGTGGGGGATTTCTCCCTCTACGACCAGGTGCTGGACATGAGCTTTACCCTGGGCAACGTGCCCCAGCGGGTGCGCCAGCCCGGCGGCAGCGAGCTGGATGACTACTTCCGCCTGGCGCGGGGGCGCTCCCGCGCCGATGCCTGCGAAGGCGGGGTGCAGGCCGGCGAGCTGACCAAGTGGTTCGACACCAACTACCACTACATCGTGCCGGAGCTGAACGCCGACACGAGCTTTTCCCTCCATGCCGAGCGGCTGCTGAGCCAGCTGGCCGAGGCCCGCGACCAGCAGGTGCCGGCTCGCCCGGTGCTCATCGGCCCGGTGAGCTATCTGGCCCTGGGCAAGTCCCGGGACGACACCGATCCCCTCACCCTGCTGGAGCCCCTGGTGGAAGTCTATGCCCAGCTGCTGGACCAGCTGGCCGCGGCGGGGGTGGAGTGGGTGCAGATGGACGAGCCCGCCCTGGTGACCGACCTGGCAGCACCCTGGCAGCAGGCGCTGGCCCAGGCCTATGAGCGCCTCTCCGCCAGCCCGGTCAAGCTGCTGCTGACCACCTATTTTGGCGATTTGCGGGACCACCTCGAGCTGGTGGGCCGGCTGCCGGTGGCCGGCATCCACCTCGACGCCACCCGGGCCAGCCATGAGCTGCCCCACCTGCTCCGCCAGCTGGGTCCGGACCAGGTGCTGTCCCTGGGCGTCATCGATGGCCGCAACATCTGGAAGACCGATCTGACCGCGGTGCTGGACCGCCTGGAGCCCCTGGCTGCGGAGCTGGGAGACCGCCTGTGGCTGGCTCCTTCCTGCTCCCTGCTCCACGTCCCCGTGGACCTGGCCCAGGAGACCGAGCTGGATGAGGAAATCCGCCCCTGGCTGGCCTTCGCCCTGCAAAAGCTCGATGAGCTCAGGCTGCTGCAGCGGGCGCTGAACCAGGGTCGCGAGTCGGTGGCAGCAGAGCTGGCCGAAAACCAGGCGGCCCTGACCTCCCGTCGCCAGTCCGCGCGGGTCCACCGGCCCGATGTGCAGCAGGCCGTGGCCGCCCTGGAGCCCAAGCTGGGCCAGCGCAACCGCCCCTATGCACAGCGGGCCAGGCAGCAGGCCGAGCGGCTGCCCCTGCCGCGGTTTCCCACCACCACCATCGGCTCCTTCCCCCAGACCGATGCCGTGCGCCAGGCCCGTCGCCAGCACCGGGATGGCGAGATCGATGAAGCCGCCTACCGCGCGGCGATGAAGGCGGAAATTCGCCACTGCATCGAACAGCAGGAAAAGCTGGGCCTGGACGTGCTGGTCCACGGCGAGGCCGAGCGCAATGACATGGTGGAATACTTCGGCGAGCAGCTGGAGGGCTATGTCTTCACCCGCCACGGCTGGGTGCAGTCCTATGGCTCGCGCTGCGTCAAGCCGCCCATCCTCTACGGCGATGTGCGCCGCCCCCAAGCCATGACCGTGGACTGGATCCGCTACGCCCAGTCGCTGACCGACAAGCCGGTCAAGGGCATGCTCACCGGCCCGGTGACCCTGCTGAACTGGTCCTTCGTTCGGGATGACCAGCCCCTGTCGGCCACCTGCTACCAGCTGGCGCTGGCCATTCGCCAGGAAGTGCAGGATCTGGAACAGGCCGGGGTGCACATCATCCAGATCGACGAGGCCGCCCTGCGCGAGGGGCTGCCCCTGCGGCGCTCCTGCTGGCAGGACTACCTGGACTGGGCCATCGAGTCCTTCCGCATCGCCGCCAACGGCGTGGCGGATGCGACCCAGATCCACACCCACATGTGCTATTCGGACTTCAATGACATCATCGAGGCCATCGCCGCCATGGATGCCGATGTCATCACCATCGA
>Ga0209487_1002658_pt1 | contig 14435 bp, 11 predicted proteins | sample Poulit2012_FD_187524 | JGI IMG/M metagenome (GOLD analysis project Ga0209487, IMG submission 187524) | Agricultural soil microbial communities from Georgia to study Nitrogen management - Poultry litter 2012 (SPAdes) (version 2) | ecosystem: Environmental > Terrestrial > Soil > Agricultural land... | reverse complement strand
TTCAGCCCCTGCTCCTGTTTGTTTAGTATGGATATAATCTGGGATTCGCTAAAACGTGACTTTTTCATAAAGTAAAAGTAAAGGTTTTTCTCTACTTTCAAATGGCCAACTTTCGGGGGAGCTTACATCTATTTTTCCTATCATGCTTTAAAATTTGTTTAAAATACTAACATTCTGGTGTTTCTGATACCGGGCTATGAACTCAACAATTAAATAAAAAATCTGAACTGTACCGAAGGAAACACTATTTAACGGTAATCCATTTGCGATTGAGGTTTAGTTTTTTCTTTGTCATCTATTGAGATTTTCAAATATCGGGGTTGCTCAATCAAGTCTTCTTCACCCAGCATTTTTCTTATATCTTTTCGAAGTGAATTTATAAGATCGGTAAAAGAACCCATGCCAGTTTTTTGAAACTGATTTGCACATTCAGTTGCCATCTTAGATTGCTCGTCATTTCCATATAAGTGAATTAATGCTATAGCATCTTCGACTGGCGTTGCTCTATTATGGATAATTCCGTCCCTGCTTTTATAAACAATCCTACCATCAAGCCCAGCCCTGACTAATGCTTTATAAGCTGTACTCAACGCATTTATACGTGAAGTTCGTCTTGATATTGCTGTATCACGCTTCGATGTATAATAATGAGTAATTAGCCATCCTAATGCAGCTACTATAATCGTAAAAAATATTTTTATAAATTCCATATCAATTTAATTTTTTCTTTAGAAAAGGTTTCATTCATCTTGCCATTTCAGAATTGGATAACCTTGAGTAGTTTTCCAAATATTTCCCCAATCAAATTCAGAAATGTTCTCTTTGGCGTGTTCTCCTTGCATTTTAAATGAATCTAATCCTTTCACACCGTTAGAAGAACCTCTTCCAACTGCGTTACTATTATTCGATCCGTCTAAATCCCAATAGCTACTTTCTATACTTGAACTATTAACTCCCGCAAAGCCGGCAAAATCAATGTCACCATTTACGAATCCAGTTGAGAAACTACTTATTATCTTTGCTTGGTCTCGATTTATACCTACTAAACCCCCAACTTTACTTTTACCAACGGCTTTCCCTGTAGAGAAAGAATTTTTTATTAAGCCATTTTCAGTATTTGCACCAACCAAAGCTCCAATCGTATCACTATCATTTTGACTTCCTTTAGTATTTCCATTTGAGAAGGACTGTGATATATCAGCACTATTAAGTCCCACAAGTCCACCAACATATCCATCTCCTGTTACATCCCCTATACTATATGATCTGATTATTTGACCTCTGCCAAGATGTGACCTATCAAGATTTTCACCTACTAAGCCTCCAATATTTGGCCCCATTCCATTAACAACAGAAGATGAAAATGAATCTTCTATTAAACCAGAATTACTTGAAACAAATCCGCCAGCAATGGAACCTCTAGTAATACTTACATTTCCTTTAGAACTACTATTTCGTATCTCACCTGAATTCGATGCTGAGAATCCACCTGCACCACCTTGTGATTTTATATCAGACTCTGAGTATGAATTCTTAATTAACCCACGATTACCTCCTGAAAATCCACCAGCCCAGTAAGAACCATCAACGATGCTTATAGAAGTACTATTATAAATTTCCCCAATATTATTTCCAACAAAACCTCCAATTACATTTGATTGAGAAATACTTCTTATATGAACTTCCGAATGAGAATTGTTGATAATTCCTTCATTTTCACCAACGATTCCACCTGCTACTTCACTTCTAGTAACAACTGTCCCAGATATTTTTATATTATTGATAGTACCATTCATTACAGATGCTAATATTCCACCACCACCGATATTTACAAAAGCATCTATAATTGACAGGTTTTTTATATTGGCACTTTTTGTTCTGCCAAATAATCCAGACGCTTCATCAAAGTTATTAATTGTGAGATGGGTAATTTTAAAATTTGAACCATCGTAATTTCCACTAAATTGTATCAGATCATCACCAATAGGAAGGAATCCTCTTCCATCATTCCAATTTTTCGTTTGACTTGCATCAATATCATTAGTTTGTTTGTAAAATTTGTCGCTGTAATTTCGAATTTTTTGCAATTGTTCTATCGTAGAAACTTGGTATGGATACATTTCAGACCCAATACCACCTGAAAATGGACTATTGTCTAATACTGCTATAGCATTTATATGTTGAGTAATAGTGATTAGTATTGGATTGTCAGTTCCTTCAAAATCACCTTTCCAGTGAACAAAGTCCCAGTCACTCTCAGGTTCAACATTAATTAAAACCTCTTCTCCAAACAAATAAAAATCTTTATTTGGTTTTAAACTAATGCCTGCATAACCGTCAGTGCTTAAATTAATTAGGTATTCAATTTTTTTAAATAATGCAGTAATGGTTGTTGTACCTTGAACTGTAATGGTTTTCGGATTTTCGTCGCCGTATAAATCTCCACTCCATTCGATAAACTCCCAACCCTCCGCTGGATTTGCCGTAAGTTGAACTATTGTACCATGAGGATAATCCGTTGTTTTTTGTTGAATGACTTCTTCCTGTATACTTCCTTCCCCTTCTACATTAATAGTTAACGGATATTCTCTTTTTGTAAACTTTGCAGTGATACTTTTATCGGAATCCATCATGATAAAAGCTGGATTTTGATTTCCTGAATGATCTCCCTGCCATCCATTAAAAACCCAATGTTCGTTTGGAGTTGCCATTATTTCAACTTCGATGCCTTCATCATACTCACCAGAAGATGGATTTATTGAGCCTGCTTCAGACGGGTTTACATTGGTAGTTAACGTATAAATTTGAGTGTTCTCTGTTGAACAATTTGCAACCAAAAAAAATGTTAATAGAAAGAATAGTATTGGCAATCTTTTCATGTCCTAACGTAGTTTTATTTATTTAACAATAGTGACAGATAACATCAACTTATTCACCCCTCACCCCGAGCACGATTCCGTTATATTATAACCCAAAAATTCTTCTCCCGCAAGCTGATACAGAGTTTGAATAAATAACTTCCGGTAATCACCGATAACCGAATCAAGTAACTACAGTAAGCAAAAATTTTCTCTGTCTCTGTAAGGAAAAGCCTTTTCTCGGTTCATATATAAAAATATGAAAGATCAGGCACCCCCACACTGCCTCAACTGAAGCAAGGAATCCGCCGAGAAATTATAGCAGCACTACTGAAAAGGACTATCGCCATTAGGTGATGCGTCATGTGCGATTGCACAGCATGATTCGCTCCAAAAAACCGGACAGCAGTGATGTTGTTCAATATCTGAATTACCTGGTCAATGAACGTTGTACAGCCACCTCCACTTGAAATGACCCTCTTCAGCCATTACAAACCAAACTCCCCTTCTCCAGCCGCTTCAAACCAAAAACACCCCCCTTACAAAAAGAATGGCACGTTTTGTACCGGCCCGGGGACTTTTCTATCTCTGAACCAGCATACTTGTTTTGCCAAAAGATCTGCATAAGCGATCGTCACGGGCAGAGGCTGCGGATTTACTGACTTCCAATACATTTTACTGAACCGGATAATCTGCTCCATCAACTCAGCAACTACCTCATCCGGCACGTGGCCCCCTCCGGATCTTCTGCCTTTCCGCCCATCATCCATCACGTTATGGGTATCAACAGTTGCACCATTCATCTGCCCGCTTCCGGAACCCTGGCCACCCAAATGCGCGTTACCAGAGCCCGACTCAGCCGTCCGCCCATCATCCATCGCATCATGAGTACCAGCAGTTGCACCATGCGTCCGCCCGCTTCCAGAGCCCTGGCCGCCCAAAGCCCCATTACCAGAGCCCGCCTCAATCTGCTTTTCATTTCCAGACCCCGACCCATCCTTCAGCACATCAGCCTGATGGCCCATCCATGCCTCACCTTTATCAACAGAACTTCCGTTCCCAGTACCCTGGCTGTCTAACCGCCCATTACCAGAGCCAGCACCACCTGTCTGTCTCCCATCCACTCGCCCCCCATCCACATGCACCTCAACCTCCCCGCCCCAAATCTTCCTCACTGAAAGTTTCAGCGGAAACGGGTAATCCTTCAGTGATTTGCCATCAGCTCCCTTCCTTTCATTATTAAACAGCAGGTAATTCCTGCCATGGAGCCTTATATATGTCCCATTCAGCGGCATAGAGTAACTGTAGGACGGATCGATGGCTACCTCCTGCTGACGGGTCGTCTTATTAATGGTAACAAGATATACGGGCACCTTGCACTTCAACCCATAAAATACATCCAATATTTTTTTCATATCCCTCCAGCCGATCTCTTTGTAGAAGTGGATCACAATCCGCTCTGCCCGGGAATGATCCTCCTCGTCAATAAACATCCGGAGAGCCTTCTTAATTCTTCCGCATAACAGAGCGATCCCCTCACCCTCAAAAAAGTCAAATCCGCGAAACTGTCCCGAATTATCGAAACTGATCGCACTGCCGGTAAACCGATCAGCACTCCAGACAGGCTTGAATGCGCCTACACCAATAATTAACTCCTTCTTGAAGCTGTTTCCGGTTACCCACGGCACCCCTCCAAGTTTGGCAAGCAGAGCTGTACTCACATGCTGATGCCACCAGAGGATACCCCCCGCCCGTGTGCTTTGCATGTTATCCGCGTCAAATGCCTGCGACACAATCCCCCGGTTCAGCAGCCACTCCTTAATCCTGAAAAACTGCTTCGTTCGATTCAGATTGCTTTCAAACTTCGAAATGGAAGAGAGAAACAACACGGCTCCTTTTCCTTTCGCCGGAAAACGGTAGTCCGACAGTTTTTGAATCACTTCCTCTTCCGGATTTTCCATATCGGTATAAAGCACAGGTTCCGCAAGTAATTGCGTCTGCATATGCACAAACTCCGACAGGCCGGGATAGGCACCGTTCCCGTGAATCAGAGGCAGCACCACCTTCTCCCTGAACTCTTGATACAAGGCTTTAGGTGCTACAATCAGAATCCACGGACGAGCCTCTGGACTCCTTTTAAACGGGCCATAATTGCGAAGTCCAAAAAACGGAGCAGGTGCTGTCCGACCCTTCCTGAACAAAATAGGATACTTGCTCAGATCTGCAGCCGCAATTTGTTTAGCTTCAGGCTGATAAAACCCCTTCACCCGGAGTCCTGTCAGCTCCTTAAATTTGGGAGTGTTCAGATACTTCTTATAGAACGCATTGATCTGCTTTCTTGCATCTGTGTATCTATTGTTAGTCCGCCGATAGGGTTGATCCATGCCTAACGCCTCACGCAGCTTCCTGTTTAATACAGGCTTGCATTCTGACGGATTTATCCCCTGCTGACCGTCGGCTCTTCGAGTCCGAACGCATCTGCCATCAGAATTAATCACCCAGTTCACAAATTCTGCACGTCCTTTCAGCTCCGACACAGGCCTGTTCAGCACCTCCGCCATCCCGGAATAGGAGATCAAAAGTTCAGGTGTCTGCCAATTCCCTGAATATCGTCCCATTGAAAAGCTCAGCGTATATTTTCTATAGCGGCGTACCGGCCCCCGGTTTTCCGGATTGTCTGGCTCCCAGACAGTCAGCTGATTTACGAAGTTATGCTGTACCGCCAGACCCGCTCCATAAGTCAGAAAGAAATCCGCAATTTTCTGATGCCCATACACCTTCCAGAACAGCCGGTTTTCCTCGCTGGGATGAGCCTTCACTGTATACGGTGCTTCATCTTCTGCGACAAACCGTGTAAACAGGTACTCATCCTGTTCCATATCCATGTTCAGTTCACCCGGGAGATGCCTTCCGTTTAGCGAGAATGCAGGAGGGTGTTCCCCGAAAGGGTCCGAAGGTATGCGCTTGTAAAATGATATCCCGACCGGTTCTGAAAAAGGCTCAAAGACGGCCACATTCAATCTCAGTTTCTTTTGGGATTTCTTCGGAACAGATGCTGGTCTCTTTCTGTTTCCATGAGAGGGCTTCGTAACTGTATTCTTCATTCTTCTTGACTTAAATGACACAGAAGACATACTCTGCCGCTTGCGCTGATCTGACTCTTTTATTCTCCCAATGCTATTATTCTGACAGAAATAAATCTCTTTTGGTCAAACCTGCTATACCACTCTCTGCCCTGAACAAAAAATCTGATCGTGAAGCGTCTTCTGCAATTATGATTTATTATTTCTATAAACAATCTTTGAGATCAGAAAACTCCTGACTGCCGCCCCAGCACACGGTATTAAACCTGATGGCGAAACCAGAAATCTAATCATGCTCTAAAATGTAACTGCCAAAAAAGCCTAGCTAAATATCTCCCATCAATTTAACAAATTTTTTCATAAATACAGTCTTTATTTTAAGATGCATTTTTTAATGAATCTCCGGCCAGTGTCCGGCAAAGGTCCGGGTCAGCTCCGGCATTGCTCCGAGACACCTCCGGCCCTGCTCCGGCAACCTCCGGCCGATGCCGGACCAATAGCGGAGATGGTCAGGAGAAGACTCGATCCTCGTCCGCAATTCCTCCTGTACGACTGGTAATCCGATATCCACATTCCAAGCAACCTCATTCAATCTTCCTTTCCCCGAAAAACAGCGTTTCTGATAGTTCTGGCAGGATTTTGGCTGAAACGCGCCCTAACAAGACGATACGATTACTTTCCCCCTCAAACACGCTTTTCCTGCGCCCGCTTTTGAACGCTGTCCCGATTGTTGAATCTTTGCCTCCAACGTGCAGAGCGGGTGCAACCAGCAGCCGTCTGCAGTCAACTCAGAACATAAAACAGGAGGCCACATGGCCAGACTTAGATCCGGAATACTGGATAACATACGAGGAAAAGTCGGAAACGTTATAGGCGGTGTATGGAACGGCATTCCATATATTCGCGCGGTTCCGAGCAAAGTTCATAACCCTAACACTCTGAAGCAGCAGACCCAACGGCTCAGGTTTAAGATGACCGTTGATCTGATCTCTTCCATCGCTCCGATCATTCAGATCGGTTTCGTGAGTGGTAAACAGGGGCAGACGCCTGTAAACAGGGCGGTATCGCACAACATTCACAGTCTCATCACGGGGGTCTTTCCCGATTTTGAGTACAGTTTCGAAAACCTGGTCATCTCCCGGGGAAACCTGACGCCGATATATGATGCGTCGGTGGACGGAGATACAGCAGGAACTGTACAATTCAGCTGGGAGAATTCCACAGGCATCGGGAATACTAAACCGAACGACTCCGTACTTCTGCTGCTGTTTAACAGCGACAAAGGAGTACCGGTTTACGTAACCGAAGGCCTCAGCCGTGAAGATGAACAAGCGTCTGTGTCGATTCCGTCCAGTTTCGCGGGCGACACATTCCATGCATGGATTGCCGTAACTACAGAAGCGGGTGATCAATCCGCCGACAGCAGTTACCTTGGCAACTTTGTAGCTGCGCAATAGCAGCAGAGGCGGCATCCATACAAGGTGCCGCCTTTTATTTATTAAAATGGGCGAACATTCCGTTTATCACCCAACGCTTGCTGCCTTTATCCTGAGAACCATATGCTTGCCGCTATCTCCCCTTTCTGGTATCCTTCGAAACACTCTTCTCTCGCACCCTCCTCCATCCAGCAATGCCCCCTCTCCCGGTTAAAAAAATGAAGTACCAATCAAACCGTTAAATGAATATATTCCGTCAATTAGCATTACCGAGCGACAGCGCATCCAAAGAAGAGCGCATACCGTTCACACCGTCGTGATAAGCGATAAAAACGGATGGCCGGTCACCCCAAGATCAACACATCGATGAACGACCATCGATCCGGTGGTTCCGACCTCCAACACAAAGGCTTTTAATCGTATGAAAAACCCTCCCCATCCCTGGCTGCTGCTTGAACATCTGGTCCGGGGCAAACTTGCACCCGAGCATCGCAGCGATCCCGGCCCGGCCTTGTACATGCTGCTGCAAACCGACCTTTCCTACATCCGAAGGTGCCGCAATCATCATTTTGAAGAATACAGCGATCTGCTGAATCCCATCTACAAAGCCCTTCGGCCAAAGAATCCTGCAGAAGAAAAGCTGAGTCAGGTGCACGATCCGGATTTCACACCGTATCTTTCCAAAAAAGAGAAAAAAATCATCCGGTACTTTCTGCCGGCAGTTACCCCGGATGTCCCCTCCTCTTCCAGGGATACGGATGAGGAGATCTACCGGTTTGTGATTGAGGGGGAAGTTAACCGGCTGATCGGGCTGATAGACCGGCTGCCTGATCCCCCTGACCTCGACGCCGACCCCGAACTGGCGTACGATTTCAGAAACCTGATCGATTTTATTGACCACCTGATTACCCTGGAGAGAGAGAAACAGAACGCCGGCGGGGATATATTTGCCGCTTCTATACATCGTATTCTGAAAAAGGAGCTGATAGCGCTGCAGGCTGAGCTTCAGTTCAGATTTCATAAGGAAGATCTTTCCCGATTGGATGATATCAGCAGAGAAAAGCTGATGAAAACGGAAGCATGGTACGAACACCAAATTAAAACGATCCTGGATAACTGGACAGCAAAATACAAACGGAGATCTACAGCCGAGACGTTTTTAAAGTTGTTTCTTATGATGGAGGATGAACAAGAAGATGCGCCCTCTTACACGAAGAGTGTTCAGCATCACGTTGAAATCATACTCTATCTGATTGTGATAGAGCATATCCACACCGACGCGGTGAAGGCAGGAGTGTACAGTTATAATAACGCTTTAAAACAACTCAGGCTTACAGACAACATTCTGACCTATGGCGGGCGAGATACAGTAGAATCGAAAAAGGTATTTACCTGGCTCACCCTTTTAGAACAAGCCGATGCAGCCTTTCACATCAGCCAGTCGCCGTTGGTGAAAGAACGTATGGAGAGGCTTCAGAACATCCTGCGCCACGCATTCAGCGAGAAAATATCAGAAAGCCAGCTGCCGCAAGCGACAGAAAAGTCAGCCTCTTCGATGACAGCCATTGAACAGTTGCAGCAAGATTTCCTAACCGTTCCTGAGCTTGCCGATTATTTTGGAGTCACGGATGATACCATACGTAAAAATCTAAAACGGTACGACATCTCCACTATCCCCTTCGGAGGCAGTACACTGGTTTCTTATAAAGAGTACAGAGAAAAGCTGGAGTCAGGCAAGTAGATACAAACTGGATCTGATCAAGTTGTTTTCCAGCACTCTCTGTCCAGGCGATTCTCATTTTGGCAACCTACCCCCGAACCCGCCTCAGCACCCACTTTGCAACGTTCTTCACATTCTGCAACACCAGCTCCTGTGCCCACAATCCCGGACTGTCCGTCCACCGCTGGGGATGAAAATTGAACATCACGTTGTCTGGCAGCCGTCCATCCTCGCACGCCCGGATGATCTCCCGTGTACTATGAAAATGATACCGCTCCGACAACGCCTGCTTCCCCTCCATGCTTCGGTTGATGCTCGCATCGGCGGATCGATCCCGCACGCTCACTTTGTCCCCGTCCCACCGCCGGCCCGTATCGGTGATATAAAGCACGCTGCTGAAATCCAGATCAAAATAGGGCTCGGCAACAATCCCGTACTCCCTGTAGTCGTAATGCTTCCAGAGATCCCGGTTGTCGAACCTGCTCAGCGGGCTGCCATGCATACAGGCGGTTCGCACCTCCGCAATATCCCGAAGGCGCTCCAGCCCCTCCTCAAACTGTGCCAATGCCAGATCCGGCTTGCCTCCCGCCGTATCCATCGTTTCATAATGATAGCCGATTTCGTGACCCATCTCCGCAATCTCCCTGATCACACCCTTATCAAACGACTCAGGCACCAGCCGGAAATAGTACGTACCGCTAATTCCCCGCTCGTGCTGAATACGGGCAAACCGAAGAGAATGCTCCTTGCGCGCATCCACATCATGGCGAAGAAGGATAACCCTTTCCGCCGGATCGCTGATAAACTGATGAACCGTTTGAAACGCAAATCCTCCCTTCTCCAGACTGTCAAGAAGTTCTTTATAGGTTGATACTGTAAAATCGCGTTTCATTCTCTTTTTGATGGGTGATGGGTTTTTTTGAGTGCTTCCGATTCGAAGCTACTCAAAAAATGCAGTCTATTCCTTTTCATGACAGCAAATTAACGTTTGAATTTTTACTGTCCTAATTATTCGGACCACTACACCATTCTCTCCGCTACGTCCGTGCCATATAAATCCGGCCACTCGCCGGATGGATTGAACGCGTCAATCTTCTCTGCCAGATCGGGATCTGTAACATCCATCAGCTGATTCCATCCTGCATCCACCGTTTCCACCCATTCGGTTTCGCTTCGCGGGGAAAAGATGAGCTGGCCTCAACGTGATGCAAGGTTTACCCGCAATGTACGCCTCCTTCTGCAGGCCGCCAGAATCGGTGATGATTTTCTGTGCATATTTGATCAGCCCCTGAAACTCAATATACCCCTGCGGTTTGATCAGCTCCACATTCTCCGGAATAACTATCTGATGAGTTTCCAAAATGTTCCTCGTCCGGGGATGAATCGGAAACACAATATCCTGATTCAGCTTTGCTAAACCGGCAAACAACTATTTCAGCCTTTCGGGATCATCTACATTATACGGACGATGCATGGTTAGCAGGTAGTAATCCCGGCCGGAATAATGCTTATCAGTGATTTTATCCTTCACAAACTGCATCGGATTTGCCATAATATTCCCGGTTAACACCGTCTTAGCCGCCAAACCTTCATTCCTCAGGTGATTTACCGCCACCACAGTAGGAGCAAACAACAGATCAGCCGTGTGATCTGTCACTACACGTTTGATCTCCTCCGGCATGGAGCGATTAAAACTGCGAAGCCTCGCTTCGGTATTTATGGATCAGACTATTAACATAGTTTTACTATTGAGATAATTTAAACGTTATGTCCTTTATAGAGTTTGGAATTCCTTTTTCCACATATTCCGAGAATATTTTAAGTTCACACATCTTAATTTTTTTCTTCCATCGTATTTCATAATTGGTACCTATATACCTAAATACTGACTTTGAAAGATCTTTCCTGTTTTGTTCCAGTTCTTCCCGAAGTTCCTTATTCTTATTTAAGTCGATAACATTGGCATAAATCTTCAAGTCATCATCTAACAGTTTCAGATCATATTTATCTTGCACATCCTCATCAATCTTAAGAAATTTTAACGAAGGAAGGTCTTCTTTCTTTAATAAATACATGGACCTTCGAACGACAGGGTTATTATATTTTTTAAAATCAATAATCTCATGATCATAAAATTTATCTTTTGATAATCCTCTTATTGCACCACCATAATATGTCAAATTAATGCCAAGATTTACAAACACAACTTCTTTTGATTTTCCTATTATTTTTTTTGTAGCTTCTTCAAAAACCTCTTGTTTGATTAAATAGCTTGCTGATTTATTAAGATCAAATGTTTCTGATATTATTTGATTTATTAATATAGTCTGTTCTGAAGCCAAAAATGAATCGTAATTCAAATGATCAGCTTCTTGGTCATCTGCAAATGCATTCTTGTCACTAACGGATGTAATATCTCTTGTGAACCAACTATTATAATTTTCAACAATCTCATTTTTATTGAATACTTTGTCAATCTCTTCAATTGATTCAGATAAAATTTTCACAGTTGAATCTTTAAATTTCTGAACCTTTACTTGTGATAGTTCTTGATGAATCTCTGCATGCTCAATCGACTCATCAATTATATTGATGAGTTTATCAAAAAAGCTTTCTGGATCTAAATAATTATTTTCTTCACACCAATCTATACTTATGAAATCTAACCCTAAAGTATTCATAAGTTCTTCATTGGATCTAATTTCAAGAACTAATATCTTGAAATGTTCGATATTATTTCGCCATAATTTTCTTTCGCGTTGTGTTTCAGGTATATTCGGAAGCTCTAAAGGTCTTTGTGTAGATAGGTAGGGCCTTATCAAATATTGTCGTAAAAAAAGCAGGGCAGCATATCTACATATCCAGTTTTTTACCGCTCCTTCTGCATTCATTCCATCTGTTTGGGGAAAATCATACTTATGAGTAATCCATCTGTGGTTTTGATTATAAGGATCACGGAAATTGAAATAGATATTGAATACTTCATTCATTGTATCAGGCAGAAGTTCATATTTTGGTGGCTTACTGTTTGTATAAGAAAACATCCGTTTTAGTAAGTCATACCTTTCTCTATACAGCACTAGCCCGCCAAATGCATTACAAAATTCTAAAAATCTCTCTTGTTGCCTCCTTCTGATCATAATTTCTTCAGAATTTATTGGTTCTAAATTTGTATCACTAAAATTGTATTCTGGATATATTGATCTAAGATTAAAAATAAGATATTGATGAGACTTTGACCAAAACTGCATTAGCATATCATCCCTATCATATTGAATTGCTAACAAATTTATACGCCACTGGCAGCTAAATGTATTTTCATGAATCGGTTTCCCTTCTCTTTCACCGTAAAGCCATCTTCCTCCCAAGGCCAAAGACTCAAGAAAAGTAAATCGATCACTTCCTAAAACTGCTAACTCTTCAACAGTTTTATATACCATTTGATAATAGGCTGCTGGGTAATTACTTACTTTATTAGAGTTGTTCATTCTATATTTGTCAAATTCCGAATAAATATAGTCTGATATAGTTATTGCTGTTCTCTCATCTTCCGTTCGTATGGCCTGGTAAAGAATATCTGATACTGCTTTGAAATTTGTATGCTCATCATCATCCTTTTTGTTTATCAGATAATTTACGATTTCACTAGGTGTATAATAAACAAGAACCTTATTTATAAATAAGTAGAAAAAAATAAGCAAACATACTGTACTAATTATGACAAGGGAAAAAACCAGATCACTTATCCATGAAGGAGTTTTAAACCACAACTGAGAAATATTTGAGAGTATGTAAAGCAATGTTGAGATAAGTGTAAACACAATGCTTTTGGAGAATCGTTTCCATTGAATTTCTTCTTTAAATAAACCAGTGATAAATATTGAAGAGTATTTGTTATCAAGATCAGTTATTACTTGCAACATAATTGGATATGCTATAGCAAGAATGGCAACTTGGAAAGAAATACAAATAGCTATTACACTCATATCTAATCATTCATTAATAATGCCCCACTAATATCGACCATTTTTTTCATCTTTATATTCCATATAAAATTACTACCCTTTATTTCTATCGAAAGTCCAATTGGCAGAATCATCTCCCATTCGTCAGGATAAATTTTTTTTGCTTTCTCTTCTAGATAATCATAAATCTCTTTTCCTTTTCTTTGATGGCGATTTAACCTATTTCTTGGTTTATTTGGAATTTCAGGCAATAATAATGGTCTATCCACAAGGTCGTATAGAATCCTTTTCATAATTGAATGCCAATTATGATTATCAGTCAATAGGGAGTTTATATTATGACTAATAAAAAACATGGCCATCTCTTCTCTTAATTTTGCTAGCCTCAGTGCTGAAGATATATTTCTCAGTAATTTGTCATATCGTTGGTCATCAATTTTCTCACCCATTGAAATGTCCTCGAATATTAAGTCCCCCACATCTTTAATAATTTCATACCCGATAGTTGATCTAGTGATTTCATGATGCTGATACCAATTGCAGACCATAGATAAGTAGGGATAATTCTTTTTACTATTTTCCTTTTCTAAAACGATTCTGATACGTGAGAAAAAGAAGTTCAGAGTCGTTTGTTCCAAACCTCCTTCTTTGATTATAGTCTCAATTTCATTTCTAATTCTGTCTAAGGATCTCATAGGCTCACAGTAACATTACATTGATTTATCAATTCTCCTATGAACATAAGACGCAGTTACCAGTAGATCCAAAGCATCAGCTTCAGACATCTGCCATTCAATTCTAGGCTCATGGGCTAGTGGGTTTCTGAATGTCCCAAATAATCCTTTAACCAAATTCAAAAAGCCCTTCTGTTCACTTCTTTCAGATTCTATTTGAAATTTATTAATTAGTACTCTTGGTGAAGATCCTCCTAATGCAGCATCAGCCAGTGCACTTCCATCTAAATCTAACCCTGATTTTTGTTTTAATTTATAAGCGATACTTTTTGTTGCCTCTAAAACTGCATGGAAGTAGTTATCGGCTAATAACTCAGCTTTACAAAATCTCAAAATATCATCATGAACATCTCTGTTTTCTAATTTTGATCGGAGTTGATTAGCCCTCTCTTCTGCTTCTGATAATGACTTTACTTTGGAAGTTATTGAAAATTTTCCCTCGTCAGAAAATCTCACACCTACAAAAGCAAGCACACTATTAATCTCGGATCAATTACAATTGTTGGGGAGTACTGGTTGGATTTTCTTATTATTGGGGATGGAAAAAGAATTTTTACGCATGATCCTACCCGAAGGGTTATTGGATCATTTCGACATTACCGGTATTGACAAAGGCACCGAATCCGATGGCAAGCCCTT
>Ga0209487_1002657_pt1 | contig 14437 bp, 13 predicted proteins | sample Poulit2012_FD_187524 | JGI IMG/M metagenome (GOLD analysis project Ga0209487, IMG submission 187524) | Agricultural soil microbial communities from Georgia to study Nitrogen management - Poultry litter 2012 (SPAdes) (version 2) | ecosystem: Environmental > Terrestrial > Soil > Agricultural land... | reverse complement strand
GCGTGATACCATTTCTGTGCCGTTTTTCCATCTCGACAAAGAATTTTAAAATCATCCGCATAGCGAACAAGATATCCTTCTTTAAGATTTGTACGTTTCTTGGCATAACGTTCTCCGACTTTTGATTTATAGTTTTTTGAAAGAGGGAAGAACTCCCATTGCCCCGAGACCCATTGGTCTAGGTCGTTTAGTACAACGTTGGAAAGTAGCGTCGATAGAATACCACCTTGAGGAACCCCTTTAGATGGTATTCCTTCTTTATCAATTTCAGCTTTTAGCATTTTAGATATACAGGCTGTAACTTTTCTATCCTGAATACCTAAGTTCCATAATTGTTTGATAAGAAGTGTATGGTTCACATTATCGAAAAATCCTTTTATATCAACATCAACTACATAATGTAATTGCGCTTGGTTAATTAAAAATTGGACTCTTGCCATCGCGTGGTGAGTAGACCTTAACGGTCTAAAGCCATAACTATGTTTGTAGAATTGAGCTTCGGCGATTGGCTCGAGAACTTGTTTAAAGCTCTGCTGAATAATGCGGTCAAGAATACATGGAATTCCAAGCGGTCTAAATTTACCGTTTTCTTTTTCAATCCATTTTCTTCTGACCTTCTTAGGTTGGTAGTTTTCCAGTTTTGCCTGAATGACATTTACCAGTTCATTCTCCGTAAGTTCTTTAATATCATTGATGGTTTTTCTATCTGTACCAGGTGTTTTAGAACCTTTGTTAGATTTGATTGTGCGAAAAGCTAATAAGATATTTTCTCTGGATGTAATAATATCGTAGATATTATTGAACGTGTCGTTACTACTAGCATTTTCATACAGCTCAGTAAAAGTTTCCGTCAAATTGTAGTAATCCCAATATCTCAAAGTTGACACTGTGGCATCCCTCCTTATGAGTGATGTTCCCACATTCCTACCCGATCGGTGTCATTAGCGTGAAGAAAATAATCGTTCTATTTCATTAGACTTGGGGCTGTTCCTCCACTTCCGTTACAGAAGCTTCTCAGGTCGTACCCCTACCTTCACAAGAGCAAATGCATTTTGATTTTTATAGCAAACGTTTCGGATGACAGTCCCTGTTTCAACGTCTCTTGTTTCCCAAGTACCTTACAACCTAGCTATCATTTCTAGACTTAGATGCTTCCTTTAAGCCTGTGAGCTAGATACTGCCATTGTTCAGTATAGTGTATTTCAGAGGGCCAAATTTTACTTTACACCACTCACCCCACCGTAGGATGGGACATAGCTTTCACTATGTTCAAACTATAGACCCTTAATTCCAGAAGTTCGTCAGTTCCTTCAGAGGGGAACATACTCACCTTATCTAGTTTTTCAGCCATCCGGCATATCAGTTGGCATACCTTTTCTAAAAGAATGGCTCTAGCCTTCTTTCTGCCGACTCTACCTGTACTTCGAACCCCATGAACTGTCTTTCATGACGCACGCAGGAGTATTGATGGGATAGTTTTAGAAAACATGGTTTCGTCGTTCCCATCCTTAGTTATAAAGTTGAAGCTTATTCATTAACTTCCTGTATTTTCACGCTGAAAGCGTTTGTCACAGAACTTGTCGCGCTGGCCCGTTTGTTGCATTGTCACAATCCGTCTTGTCAATATAATTGTACCAAACTTTTTTATAGATTATCATATATTTTTCCAAATTGAATCTTTAACTTCTTTTTAAGCTCTTTATTTTCCTGTTCCAAACCCTTCAATCGTTCCCGTAGGGAAACAATTATGACATCTTTAGATGCGTCACTAATATTTCGTTTAACCTGTTTGACTGATGATAATCCTTCTTGTTGTTTTCGTAATACTTCTATTCTTGAACGCAGCTTTTGATTCTTATATAAAAAACCTTTAGACACTTTCGCCTGTTCAGCAACCGAATTAAAGTTAATATTTAATTGTTTTTTTATCATATACTTTAATGCTTCATCCACTTTTTGAATCGATTGTTCTGTCTTTATTTTGGAGTGGTTTAAAATACCATCAATATTAGGATTTTTATTGGTCATTTGAATTTATCTCCTCACGTTCTTTTCCGATATATTCTCGTCTCTTTTTATCTAAGCCAAATATGCCGTCATCTTTTTTTAGTCCATCAACGATTTCTTTATATCTTTTTAACTTGGGCTGAATGATTTCAACCGAGCGTGTTCTCCCCGTTTTCTTATAAATCTCTATATCAGATTCAATCTTGGCAATCTGATCTTCGTAATAAGGCAAGAATGTTTGATCAACATGAAAGCTGCGACAACTATTTTTGATACAGGGTGGCTCAATAGTTTGGTTTAAAAAGTCACAATTTAACTTTGGACTTTTAACACAAAAGCCATGATCTAATCGAATTGAATCCATGTTATGTCGAATCCATTCGAGTTCCAGTCCATTTTCCTCGGCTTGTTGTTTTAAATCTGCCGGGACTACATCACCCCGAACGTCAAGTCTTATCGCACCAGTCTCTCTGGATTTTTCCCACTCTTTCCTGAGAGTATTATCGTGAATTTGTGCGTATACTAGTGTCATTTCTGGACTTGCATGGGCCATCAGCTTTTGTACATGTAAAAGCTTAATACCATTGTTAATAAGATTTACTCCATACCGATGACGAAAAGCATGATTATTAAAGTAAAACAAATTCCCATTTTTATCGGTAATTCCACACTTTTCAGCAAAATTATTAAGATTTCTGGATAGAGCAAGTGGATCAATTGGCCTCTTCACTCTTAAACCACTAAAAGTCGGAAATAGATAATTATTAGGATTTGTCTCTTTTGATCCTTTTTCCATTACCAGATTTTGCTGAGCTTGAATTATTTTTGCTACTTCATTGGATATAGGTACTTTATGGGATTTATACTTGACCTTTCTTTGATCACCTACTAACCAATAACCGTCTTCTTTTTTTAAAAGACAATCGATTTTTAAGGATAAGACGTCCGATATGCGAAATCCAGAAGCTTCAAGGGTAATCAGAATCGGTATGTATTTTGTGGGTAATTTATCAATATTATTTATGACCTGGTCCCATATTTCATCTGGGATGTACTTAATCGTATCTCTTTTCTTACTCCAAGATAATTCAGGTAAATCCTCCGTAAAAAATAATTTATTTACTGAAGTAATTGGAGCCTCGGGCCACTCGAACCTTTGCAGATACGTTACAAACCTTTTTGCTTTTCGAATACCTGTATATACATGGTTGTCTGACGGCGAACGCCCTTTATAAAACGACTTACTGTTACTTACACCTCCCATAGGAGTGGTACGCAAGAAAGAGATGTACTTTAAAATATCCTCCCGAGATAATTTGATTATATCTTTCCAATCTGGATGAAGACTTGTTAAAAAGGTTAAAAAGCGACTAATCACTGTAAGATGGTTACGGATTGATCCCCAACTTAATGTTTGATGTATTATTAAACACTCCTTAATATACTTCTTTACCATTTGCCTAAAATGAACGGGGACCTGTTCGAAGCTCAATGTCTGTGCTGTTGAAGCCTCATTATATTCAATGTTCAGTTTTTTTACATTCCATACATCTTTTTCCGTTTCTTCCCTTTCGTCATAAAAATCAAAGAGGAAGTCATACAGCGTCAAAAAGAATCGAACCCAATCACTATTTATTTTCAAACCTTTTTTTCGAATTGGCTTTCCCGTTTTGTACAAAAAAGTTTTATATTCTTTCAATAAAATGTCTTTTGGCATATCCATAAAAGAAGAAATATGCGAGTGCTTGTGTTCAATAAAGGCTATTAGATGTTTTATAATACTACCGCGCCAGGCACTATCAACAGACCATGAATATTCTGTTAATCGCTTGGCAATAAAAAATTTAATTTCTCTTTTTAAATGGGGGTTTGATATATAATCAAACTTAAGGTATACATTATTTCTTGTCCATGTTTTATTCAATACAGGACATAATCGCACATCCCAACAATCGCTTTCCCAATAGCCAACTAAAACGCTTTCCATTTTCTCAATGTGAATCCCGTTGGGCTTGATTTGTAACTCCGGTTTATTCATTTTTCCCCCTCTTTCTATCTATAGCTTCTTCATAACTTTTCCTAAGGGTCTCATCCGAAGGATGCATGTACGTTTCGATAGTTGTTTGGACTTGAGCGTGACCAAGTAAACGTTGTATCGCCCCAATATCCATTCCGCTCTCATATAACTCCGTGGCAAATGTGTGCCTTAACATATGTGGCGTGAAATCAATGCCAGTTTTCTTTCTAAGTCGTCTTACAAAAGAGTAAACGGCTCCTTCACTAAGCGGTTGACCTTTGTTTTCTCCTGTAAAAGTAATGAAAATATAGTTTGAATCAATTTCCTCTGAATGGAAATCTATTAGATAATCCTGAAACAGATTAATAGTTTCAGAGGATACGTAAACCGTTCTAAGTTCACCATTTGCAGTTTTTGATTTCCTTACAATAATTGCGTTTTTTCCAATATTAACATCCTCAATCCACAAGGAAAGAGCTTCTCCAATACGTAGTCCACCCTCATAAAGCATACGAATTAACAACTGATCACGTATGTTATTGCAAGCTTCAAAAAGAATTTTCACCTGTGATCTTGACAAAAGCATAACTTGTCTTTTAGGTTCCTTTAATTTAAGTATATTCTTTTCAATGGACTTCCCTTTGGTTATATGATGTAAAAAGGGCTTATACGTTTTGAAGCGTGAAGACATTTCTCTTTTTACATCTTCTGAAATCACATTATTATATTGGTCTAATCTCGATAAATAATCATAGAAGCTCATCACACAAGTTAGAATGGTGTTCACCGTTCTTTTAGATCGCTTTTCTTTAGTAGCACCCATAGTCAATATTTTTGTAGATTGATGTGGGTTCCTTAACCAACCAATAAAATAGGCTAAAACATTAAGATTAATATCTTTGTAATTAAGTTTATTTTCTACTAAAAATTGAAAGTACAACTTCAAGTGATAGCAGTAGGATTTAAGAGTATTCCCAGCTTTCCCCGTCTGGTCTAAGTATTTTAAATACTTGGTCACCACAAGAACAGGATTCCCTTTTGAGTCAAGCAGCATATACCTTGTATTTCCATTCACCCATATTTCTTGAACCTTCAATAATTACTCCCCCTTTGCAATATCTATGTAAACTATGAATACTATATATTAAAGGTACAATTAATAGAAGTATAAAGATATAAAAATAGAGTAGATAGTAACGTCGAATACGTTATTACCTACTCATTATTATAGTATAGATAAAGACTTAGTGTTTCAGCAACGTCCATAGGCATCACTCCCTCCACGGGGAAATATCCCGAAAGAAAGAATGTGCTTCACCCCTCATGCGAAGCCAGTCTGTTCTATTAAGTATATCATAAACGAACTTATGTTCCTAGTTTAAATTTGTGCAAGTACATAATTTTGTACACCCTTTTTGATATCTTTAATTTGTAAGGCGACATTATATTAAAGATTAAAGGGGAGTTTTCAAATGAGAAAAATATTATTCGCATTATTTTCATTTATAGTCATTGCAGGTTTGGTAGCTTGTGACGGTGAAGAGGTGCAAGATAAAGATGTCAGTTCTGTTGAATCGTCTGGTGAAGAAAATGAGGCGGAAGCAGCTGAAGAAGAACAAACTGAAGAGGAAGAAGAGGCTGTAGAAGAATTTAACAAAGAGATCGTTGACAATGATTCAGTTAAAGCAACATTAGTCAGTGTTGAGCATATTGTGGATAAAGATTGGGACGAAGAGAAATACGAAATTAAATTTGAAGTAGAGAATAAACTGGATGATACAGTTGAAGTTCAAGCAAGGGAAGTATCAGCGGATGGGAAAATGGTTGATGAATCCATGTTGATGATGAGTCAGGAAATATCTGGTGGAAAAGTAGCCGACGCCGTGCTGACGATCGAAAGCTTTGAAGGGGACGACCTACCTGATATGGAAGAGGACTTAGAAATGATTTTACATGTATTTTCGTGGGATGATATGGAACAAGAAGAGGACATTGATGTTAACATTGAATTTTAATTAAAGATAATGGGGGCCAGCCCCACGTGAGAAAGTCACGTGAGGTCTGGTCCTTTTTCTCGGTCTTTTTTAATTGGTTTGTTTGTCATCGACTGTTTTCTGATTTCAGCGATAGCTTGCGGATTAACTGTATCGGTATTTTGGGTTATTCCGTGTTGGGCACCGGTTGGGTCGTTCATGACCCCTTCGCGAAGGCCATCGGGATGTGGACTTGACTCGATATCTTGCTGTCTTTTTCTAGGCATTTGATTCACTCCTTTGGCTTTTAGGATGAGGAGATTATAGAGAAAATATGCAAAAGGAGATCAGCAAGTTTTTATGAAAAGAGGTTTGAAAGATACCTGATTTTGGTGTATTCTGAACGAAAGAAGTGCGGAGGTGACAGCGTGAAACGGTTTATTTTATTTTTAGGAAGTTTTCTTCTTCTTTTTGTTGTGTTCCAACAGATTTCAGGCTTGATATTAACGTTTTTATACCAACCGAATATCGAAGAAGCTTGGGGAATGAGTGCGGGACTGTCGTCTGAAGTAACAATGGTAGGGACGTCCAGTATACCGACAATCATCGGTGCAGTTTTGGCAGCAACCATTGCATATTTTGTGCCTAAAGGTATAAAAAAGTTAAAACACTCTTAATTTTAATTCATGAGCTGAAACTTTTGAAAGCAATCTTCGTGCTGGGCATGTGAGTGAGCTTGCCCTAAATTTTCACCATCAATGTTAATTAGGATTTACATTATGTTAAACATACATTACAATATGCATAACGTAAATCTTAGTAGGTGACTTAATGGAACTTCAAAATCGTGTAAAAGAACTACGCGCAAGATTCGACTGGACTCAAGGGTCATTGGGTGACCGGGTCGGGGTAACTAGGCAGACTATTGCAGCCATTGAAAAAGGAGACTACACACCCTCACTTACCTTAGCCTTAAAGATTTGTGACGTGTTCCATTTAAAGATGGAAGATATTTTTTGGTTGACAAAGGGAGTGGAAAAAGATGAATAATATATTTTTTCTGGCAGCCTTGAATATCGTAACTGTTTTATTATTTGGTTGGGTGTTGGTTGAGCTGTATGATGCTCAACTACAGTTTGTGGAAGTTATGAAAAAGCCTGAACCACCCTGGGAGATTGTGATGAACGCTTTCCCCTTTTTACTATTATTTGTCATTTGTGCCCCAATTTATATTTATTTACTCGTTCGAACGAAAAGAGAACGAAAAAGTGTCTGGAAGGCATTTATGCTTCCGATGGAGTTCAAGGAAACTGACGAAAGAGAGCGCATGATAACGGCAAAAGCATGTCGGAGTTCTTATGTTGTTATGATGTTTGCGATACCGATTGCCGCAGGTTCATTGATCATGTATCCAATGATCCAAGATACATCACCGTATTATCCCGTTATAATTGTTTTACTTCTCTTGTTGATCCAAATGATCAGTTACTTTTATACACTTCATAAGAATTTTTCAAAAGTGAGTGGTCTGTAATTTTTTATGGTTTTCATAGTTTGTTTCATTTTTGAAATGCTTGAAAAAGTCGATGATGAAGAAAGAGGGTTTTAGTATGGATGCAGTATTTAACACTGATCAAGGTGTCTATAATTTTCGAACAGTCGGAGTTTGGATAACCGATAATCACGTCCTCTTGCATAAGATAAAAGGGGATGATTTTTGGGCTCTTCCTGGTGGTCGAGTTAAAATCATGGAAGAATCGCAAAATGCGGTGCGAAGGGAAATGAAAGAGGAACTAGATGTTCAGGTCAAAGTAGAGAGATTGCTATGGGTCGTAGAAAATTTTTTCACTTATAATAGTAAGAATTTTCATGAATTGGGGTTTTACTACCTTATTTCTTCAGCCGACCAATACGAGATTCAGGCTCAAGAATTTTACGGGATTGAAGGTGAAAAACTTATCTATAAATGGCTGCCACTTAACGAACTGGATGCAGTCACTATGTACCCTGAGTTCTTAAAAACCGAATTAAGACATATCCCGAATTATCCGAAACATATGGTGGTAAAGCAGTGAAACTTTGAATTTTCATTCATAAGAATTGGTGGTGGATCACGTGTTAAATAGTCTCATCTCATATCAATGGGAGATCTTTATTTCATTAGAAGTGTTGTCAGTCATTGCTTTATTACTATTTGGTATTGTTCGTTATTTTTTGGACAAGAAAAGAGTGAGCCGACTATTTATAGGTGCTTTTTTAGCTTTGTTATTTTTAGAAGCTATGTTAGCTTTATTGATTTACCAGGTTACCGGCGAGATTTCAACATTTCAAATCGTCATTGCTCTCTTTTTAATATATGCCTGTACATTTGGCGTTTTTGATTTTTTGAAATTGGATCGTTGGATGCGGGATAAGATCGGGAGTTGGCGAGGAATAGATCTTCTGACAGAAAAAGATTATCGCATTATCGAAAAAAGTAAGGATCCGAAGTATTTGGCTAAAAAATATCGCCGAAGCTCTTTGATTCATTTGACTCTGTTTGTTATCATCCAATCGATTTTCTGGATGTACGGGACAAGGGATTTTGGCGAGATGGTAGATTATCTTAAAGATTTATCATGGGTTGAAGCAGGTACACCGGAAGAGTCCCCCTATCCAAACGAAACTGTGTACGCGGTCGGCATGATTTGGGGGATTATATTTATCATCGATTTTATCTGGTCTTGGTCTTATACATTTTTTCCATCAAAGCCTAAGGAGTGAGAAGTTCAACTCTTTAGGCTATTTTCAATCGCAATTCTAAAGCAAAATTAAAATTCATGATTTGGTCAAGCCCCGAATATCTATAAAGAAAGGTGCTATTGCACTAGGCAGGATTACTTTTCTTAGGGGGAGACATCATGGTACAATCCATTCTCGAACTTTTTACAAGTACGGAAAAAGCTGAAATGATGTTAGCCAATCCGTTGATTGAATTTATATTTATGACGTTATTTCTTCTTTTCGTGGTTGCAAGTATAGTTCATATTATGTTATTTACGAAATTTCGTAAGGTGCGCAATTACTTGCAGGATACTGGACGGATGGATATTGAGCCGCTGAACGGAATGAAAGACGATTTTGACAAGAGGCAGGCAGATGAATCTGTCAAAGTAGAGACGTTTGTACAGGAGAAATTTTCAAGCTGGCGTGTGTTTAGTGTACCAGTCGTGAACTTGATTAAATTAGTCCAGATGACAGTCTCTGTTTTTATTTTACTTGGTGTGCTCGGAACGTTTATCGGCTTAACGATTTCCTTAGGAAGCATCAATACAGCAGAGGATCAACTCGTTGAAAATGTGACAGGGGTTTTATCTGGAATTGACGTTGCGTTTTACACAAGCATAGTCGGCATGGGCTTTTCACTCATTATGACAGTACTTGTTAAAGCGTTCAACACGGAATATATGTTGACCGATTTAATGCTCACGGTGGAATCACATCTTGAAGGACACGAGCAGCAAGGGATGAACCGCATGATCGACGTGGCAGAGATGATTAATCAATCGATTCAAAGCTTGCAAAAGACGAATCAAAAATCTCTACAAAGTATCGAGGAATCATTCACTGGTTTTAAAGATTACACCGCTGGCCTTGAGCAATCGGCTAAGGATTTGGCATTATTTAATGAAGGCTTGTCAGAAAACTTGGGACACTTTCAAGAGTTGTTTCAGCAAATGAAAGCTGTAACAAATGGATTTTCAGAAGGAACAAACGAGCTTAATAAAAATTTCAAGTCGCTGTTCACTTATTTTAAGAAAGCGGATCGTCGCAATGAACGTCTCATTGAATCATTTGAGGTGACGGCTAATCAAATCCAAGAAGTTTCCCGAGCGCAAGTGGACAACTTTGGCGTTTTTGAAGAATCCGTCGAAGAGTTGAAAAACTTCACAACGTCACTGTTAACCGAACAAGAAGAGGTTCACGCGGCTTTAGCTGACATTAAATATGAAAATAAAGAATTGGTCAATACGATGGCCGCACATAATAAAACATTTAAAGACATATTTGGAACTGAATTAACTTCTGAACTCTCGGGAATTAAATCGTATCTTGGCGATTTGAACAAAGGATTTGATCAAGTCGGACAGTCAATTGGCACGCTTCCGGACGCCTTACACATAATCAATCAAACACAAGCTGAAAATAAAACATTGCTTACAGATCGGCTTGATGACTTAAAAGAATTCAACCGAACCTTCAGCAATCATCTGAAAAAACATACCACCGAATCAGAAAATTTTGACCGCCGAATGCTAGAAGCCACGTCAACATTTGACCAAATGGCTGCAAAGAATAATCAACTGATCACTGATATCAATCAAATGGTGACTCAAGTGAATCAAAATTATCATGACCGAAATCGCCAATTAGAAGCGAGTGTGGATGTATTGAAAGATACACTCACAAGTTATGTCGCTAATTTGGAAGGTACACTCGGTCAAAAACTGGATGGGGTCAGTCGAAATATCGGTGATTCCATGAATCAGGCAAGCGGCCTCATTAAACGCGATATGTCTGATATGCGACGTCAAGCTGAAGATGTCCAGCAAAACCATGCCCGTGCGACTCAGCAGTTGTTGCAGGATTTAGGACGGGAAATCGTCACGCTCAATCGCCAATTAGAGCGGTTGGGGCAACAAACGCAAACCGTCCCAATGAGCCGTGGAATCGGGATGAGCCGCGATGAATACTAAATATCAAAAGCTATTTAAGAATGAAGAGGAAGAGGGACAGTTTTGGCCGTCATTTACCGATTTATTAACGACGATTTTACTCTGTTTCATGCTTATATTCATTATCATGATGGTGATCAAATCATTGCAAATTAAGGAAATGAAGCGGACCATCGATCAAATTATGGGGGTACGTTCCCAGATTATTACCGATTTAAAAACAGAATTCAGTGATTCTCCTTATGGAATTGAAGTCGATGAAAAAACAGGCGCGATTATTTTTGATACAGAGATTTTGTTTGCATATGATGACGATGAATTAAAAAAGGAGTCCTTTTCATTTTTAGATGAATTTGTCCCGAAGTATTTGGATATTTTACTAGAAAGCGGCTATGACGATTATGTCGCTGAGGTGATTATCGAAGGGCATACTGATCGAGATGGTGATTTTCTTTATAATCTGGAATTGGCTCAAGACAGAGCCTATAGTGTTGCATCCTATATTTTAAGTGATGATTTTGCGTACAAAAATATACAAAAACAACTGGAGGAAAAGTTAACGGTCAACAGTAAATCCTTCTCCGATTTTCGGACAGATGATGCAGGAAATTATAGTGCAGAAGACTCACGTCGAGTGGAATTTAAATTTCGCTTGAAAGATGAGGAAATACTGGATAAAACGAGAGAACTACTGGGTGAGTAGTATGAAACATCCACGATGACTTGGTATGAGCGAGTTATTGTGGATGTTTTTGAATTGTTTTAATCTAAATGACGTTCAAACATAATATACGAATATAACCTGATTCCAATCGGGATAATTGTAACGATTGAAAAGTACTTTATGTCGCCGACTCCAAATATAAGAATACCGAGTCCTAACAAGAAAAACATGAATGTGGAAAAGTTTCCTGACACCCCGTTAATCGGCTTGTTTCTTAAGTAAATGGCTTTCGGGCCTTTAAGTTCTTTCGCGTAACAATCTTCATGGAAAGGAATAACATCCATCCGAAACTGCGCCATCACTAAATCCTCTTTATTATGTATTACTCCTGAACATTCTTCACAATAAATTGTTTTCTTCATTCATGAAACTCTCCCTTCTCTCCCATTAGCCAGTTGCATACGTACGAATCACCTGAAATACAGTTATTTTCACAGTTGAAATGATTGTACCATAAAAGATTAAAGTGGCTTATGAATTTTTATCTCATGCTCACTTCTTCGATGAGATGAAGACCAAGATGTAGTGTTAATCCATAAAAGTTATCGTTCATCAAGCTGATGAAGCCCTGTAATCATGCCGTCCCAAGCATCTTGTAAAAGCAGGGTGCTTTTTTGTCTGTAAATTTGTCTAAATTATTAACTCTTTTTACGATTACTCTAGCATGCTATTAAATTTTGACATAGGTCAAAGAATCGTACAAAAAAAAGGAGCATATTTGAATTAAGAAAAAAACACATACATGCATGTGAAATAAATAACATAAAGAGAGGATGGTTCAAATGCTTCCAATTAAAAAAAGCAAACAAAGTTCTCAAAATGGAAATCCAACAACAGTAAATGGATTGTTAAAAACAATCACCATTCTTGTTTTAGCCTTAAGTTTTACAGCACTGATTGTCGGGGGATTTTGGATATTCAAAAACCAGGCACCCATTCCTTCAGAAGTTGTTAATTCGGATGGCGACGTATTAATGACAAGTGAAACGATTAAGGGTGGACAAGCTGTTTTTCAAAAATATGGGTTAATGGATTATGGAACCGTGCTCGGCAATGGTTCTTATATGGGTCCAGATTATACAGCTGAAGCCCTTAAAGTCTATACAGAAGGCATGCAAGACTTTAAAGCCGAGAACAACTATAATCAGACATTTAAAGATTTAGGTAGCGAAGAAAAAGCAATCATAAAAGATCAAGTCATTACTGAAATGCGTGAAAATAGATATAACGAAAATGAAGATAAACTTTACGTGACAGATGCGCAAGCTTATGGCATTGGTCAAGTTGAAGATTATTACCGCAATATATTTGAAAATGGTGATGGATGGGGCTTAAAAGCTGGATTAATAAATGAGTCTCATCTTCCGGAAACCAGTCGTGCTTACGTGGCTGAAGGGGATCAGATTGATCAAATTTCAGATTTTTACTTTTGGTCAGCATGGCTATCAAGTACTAATCGGATCGACGACACAATTTCCTATACGAACAACTGGCCCTTTTATGCAGATGCGGGCAATACAATGTCTTATTCTGCCATATTATGGACGGGCCTAAGTTTTACAATTTTAGGTCTCATGATAGCTGTCGTCTTATACATCTTTTATAAATATCGGTTTGGTATGAAAGCTGCTTTTACACCAGGAAATTATCCTGTTTATAATTTGGAAAACAAAAAAGTGTCCGTGTCACAAGTAAAATCAGCAAAATTTTTCTTAATTGTTGTTCTAATGTTTTTCGTGCAAGTCATGTTTGGTGCATTACTCGCCCATTATTATACAGAACCTGATTCGTTTTTTGGGATTAAATGGATTTATGATGTATTACCGTTCGGAGTTACAAAAGGTTACCACCTACAATTAGCTATTTTTTGGATTGCCACGGCTTGGCTTGGCATGGGTATTTATCTCGCACCGAATGTCGGTGGACTTGAACCTAAACGCCAAGGGATGCTTGTCGATATTTTATTCTGGGCCTTGGTAGTCGTTGTTGGTGGCTCAATGGTTGGTGAATGGTTAGGCATCAACGGTTATTTAGGCAATTTATGGTTCTTATTTGGCCATCAAGGTTGGGAGTATTTGGAACTTGGACGCATTTGGCAAATTGCTTTCTTCATCGGTATGGCTATTTGGCTCTTTATCCTGTTCCGTGGCATTCGAAATGGATTGAAAAAAGAACGTGATAAAGGAGGACTCATTCATTTGCTCTTTTACGCCTCCATCGCCGTACCTGCTTTCTATGCGTTCGCCTTTTTCATCAAGCCTGACGTCAGTTTCACAATGTCAGACTACTGGCGTTGGTGGGTCGTCCATTTATGGGTTGAAGGGATTTTTGAAGTATTTGCAGTTGTCATTATTGGATATATGCTTGTAAATATGAAGTTGGTTACAAAATCATCGGTCGTGAGAATGTTTTATTTTCAAATCATTCTTTTACTAGGAACCGGTGTGCTTGGCATAGGACACCATTATTATTATAACGGATCACCAGAAGCTTGGATTGCTGTCGGTGCCGTGTTCAGCGCTTTAGAAATTATTCCGCTCACACTGCTCGTTTTAGAAGCATATGATCAATATAAAATGTTGCGAGAAGGCGGCGTGAAATTTCCATATAAATTAACATTTTGGTTCTTGATCGCGACATCACTTTGGAATATCGTGGGGGCAGGTGTTACTGGCTTCTTAATTAATCTTCCTGCCGTCAATTACTTCGAACACGGTCAGCAGTTAACACCGGCACATGCACACGCGGCGATGATGGGTGTGTATGGTATGTTCGCAATTGCAGTCCTCATTTATTCTTTAAGAAATGTCGTCAAACCCGAAAAATGGAATGATACCTGGTTGAAATGGTCTTTCTGGTTATTGAACATTGGCTTATTCGGCATGGTTTTTGTCGTCTTGACTCCCATCGGATTTATTCAACTAAAAGAATCCTTTGTGAATGGCTACTGGGCTTCCCGGACAAGTGAATTTTTACAACAAGACATTATTCAAAATTTATT
>Ga0209487_1002656_pt1 | contig 14437 bp, 17 predicted proteins | sample Poulit2012_FD_187524 | JGI IMG/M metagenome (GOLD analysis project Ga0209487, IMG submission 187524) | Agricultural soil microbial communities from Georgia to study Nitrogen management - Poultry litter 2012 (SPAdes) (version 2) | ecosystem: Environmental > Terrestrial > Soil > Agricultural land... | reverse complement strand
TATACTAGGACTTGTTTGCTTCCTTTACTGTGAACGGGTGGCGATGCATAAAGGTTTACTGGCCCATTATTAAGCTTTTTCACTAATCTATTTGGTAAAACTAGGTTATTGACTTATACAACGATGCGGCTTCTCTCATAGGTTATTAATGAACCTATCATAGGGAAGGGAGATATTTTTATGAGACATCATCATGGGCCAAATTGCAGGTGTCCTAAGTGCATCGTGTATCCTGTTAAAGAAAATGTTGTGCATAAATGTACAGAAGAAACGGTGGAGCATATTCATCCATCTCACACGACAGTAATGAATCATCATTTAGTAAAAAATAAGCATTTCTTTCCACATTCTACTTCTGTTGAGAACACGTATAACAGTGTTGATGAATTTGGAGGATCATTTAATGTTCCAGGCAATCAAGTCGGTGGAGCAATGAGTCCAGGTATGGGTGGTTCAGGAGGCCAAGTCGGCGGCGCAATGAACCCAGGTATGGGACCAGGAGGCCAAGTCGGTGGAGCAATGAACCCAGGTATGCACGGTGGTCACTGCAAGCCATGTGGAGGACCGATGCATCACCATCATCACAAACACAATAATAAATGGCGCTAAATTTAACAAAAAAGAGCTGATACCATCGTCAGCTCTTTTTTGTTTGTAAAATCATTCTACGTTCTAAGACGCAACATCTTATAACTAGTATGATAAAATAGATTAAAATTGTAAGAAGAGAAAGGTAGTTATTCAAATGAAAATCATGTTCGTTACTGGTTATAAACCGATGGAACTGAATTTATTTAAGCCAGATGATGAGCGAATTACATACATTAAAGAAGCGATTAAAAAAAGACTCATCCCTTTTATTGAGGAAGGTCTGGAATGGGTTATTATATCAGGGCAAATGGGAGTTGAACTTTGGACGGCGGATGTTATTTTAGATGACTTAAAAGATCACTATGATATTCAACTGGGTGTGATTCCCCCGTTTGAAAATCAAGAAAGCCGTTGGCCGGAGCCACTTCAAATGGAATATCAGGAAATGATCATGACAGCAGATTTTTATCAGCCATTGTATAAAGGAGACTATAAAGGACCTTTTCAATTCCGTGCAAAAAATAAATGGCTGATTGATAAAAGTGATGCCTGTCTTATCCTTTTAGATGAAGAAAACCATGGGAGTAATCGTTATTTTTATGAAGAGGCACAGCAAACTGAAAAGGATTATCCGATTTATTTAATCACACCAGCTGATTTAGATGACGTCGTTCGTGAAATACAAATGAATGACCCACGATATTGGGATCAATAGTAATGAGTTATTCCTCATCCCAATATGATTTCTTTAGCTCCTTCATATTAGCGACAATTGCCGTAATGATAAACGGGAGGGCGGAACCAATAAAAAGTGTAAAGCCAATAGCTCCAAGACCGATACCTTCCCAAGCACCTACGATAAATGAAATTCCAATTAATATCAAGCTAATTAGGATGACGGCAATTGGAATAAAATACTGCAAGGGTGATTTTTTGCTTTGGAAATACAAAGTAATTGTTAATAATATAATGATAGTTGCTGTTAAAAGTCCAATTAAAAAACCCATATAATTTACCTCCAGTTATAGTTATCAATTTATGTGAAGCGCCGTTTAGGTGCCCTTCATGTTAATTACCTGAGTTATGAAGGACAAATTCGGGTGAAACTCATGAAAGATGTCCTTCATTCAGATTTAACTTAGCATAACAAGAAAATTCACGTGTTTTTGTTCTTTCTTTCAATCTAAAATATTTAATTTTGAGATTCAATGATGGTCATAGTCTTTCCAACTCGGAACTATTACTTAAATTGTATTTTATCCATCTCTTAAAAGCAATCAAATGGGGATTCTAGTAGAATCTATGTACCATTTGACTCCTTGATGAAGTCAAACAAGTTGTCCAATTAGTTGTGTGCCTAGGGGGTAAACATCCTAACATTCAATATCCTATTAAACTATGACTGAAGCCGATTCTTTGGAAAAAGAATCGGCTTCAACGATACTACTACTGACCTAATTAGCTATTACGTTAAAAGTAAGTGGGATAAAGAAGTAATGATACTGTGTCAATTACCATAAATAATCGAATAGATCTCCTTTAAATAAGTTGGTATCAATCTCGCATTCGTCTGCTTCAATGCCATATTGCCAGCCGTAAAGCATGGCCTTGTCTGGTCCATCTGCGGCAAATTTCGGGGCATTATCTTTCGTAGTGATATCTTTTTGAGGTTCTGCTGTCCATACAACTGTGTTTTTCTTCGTGTCATCTGATGTGGCGTTATAGGCTTCAAGTAATTTACTGTCTTCATCGAAGACACCATATATTCCTGTATTATAATTAGAATCGTCTAGAGTTTCATACCACCCATCAATAAAAGCCGAATCCACGGAATAGTTAGGTTCAATATCAGCAAAAATGGCAACATCTTCAGGTATTTCTAAATCTTTGGCATAGGAAATAGCTTGTTTTGCTTCTGATACACCGTTATCATAACCTACTGCCTCTTCGAAATGATTGTAGATGACTAAAATTTTGACGTCTTTGTCATGCAAGAATTTGGCTTCGTCTTGGGTAAGACCGACAGACACATCGCCTTTATCGCCTAGATAGCGTCCCCAAACGTCTGGTTCTCCAAAATTATTTTTAACACAACTATACATATCTTTATCAGTCAAGCTCGCAGAATCGACACCCCAATACGTTTTGTCCGAATCTTTATCAGCTTTTTTATCGTCATTATCATCAGATTTATCGTCTGAATCTTTATCAGAGTCCTTGCTAGAATCACCATCATAATCGTCCTTGGAATCTTCGTTATCTGGTATGACCTCACCGTTTTCAACTGTGGGTGCGGAAGGATTATCTGTGGCGATTTTTTCATTTAAATAGAATAATGAAATGATTATAAAAGGGACTAGAAAAATAATTAGCCAGCCTAATAGTTTATAAAACCATTTTCCATTCATAAGTTTTATTCACTCCCCTCACTTAATGCATTATATTGAGGGAAATCTTGTAACGTGTAGGTATATCAATGGTTTCAAAGATTAAAAGGCAGATGTTATTTTAAATGTTCTGAAATCATATGATATAATCGTATTATGCTAGAAACATATAGGAGGTGGCTGTGATGACAATTATTATTCGTAAAATGACTAAAAAAGATATGAAACAAATACAAGATATTGCCAAAACAACGTGGCATGCCACTTATGACGGGATTATTCCGCGAGATATTCAAGATCATTTTTTAGAAAAGGCCTATAGTTTGCAGATGATGAAGCAGCGGCTAAAACAACCTTATTTTTTTGTTGCTGAGGTAAAGGGAAAGGTCGTTGGTTTTTCACAATTTACTGTGCCCAATCAACAAGGCATGACTGAGTTAGTAGCCATTTATCTTTATCCTGACTACCAAGGAAAAGGTATCGGATCGGCATTTCTCAAAGAAGGGATCAAGTATCTTAAAGATGTAAAAGAAATCCAACTCAACGTAGAAAAAGACAATCATATTGGCAGACAGTTTTACGAGGCGAAAGGTTTTTCAGTAATCTCTGAGTATCAAGAGGACTTTGCGGGTCATGTATTAAATACAATGCGGATGGCTCTGAAGATGTGAAGGTAGGTATCTCGATGGAGGGGAAATATGAAAATTAGACGTGCAACTTCAAATGATGCAGCGGGTATTGCAAGGGTACATGTGGATAGTTGGCGAACAACATATCAAAATGTTTTGCCTGCTGATTTTTTGGAAAACTTGTCATATGAAAAGCGAAAAAAATTATGGGAAAACAACCTAAAGGAACAACAAGTCTACGTTGCAGTAATTGAAGGGGAAATAATTGGTTTTTCGGTTGGCGGAAAAGAAAGAACGGGTCATTACGAGAACTTTCTTGGTGAGTTATATGCTATTTATCTATTAGAAAACTATCAAAATCAAGGAATTGGCGGCCTATTATTTAATCAAGTTATTAAGGAGTTGAAGGAAAGTAAGCTGAATTCCATGCTTGTTTGGGTTTTAGAAGGTAATGATGCGGAGCAATTCTATAAAGGTAAAGGTGGTAAAAAAGTGGATGCCAAAGAAGTTAATATAGCGGGACAAGCATACACAGAGTTAGCATATGGATGGGAAAAGTTGCCTGTTATTTAATGAGTGATAGCGCTTTTACTAAATTAAAAAACTTCAGACACCAAACGTTGAAGTTCACAAGTATACATATGACTCATTTGTTATCGACGAGGCATTAGTTGTGTTCTTATTATTGCAGTTAATGGAATAAATCTTATAACATATTATAGTAGAAGACATATAAGGTATTCATAGATAGGAGTTTTCACATGACGAAAATAGGTTTTATTAGACATGGCTGTACAGATTGGAATAAAGCCAAACGGGCACAGGGACATTCGGATATTCCTTTGTGTGACGAAGGCTACGTGCAAGCTGGAAAATTAGCAAACCGCTTAGCAGGTGAAGCATGGGATGTTATTTATGCTAGTGACTTAAAAAGAGCGAGGCAGACTGCGGAAACGATTGCAGAAAAGATGCAAGATATCGAGATTCATTTAGACGAAAGATTAAGAGAACGTTATGGTGGGCAAATTGAAGGAACAACAGTTGAAGAACGGATTGACAAGTGGGGAGAAAATTGGCGTGAGCTTGATTTAGGCATGGAAACGGGTGACGAAATAAGCAAACGTGGGATGGCTTGTCTGAATGAGGTGATCACTAATCATCAAGATGAAAATATCCTTGTCGTGAGTCACGGAGCATTTATAAAAGAATTGTTAAGAACGCTCTTTCCAGATCAGGATGTTGAGGGGTCACTTGATAATTGTTCTGTCACTGTCCTTGAAACTAATGGAGAATTATGGGATTTAACCTTGCACAACTGTGTGACGCATATTTGATAGCATAAGAAGGGAGGGGTTTGATGGGCTCAAGGATGATGCATTTTATTATAGCAAATAAGTTAGCGTCAAAGTTTCCGATTGAAAATAAAGAGCAATTTTTGCTAGGTGCAATAGCTCCAGATGCTGTAGCGACGAATAAAGAGGTATCACATTTTTTCATCGGAAAACATGAAGAGTATAACAGGAGAATTGCATTTGAAGCATTTTATAATAAATACTCCGAGCTTACGCAACAAGATTATATTCTAGGGTACTATTGTCATTTGATTGCAGATGATTTATGGCTGACGGGATTTTTCGCACCGTGGCTGAAAAACCGAATTGAAACAGATCAGGAAATACAAAAGACTTATCATCGGGATTTTCATTTGTTAAATGGAAAATTAGCTGAGCATTATAGTATTAATCCAAATGATGTTAGGAGGTTAAAGGTGACAAGTGATTTACCTGACATAGAGGAAGTAGTGAGAGAGGCTTTGGAGAAATTTCTTCCTTTTTTAATGGATGATTTAAATTATAGCCATCGTGAGCTTGAACAATCCTTAGAGGTATTTACTATTGACCAAATTGTTGGTTATATTGAGACATCAATTGAAAAGAGCATCTACTTTTTGAATGAAAAATTAGACATGAATAAGTACTAAAATTATTGGTGAAAGAGGGCGGATGATGCAATCTGTTTACGTTAATTGGGGGTCGTCACGAGTTAAATTAACTTGGAAAAAAGAAATGGCGTTGCCGGGATACCATTTAATGTCAAGTGCCCATGGTTTTTGTTTTCATGAAAGGAAATTATTAATGGTTTATTTAGATGACCGTGGATGGGATTTTCCAGGAGGGCATTTAGAAAAAGATGAGTCACCTGAAGAATGTTTCAAGCGTGAGGCTATGGAAGAGGCTTATGTAAAGGGTGACTGTTCATATCTTGGCTGTCTTGAAATCGACCATCATGAAAATCCGGTATGGGTTGAAAATAGCCCCTATCCAAAAGTAGGTTATCAAGTGTTTTATCAAATGAAGATTAATAACTTTTATCCTTTTAAAGGGGACCATGAATCAAGTTTGAGAAAACTAATTAATCCAGATGAAGTATCTACATATTATAAAAGTTGGCATGAGTTATATCAAACTATTTTAAATGAAGCTATGGCAGTATCTTAAAAGTTTATCAAACAACCGAAAATACTACTGACTTTGGTCATAAGATCTTCAAGATGATAGATATCTTTTGGTGAACAAAAAATCAAGGTGGATGATTAATCCGCCTTGATTAGATGATTCGATTATTCAGGTAATGTAAATGTGGCTTCTTTACCTTTGGAAATATCTTCAGTATCATCATTCTTGATAGGTCCAGCTTCAATTTCAAGAGGTTTACCTTTCCAGATTTTATCATATTGTTCTTTCTCTAAAGTGAACACTTGTAAGAATTCGCCTGACTCACCTGGCTCGATAATATCATCATTACCATAATCTAGAAGCATTCCTTCATTTAGTAACCACTGCGCTCCATCATTGACTTCGAGTTTAGAAGAGGTAATGAATAATCCGATATTCTCATCACCATTATTTTCTAAGTTAAATTTAACTGTTAATAATACGATACCATTATCGAAATCCTCAAACCGAGGTGCTTCGTCTTTGTTAGGTGTGAATTCAGTAACTTGATAGCCATCAAGTTCAACTGTATAATCACCTAACTCTTCACTGTCACCGATGTCGCTTTTTTCTTTAATCATTTCTTTTTCGCCCATTCGCAAGCCGCAAGTCGATACAATATGAGAGAATCAATCATCAGAATGAAATCCTAACTTCTTTTGTAACTCTTCATCTTTTAGTTTCTTACGGGCTTGTCTCCCCCAACTTTTTATAGCGTCTTCAGATTTATCTTCTAAATCAGCAATTTCTTTAACCGATAGATCTTTAATGATAAAATAATTTATCCATTTCCATTGATTACTCGTTAGGTTTTCTTTTAAACAATTCCATATATAAGAATCTTGAACGGGAATATCAGTTGTATCAACAAGAGGATAAGATGTTTCGCTCGTTGTAAAGTAATTTCCGTCATTATGGTCTTTTATCTGCTCTGTAATGACTTTTTCATCATTGTCAGTATGCCGTGACTCTTTTCTAACTTTATCGATTAATCGATTACGAATGGTGAAGTTAAAATAAGTTGCCAGTGGTCCTTTATCGGGTTCATGTTTTTCATAGGCACTCCATAAAGCAATTAAGCCTTCCTGGAAAAAGTCTTGGTGTGGGTCTCTGATGTTTAATTTTTGGATATGATAATAGATCCGGCGTTCATTTTGTTCAAAAATCTCATCGAAAGTAAAGGGATTCATCTTTTTCAATTATAATTCCTCCTTTTAGGTTTTCATTCTTCTTATAACTAATATCGTTTGTAAAGTGAAAAAGGTGGCATGAATTATTAATTTATTTTTAGATTGAGGGTTTGATGTGTGTTCTAGTTGAAGTATTTATATGATAACAGAACACACGTTCCTATTTCAAGTGAAAAAAGTAGTGCCCCTTTAGAAGGACACTATTTTTGACAAAGTGATCTGCTGGATTTTGATTTATGCCGTCTGTTTAAAATTAATCCATTAGTACGCCAATGGGGCGCAATATGTTTAATATATCTATCGTATCTTCATGAGCATCAAGCACTTCTTGGAGTTTTCGATAAACAAAAGGACTTTCATCCGTGCCGCCACCTCTGAGTTCAACGCCAAAATCTTTTACTGCGCGGTTCATCTGATATTCTGAAATCAATCCTGGTTTCCGGCGTTTGCCACGACCTCTGCCGGCTGCTTTTGTGCGGCTCATGATTCTTCCTGCACCGTGGACGGTACTATAAAAAGCTTCCTTGCTTTTATTGGATTCTTTACCTTCTAGAATAACGGAAATATCGCCCATACTGCCACCGACAAATCCGCGTTGACCTGGTGCAGCAGGGGTCGCGCCTTTACGAACAACAATATACTCTTTCCCGTCATGCTCTTCTTTCCATGCATAGTTATGATGATTATGTACTTCATCTAGCGCATTTGCATTTAAAATATCAAGGACTTGATTGATGACGATATCACGTCCTGCATAGGCATAACGTCCAGCGAGTTCCATTGCCTGGAAATACATTTGGCCAAGGTCACTATCCATGTCAAAAAGAGTAGGCGCTATTTCCATGCTTTCTCGTGGTGGGTTGACCAAAAAACCTCTATCATTAGCAAGATTTAAAAATCCCGTAGCTGTTCGATGTCCAAAACCTCGGCTACCAAAGTGATTTCCAATCCAAATGTCATCAGTTTTTTCATCAACCAATATATCAACGTAATGATTGCCTGACCCGCACGATCCAAGCTGCTCTCGTGCTAAAGATTTCAATTTATCATGTTCATGCTTGCCAATATCACGAAACACGTCCCATTTAGCATCATCAAAAAGGTCGTGGTCAAACTTCCGATCACTTTTTTTGCCGACTCCAAAAGGAATGGTTGCTTCGAGTTCATCCATAATTGCATAAATTCTGTCTTTAATGTCATTGTATTTTAGATTAGTCTTAACCGCCTTATTGCCACACCCGATATCGTAACCTACACCTGAGGGTGAAATTTGTCCATCATAGACTACGACACCGCCAACAGGTTGACTGTATCCATAATGTCCGTCCGCGCATAACACACCACCGACAACATTTCCCATTTCCAAGCAATGATCGAATTGCCTCAGTGTATTGTCATCATGCTTTCCGAAAATAGCCTTATTCATTACATCTACCCCCTATACCCTTTATACCATAAAGCCTGAGGATGGGCTAGGAGAGTGGGGTGTGAGGGGGAGAACGATTGGTTTTAGAGATTTTTTGGTATACTAAAAGAAATTAATATGGTCAATTCTATTTATAAGTGAGGAGTGGATGACTATGAAAATTATTATCGCCCCTGATTCTTTTAAAGAAAGTATGTCGGCTTTGGAAGCGGCTAGCGCGATTGAAGCTGGATTTAAAAAGAGTATACCAGAGGCGGATTACATAAAAATTCCCATGGCTGACGGTGGAGAAGGGACGGTTCAATCGCTCGTTGATGCAACGGGTGGGGAAATTTTGAAGGAGTTAGTGACAGGACCGCTCGGCGAATCTGTGGAAGCTTTTTACGGAATAACAGGTGACGGAAAAACGGCGGTGATTGAAATGGCTGCTGCATCAGGACTTCATCTTATTCAAAAAGAAAAGCGTAATCCACTTTATACTACGACACGTGGGACGGGTGAGTTGATTTTGGCCGCTCTTCATTACGATGTGGAGCAGATAATTATCGGAATCGGTGGCAGTGCAACCACTGATGGGGGAGCAGGTATGGCACAAGCATTGGGTGCAAAACTCCTTGATTCGTCAGGCACTCAAATTGGTTATGGTGGCATTGCTTTAGAGAAGTTACATTCTATAGATTTGAAGAATTTGGACGAGAGACTATCTGACGTTGAAATCAATATCGCTTGTGATGTTGATAATCCATTAATCGGCGAACACGGAGCAGCGAATGTTTTCGGACCACAAAAAGGAGCTACACCTGAAATGATTGCAGTGCTTGATGAAAATCTTAGTCACTACGGTGAAGTGGTCAAAAAAGAACTGGGGAAAGACATTTCAACTATTCCAGGAGCTGGAGCAGCAGGAGGGCTCGGTGCAGGCTTGATCGCCTTTTTAGATGGGGATTTAAGACGGGGCGTTGACGTCGTGATAGAAGCAATGCAATTGGAATTGGCGATGGAAAATGCATCTCTAGTTATTACCGGCGAAGGCAAAATCGATAACCAAACAGCGTACGGAAAAACTCCGATGGGCGTTGCGGAAGTGGCTAAGAAATGTGGAGTGCCAGTTATTGGAATTGCTGGCATGGTGGATTATTGCGTGGAAGAGAACCATGGACTTGATTCAGTTTTTTCCATCGTTCCAGGACCCATCTCTTCGTCTGAAGCAATGAACGAAGCCAAAAAGTATACGGAAGCCTTAGCAAAAAATATTGCACAGCTTATTCAGATAAAGAATTTATAAAGAGAGTGGAAAGTCTGACAAGAATAGTGTAAGTATCTCTTATCAGCCTCTTTATGATGATGAAATAGTGGGTGGAACGGTGTGCAAAAGATCGTCATCGGGCTGATGAAGATGAAATAGACGGCCGAAGTGTATGCAAAAGACCTTCATACTTCAATGAAGGTCTTTTAGCTTTTACAAACTTAAGGAAAAATCCTTCATAAAGTTTATGAAGGATTTATCGCTTAGTTATAATTTTATGCGCTTAGCCTTGTGTCTGATACATCGTCTTCCTGCCTTCTTCAATCTCAGGATGGAATTGGATTGAAGCCTCGGCACGAGTCTTTTGGACATTCGCCATTGCTTTTTTAATTTGTTTATCAAGCTTTGCTGGTTTATCAGCTTTTCTTTTAGAAATTGAAAGACCTGCAACAGTTCCTTGTGCACGTGCAACTTTGGCACTTTCAATGCCTGTGATGTTACCCGCAACATAGAGACCGTCCAGCTGTGTTTCCATTTTTTCGTTATGTACCGGTACGTGACCTCCTAATGATTCAACAAATTGAGTCGGACATCCAACGACGGCTGCAAGTTCGGCTAATGGATATAAGCCACCGGCAATACAAACGAAGTCGACTTCAATTGTTTTTTCGGTTCCCTTAATGACTTTTCCTTTTGTTGTGACATCACACATTGTAACTGATTCAACTTTATTTTCCCCGTTAATACTTGTGATGGCTTTACGGATATGGATTGGCATGCCCCACATTTTAACGCCGCCCTTAGGGTAAAACTTCACAGCCATTTTACGAATCAAGGCTGATCCTTTCGCAAATTTACTTCCGAAACGTAGAAATGCGGATGGCGCGAGATGAGCGATTCTCACAAGTCCGTCCATAACTTTTTGTGGGTGTCCATGTTCTTTTGTAATCGTGTTTTGTACGGGTAAGGTCATGCTGTCGAGGTCGATACCTGCCAGTTGTAATTCACGAGCGATGGCTGCAGATAAAACGTTCACACCAACTACAATTCCTTTTTCACCGACCTTCACCCGGTGCACATTGGTCATAACTTGCGCCGCACCGATCGACATCACACCAGGTAATGTCCAACCAGGGATAGGAGCTGCCGTTTCAGCGGCACCTGTCGCAATAAGAACATTTTCAGTATTAATATTCGCATCTGGTGTATGAACGGTAAAGCCGTGATCGGTTTCTTCAATATGATAGACGGAAACGCCTAGTCTGATTTCCGTATCGAGTTCGAATGCTTTTTCTTTTAAAATGTCAGTTTCTTTAATACCATTCCACCACTCACCGTTTGGTTCTTGATGGAGCTGTCCAAGGAGGCGGCCACCCATTTTAGGGAATTCATCCAATACAAGGGTTTGCAAACCATTCTCACGGCACGAGATAGCTGCGGCTAATCCGGCGGGTCCAGCACCCACAATGACAACATCATACATGTGGATCACCTTCTTTTTCTGTTCGTTTATATGTTTTTTCAAAATCAGCATACGTGCGTGGTAAATCGGTAGCGCCATCTTCTGATTTAAGTGGATCTGGCTCCACTTTTCCACTTTCAACAATCATATCTGCTTGAATTGGTGTCATACACGCTCTGATGCCTGACTCGTCATTCACTGTGACCCGGCACTCAAAGCAGTGACCGATATTGCAGTAAATTCCTCTTGGATGTCCAGTTTCTTCGTGAACACGTAACTTGCGGATCCCGTTAGCAAGTAAAGCAGAAGCAATTGTGTCCCCTTCATAGCCTTTGTAAGTTTTTCCATCAAATGTAAAAGAAATCACATTACGTGGTTCGATTTTGCCAAGGACAGGATGATCTGTAATTCTATTATTCTTCATAATCGACACCCTCCTTCAGTTTTGTAAGCGAAACAGGGCGCACGGGAGGTTGAACCTTTAACGGAATATTGTCATCCGGAGTTTCTCCAGTTATTTCTTCTAATACAGCATCAACAGCTGGTCTGCACGTTCTTCCACCACAATATCCCATACCTGCTCTAGTACGTAGTTTTATTTCTCTCGCAGATTGTTCGTATTTGCAAGCTGTGTCTTTAATATCTTTTAATGAAACTTCTTCACATCTGCAGATGATCATTTTGTCATCCATAGCGCGCTTCCTCCTTTGTGTATAAAAAGCTATGTAAATGCTTACAATTATTCAAGTAAAATTTGCATGTTATTTAATGCTATTCTAACATATATGATACAATAGATATGAATTTTTGCATAAAAAATAATGATTTATTTTACTTGTATTTAACGAAAATTGATAGTCTAGTAAACATAGGGCAAGGGGAGGAATAAATAATGAAAAAAGCAAACCATACAGATGTAGCGATCATTGGGGGAGGTATTATGGGCTCTGCAATCGCTTACTACGCTTCTAAAGCCGGGCTTGATTGCATGCTTATTGAGAAAAATGATATTGCGAGTGGGACGTCATCCCGGTGTGACGGGAACGTAACTATTGTTGATAAAGACCCAGGATTTGATAGTCAAATGTCTCTAGCAAGCCAGGAGCTCACCATAGAATTAAATAAAGATCTTGAATTGCCTTTTGAATATAGGGAGTTAGGTAGTATTCTAGTTTGTGATAATGATGCTGAAATGGAAGCGGCTGAAGATTGGGTGAAAATTCAAAAAGATGCTGGTTTAAAATTTAACGTCTTGGACCGTGAAGATATACGTCAAGAATCCCCGTTTTTTGCAGACGATATCCCAGGAGGCTTAGAGTGTGAAACAGATTCTTTAATCAACCCATATCTCTTCTGTTACTCTCTAGTCGAACGTGCAAGAAAATACGGTTTAAAATTGAAAACCCATGCTGAAGTGACGAATATTACTAAAAAGAAAGACTTTATTATAGATACGACAGCCGGAAAGGTGACAGCCAAAAGAGTTGTAAATGCTGCAGGGATTTGGGCCCCGTTTATCGGTGAAATGCTTGGTATAGATATTCCGATTGTTCCTAGAAAAGGTCATATTATCGTTGGCTCTCGTTCAGAACCAGTCATGATGCGTAATGTCATGGAATTCGGTTATTTAATGAACAAGTTTGAACGTGAAAGAATTGCAGATCCACTTACTCAAAAACATGGTGTTGCCCTTGTCCTTGAGCCTACTGAAAGTCAGAACTTCCTCCTTGGAAGTAGCCGTGAATTCGTCGGATATGACGGAAGTATTAACATAAATGTCGTCAAAGCGATCGCCAAGCGAGGATTAAGATTCTTCCCTAAAATGGATGACTTCAATATTATCCGTTCGTATACTGGGATGAGACCTTGGACGGAAGACCATTTGCCGATTGTCTCTGAAGTTGAAGATGTGCCCGGCTTCTATATTGCGGCTGGTCATGAAGGGGATGGAATCAGCTTAGCAACGATTACTGGAAAACTTATCGAAGAGTTGATTTTAGAAAAAGAAACGACCATCCCGGTTGAACCTTTACGCTATGATCGCTTTAAAAAAGCTCCGATAGCTTAATGATTGAGAAGTGACTATTTAATTGGATAGAGGTATAATAAGCTATCATCTGTTAAAAGATTGATAGCTTTTTTATTAAAATAATTGACGTAATTTTTCAGATAGTTTACTGTAATAATATTAAACTTTTTAACTATTAATACATATTAATTTTTAGTTAATGACATCAGGAGGATAACATGTTGAAAGTATTGAAGATTGGAAGCGCTTTTATTGGAATTATCGTTGGAGCTGGTTTTGCTTCAGGGCAAGAGATTTTACAATATTTCACTAGTTTCGGTTATTTAGGTATATTTGGAGCCATAGTGTCCACAGCTTTATTCGCTTACGTAGGGATGACGCTTGTTAGTGTGGGGAGCCGTTTAAAAACGACTAACCATAAAGACGCTTTTTTTGATATTAGTGGAAAAGTCTTTGGAACGATCATCGACTATATTATTATATTTACATTATTTGGGGTTGGCGTCGTCATGTTGGCGGGTGCGGGGTCACTACTTAATCAGCAATTTGGCTTATCCTCTTTCGTTGGAAGTCTGCTTATGGTCGTCTTAGTTGCCATTGTCGTCATGCTTAACGTCCAAAAAGTTATTTCTATTATTGGAAGTATTACACCGTTCTTAATTTTATTTATAATTTTGGCTGGTCTTTATAGTTTATTTACTATGGACTTGTCATTTGAAAAGTTAGAACCTATCGCTTTAGAGCATGATTCAGCTCTATCTAATTGGTTTTTCTCAGCTGTAAATTATGTTTCATTCAACACTGCTGTAGGGGCAGCGATGTCACTGGTGATGGGTGGAGCTGAAAAAGACCCAAAAGCAGCAGCACGTGGTGGCCTCGTTGGTGGACTAGGGCTTGGAATTATGATTATAATCAGTCATTTAGCTATTTTTTCAAAAATTGATGTTGTTGGTGCTTATGAACTACCGATGCTTAAAATTGT
>Ga0209487_1002655_pt1 | contig 14449 bp, 10 predicted proteins | sample Poulit2012_FD_187524 | JGI IMG/M metagenome (GOLD analysis project Ga0209487, IMG submission 187524) | Agricultural soil microbial communities from Georgia to study Nitrogen management - Poultry litter 2012 (SPAdes) (version 2) | ecosystem: Environmental > Terrestrial > Soil > Agricultural land... | reverse complement strand
TGATCGATTACGGGGCTACCAAGGGCGCCATCACAGGCTTTACCCGTTCCCTGAATGAAGATCTGGCCCCTAAGGGGATACGGGTGAATGCTGTCGCACCCGGACCCATATGGACACCTCTTATCCCCGCATCTTTTGATGAGGAGCACGTGGCTGAGTTTGGCAAATCAACCCCTATCGGCCGCCCCGGTCAACCTTCCGAAGTTGCACCGGCCTATGTTTTCCTGGCATCGGAAGATGCCTCCTATATCTCTGGCCAGGTTATCCATGTAAACGGAGGGGAGGCGGTGGGTAGCTGAGCGGCTGAAACCGGTGTGCCTGCAGCAGGCACACCCGAGCCGGTATCGCTGATACGATATAGACCCGGTAAGCTTCTGTTTTCGGGGTATCAGGAAAGGCGGATCCGGGTCAACCTTCTATCCGGACTGAAATCGCTGCTGGTTAAGATAGAGGCGGCTCTAACCGGTAAAACGTGTTAGTTACTTCTGAAAATGTAACCGTGTCTTGCCCTCATGCTAACGTAAGTATCCCCTGCGATAATGATGTGATCAACCACTTCAATGCTCAGCAGATCGCACGCCTGCCAGATTCTTTTCGTAAGATCGAGATCGGCGGCCGACGCTCTGGTAGTCCCTGAAGGATGATTATGTACCAGGATGATGCTGCGCGCCTTATTCAGCAAGGCGAGGCGCAATACCTCCGCTGTATCAACGATCGTAGCAGAGACTCCTCCGGAACTTATTTTCTTTATTCCCTGCAAAGCCTTCGCATTGTTTAGAAATCCGATATAGAACACTTCATAGGAGAGGTCTCTCAAACGGGGAGAGAAGTAGGCAGCAGCCATATCGGGGGAGGTGATGATGATCTCTTCACCGAGAGATGCAACCTCTACACGCCTTGCCAGTTCGAAAGTCGCTTCCAGGGTGAGGGCTTTTACCCTGGCAATTCCGGGAATCACCATCATCTCCTGCCAGCTCTGCCGCGAGAGGTTTCTAAGGCCGTCAAAATGATCCAGAAGTGCCCTGGCTGTATCGAGTACATTTAATTTCTTACTTCCGGTTCGCAGCAGTATGGCCAACAGTTCAGCTTCTGTAAGTGCCTCGGAGCCGTAGGAGAGCAGCTTCTCCCTGGGCTGCTCATCCGGACGCATCTCGCGTACACTCCGCTCCCTGTAGCTGGACAGGTCAAATTTATCGCTTCTCATTCTGTCTCACTCCCTTCCTTAGTTCATCTTATGGTTTTATCTACCGGTACTGCCTGCAAGAAGGAAGAGAAAAAGCAGAGTTCCTTACAAAAAGAGTTGTAAACCGTTCAGCCGTTATGCCGGTCCTCCCATCAGCGGCTCATTCGTCGCCCGAATACTGCTGTTGGGAAGGCCATCCGGATAGTTACGAATACTCATCTCCAGTGCATTGATCACGATTTCGAGATGGATCTCTTTTGAATTTTCATAAAACGTCTGAGCCGTATCAGAGAGTTTGGGTTTCCCGTGCAGAGGCTTGTCACTCACACAGAGCAGGGTGGCAAAGGGGACTCTGTACCTATACCCGTTCGTGGCAATGGTGGCCGACTCCATATCGATGGCCACACTCCGGCTGACGTGTATCTGGCTCACGGTTCTCGCTTTTATAAATTCCCAGTTTCGGTTGGCAGTCGTGAATACCGTGCCCAGCCGGTACTCCCTCTCTCTCTTGTCCAGCTCCTCTTTCAGGTAGACATTGAGCAGGTGATTAGGGGTAATGGGAATATTGAGCGGAAGAAGATCATCCAGCACCCCATCGTGCCGCATAAAGCCGGTTGCAAGAACAAAGTCCCCGATATTCTGATGATTCCTCAACCCTCCGCAGTGCCCCACCATAATCATGGCATCGGGACGCAAGACCGCCACATGATCCGATATCGTCTTAGCATTGGCAGGGCCCACTCCTATATTCACAAGAGTAAATCCCTTGTTGTCCGGTAGTTTATGATGATAGGCCGGCATCTGTACGGAGTGAGATGGCTCTATACAGTCGGGAAACAATTTTTTAAAAACCTCGATATGCATATCATAATTGGTAAACAGGATATAGCGCTGAAAGTCGGCGGGCCGCGTCCCTGTATAGTGCTCAAGCCGGTTCAGGGAGATATCTATGCGTTCCGGACTGAAGAGAAAAAGTTTCTTAAGGGTGATATCCCACTGCTCTTCATCTGCATTGTCGAAGAGCAGGGGGTTGTTCAGCATCATTCGTGGACGGGAAGGAAATATTTTAATTTCCGCACCCTTCTCCAGAAGTTTTTTTATCTCTCTTGTCAGGTACCACCGGTAGGCATGAGGCTGAGCCATCTCGCCCGTAATCAGAGGGTTGTGCTCCGACCACGACCTTTTCACAGTGAGCTTCGGATAATCTCCTTCTTCGTAAATCCGTTCCATCAGATCACACGCCCTCTCTACGATTTCGAAAAGCTCGGTTTCATTAGAGAATAACTCTTTTGTAACTTCAAGTCGTTTTTTCATGATAAATCAGGATTATGTCAGAAAAGTATAAATTTACGAAACCCGGCTGGGCTGTTCTCAAAGATAAGAAAGTCTACGAAACTCCCGTTTTCAATCTGCATAAAAGAGATTTCGACTCCCCTGATCACGTTTTCAAACATCCCTATTATGTTTTAAAAGCACCGCCGTGGATCAATGTGATCGCCCTCACAGATTCCTCTCCTGTGGAGGTTGTGCTGGTGGAACAGTTCCGGGCCGGTATCGGAGAGACGACATTGGAGATTCCGGGCGGTATTCTCGATCCGGGGGAGACAGCGCTGGAAGCGATCCGCCGGGAGCTCCTTGAAGAGACGGGCTATGAGGGAAAAAAATGGACTAGTTTGGGCAAAATCAGCTCCAATGCTGCAATTCTCTCCAATTTCACCTACCTGTTTCTGGCCGAAGGCTGCGTCAAGACCACAGAACAGCATACGGATGCGAGCGAGGATATATCTGTCAGACTTATGCCTCTGGAGAAATTTTTAGACCTCTCATCAGAAGGAGTCGTCCACCACTCCATTGTTTTAGCAGCAGTTGCCCGATACCTTCTCAGAGAAAGGGAGATTTCTTCACAAAGACTACAACTATAACCTCTATCATGGGTACCCTGCCGAAACAGGCGCCGCTCTTTATTGATTAAAACGTATTCCATTATCCTCAATTACTGAAGATTGACTATTATAACCAGGTACCCTATTGTATAAGGATACAATCTAATGGAGCGGCTGAAAGATTTCAATATTTGAACAACCAAGTTAGACCCGGATAATAATGATAAGCACAGGAGATAAAATTGACCTGAACTTTGAAGTAGATGTGGTTCAGGACGGACAAGAGAAAACTGTAAACTTCATGGAGCTGGCAGACCGGCCCTCTGTTATATCGGTTTATATGAAAAACAACACAAGTGGGTGTGACAGGCAGAATAAAAGCCTTGCAGAGCATGCCGGCTGGTTTCATGAGAAAGGCTACAATTTGATTGCGATCAGCAAGGACACCTGTGGATCTCACAAACGGTATGCTGAAAAGTTGGGAGCAGCCTACACCCTCGTCTCAGATCCGGAGTACAAATTCGCCAGGGCGACCGACAGCATGGTCACAAAGAAAATGTTTGGAAAAACATTTGAAGGCCCTTCCCGGTCTGCTTATGTGATCGACAGTGACGGTACAGTGCTGGGTGTGATCGAAAAAGTGAATACCAAAGCACACGCAGAAGAGCTAAAAGAATTAATTGAATCTCTATAAACAGATATGAAGTCATTAGTTATTGTTGAGTCCCCTACTAAAACAAAAACCATTAAAAAATATCTGCCCAAGGGATATGTAGTCAGCTCTTCCATGGGCCATATACGTGACCTTCCCTCTTCAGCCAAAGAGATTCCGGCGAAGTATAAGAAAGAGCCGTGGTCCAATCTGGGAATTAACGTAGATGAACGTTATGAACCTCTCTATGTGGTGCCGGCGAGCAAGAAAAAAATTGTCAAACAGCTCAAAGATCTGCTGAAAGATTCTGATGAACTCATTCTGGCGACGGATGAGGACCGGGAGGGGGAAGCGATTTCGTGGCATCTTACTGAACTTCTGAAACCGAAGGTGCCTGTCAAACGAATGGTTTTTCGGGAGATTACGGAAGAAGCGATTCAAAATGCTCTTGAAAACTTTCGCGAGGTAGATATGAATCTGGTCCATGCGCAGGAGACCCGGCGTATCATCGACAGATTGGCAGGCTACACCATTTCCCCGCTTTTATGGAAAAAAATAGCCCCGGGACTCTCTGCCGGAAGGGTACAATCGGTTGCTGTCCGTTTTCTGGTTGTCCGGGAAAGAGAGAGAATGAAGTTCAGGAGTGGAACCTATTTTGATCTGAAAGCCCTGCTCTCTAAAACCGGAGACAAAAATCAGTTTCAGGCTGCTCTTTCTCATCTGAATGGAAAGCGTCTGGCAGGAGGCAAGGATTTTGATGAAAATACCGGGAAGCTGAAAAAACCTGACAGTGTGGTCTTGCTGGATCAGAAAAAGGCAGATGCCCTTCGCGACCTTCTCCATCAGGCAGAGTGGAAGGTAACTAACATCGATGTCAGTCAGCAGAAACGAAATCCTTCTGCGGCATTTATCACCTCTACCCTTCAGCAGGAAGCGAACAGAAAGTTCGGATTTTCAGCACGTGACACCATGAGTATTGCCCAGAGGCTCTATGAGAACGGACTCATCACTTATATGAGAACTGATTCACCTACCCTTTCCGGCCAGGCGATCAACGCTGCACGCAATGAAGTGGAGAAACAGTATGGGAAGGAGTACCTTTTCGAAAGAGTGCGAAATTTCGGCAAGAAAAAAGGCGCTCAAGAAGCACACGAAGCGATTCGTCCGGCAGGTTCCAGCTTCGTCCACCCTGAAAAGTCAGGGCTTAGCGGACGGGAGTTCAAGCTTTATGACCTGATCTGGAAGCGAACTGTTGCAACGCAGATGGCAGAAGCCAGGCTTGAGTTTACAAACGTGACCATCACAGCGGAAAAGGATGACACTCGGGCTGACTTTAAAACCAGCGGGAAAAAAATTCTCTTCCCCGGATTCTTCAGAGCCTATGTGGAGGGAAGTGATGATCCGGAAGGAGACCTGGAAAATCAGGAGATCTTTCTGCCGGAAATGACGAAAGGGGAATCAGTCGATATGCATGAACTTGAGTCGATTGCTCATGAGACGAAACCTCCTGCTCGTTACACGGAAGCCACACTGGTGAGGGAACTCGAAAAAAGAGGCGTGGGAAGGCCCAGTACCTATGCCTCTATTATCAGCACGATTCAGGATCGGGGGTATGCGCGAACTGACGGAAAAACCCTGATTCCTACCTATACGGCCTTTGCTGTAACCGAGCTCCTTGAATCCCATTTCCCCCATTTGGTCGACAGTGATTTTACCAGTCAGCTTGAAGACCGCCTCGACATGATCGCTCAAGGAAAATATGATCCTGTTAAATATCTTGATGATTATTACAAAGGGGATAAAGGTTTAAAAGCTCAGGTAGAGAAACAGGAAGATAAAATTGATCCTCAGGAAGCCAAAGTACTGAACCTTCCGATTGAGGGTTTGAACGGAACGAATGTGCACATCGGACGATTTGGGCCCTATATAAAAACAGAAATCGATGGCGAAGACCTCACCACATCCCTGCCGAATGACATGGATCCGGGTGAGCTTTCTCCTGATAAAATCAAAGAGCTCCTCCAGGCAGAAAAAGACGGGCCAAAGTCCCTGGGCAGCCACCCCGAAACGGGTGAGCCGGTGTATGTACTGAACGGACGGTATGGGCCTTATGTGCAAAAAGGGGATGTTACAGAGGAGAATAAAAAGCCAAAGCGCGTCTCTCTGCTGAAGGGGATGAAACCTGCTGATGTGGATTTTGAAACCGCTCTGAAACTTCTGGAGTTACCAAGGCCTCTTGGAAAGCACCCCGAAACAGGAAAGGAGATTAAAGCGGGAGTCGGCCGTTATGGCCCCTTCGTAGTTCACGACGGATCTTTTAAATCGTTGAAGAAAACCGACAATGTTCTCGAAATCGATCTGGATCGGGCCGTTGAACTGCTAAAGGAAAAAAGTACCAGCCGCAGAAGCAGCTCTGAACTTCAGGATCTTGGCAAGCACCCCGAAACCGATCAGCCCATTAAAGTAATGGACGGGCGATACGGACCCTACATCAAATATGGCAAGAAGAACATCTCACTGCCTAAAGGCACGGAGCCTGAAAAGTTCACTATGGCAGATGCCGTGCGTCTGATCGAGGAGAAGGGGAAAAAATAGAAATCCCCTACCCTCCGCCCATCATATAGTACGTCGGTGCTTCAGGCCCCACGGGCAGGCCCAGTACAAATACATAGATATAAAACAGAATCATCCATCCGATCGTAAAAAAGATACTATAAGGCAGCATCATCGATATGATGGTTCCGATGCCAAGGTCTTTATCATATTTATTGGCGAACGCCAGGATCAGTCCGAAGTAACTCATCATGGGCGTAATAATATTCGTCACCGAATCCCCGATCCTGTATGCTGTCTGAATTACTTCGGGACTATACCCGATCAGCATCAGCATGGGGACAAAAATGGGCGCTGTTACAGCCCACTGTGCAGATGCAGATCCAAGCATCAGGTTTACAGTCGCAGAAATAGCGATAAATCCTATAAAAATAATCGGTCCCGTCATTCCCGCACTCTCCAGAAATTCGGCTCCTTTCACCGCAAATATTTGTCCCAGATTACTCCATCCAAAATAGGCCACAAATTGAGCAGCAAAAAATACGATGACGATGTAGAGTCCGAGGGTCGACATCGATTTAGCCATGCCATTAATCAGATCCCGATCATTTTCCATACTGCCGGTTAGTTTCCCATAGACAAACCCGGGAATCATGAAAAAGAGAAAAATGAAGGTGACAATCCCATTGAAAAATGGTGAATTCAGCATCTCGCCGGTTTCGGGATTTCTCAGCACACCATTTTCCGGGACGATGGTTAATGCCAAAATACCGATCATAAAAAGGATGGTAACTCCTGTCCACTTTAATGCGCGCTTCTCAGTTTGCGAAAGAGGCTCCATGGATGTTTCGTCCGACAGATCCTCCATGGCCATATTTTCATCATAAGGCCCGAGCTTGGGTTCTACAATACGCAGCGTTACAAAGGCACCCAGTCCAGTAATAAGGAAGGTACTGATAATCATAAAATACCAGTTCACAGCGGCGTGTACGGTGTAATCAGGATCTATTAAGTTGGCCGCTTCCTGGGTTAATCCCGCCAGCAGAGGATCAATGGTTCCAATCAAAAGGTTTGCACTATAACCGCCCGAAACGCAAGCAAACGCACAGGCCAGGCCGGCAAGAGGGTGACGGCCCATGGAGTGAAAAATAACAGCCGCCAAAGGGATCAGAACAACATACCCCATTTCAGATGCCGTATTTGAAATGACCGCCGAAAAACAGATAGCGATGGTCACCAGATTCTTTGGTTTCAGAAAAAAGTTGACCGATTTGTTGATCACTCTGGCTATCCCTTTTTTCTGCGTAACTCTGGGCTTGAAAGATGCCGCTTTCAGTATCAACCCCCGTATGGCAGCGCTGATTAATCCGGAGTGCTCTGCCACACCGACACCAAGCAGTGCTACCAAAACCACCCCGAGAGGCGCAAAGCTGGTAAAATTTGTCACCATATTCTCGACAATCATCCGGAGGCCATCCCCATTCAAAAGACTGACAGGCTCAATGACACCTCCCGGTGCACGCCCTGCCGACCCTTCCGGCCTGGGATCCACCGCTGACCACCCGAGCCAGTCAGCCAGGCCACTGATCAGAATGATAGAGAGTGCAAACAGGGCAAAAAGGGTGACCGGGTGCGGCAGCAAGTTACCAAGCCACTCCACCAGATCCAGAAACCGTGTGAATAGTGTTTTTTGAGAGTTGCTACGATTTGAAGTAGGGGAATCATCGGTTTGTGGATGCTTACTCATATTATAAACAAGGTCGTCTTAATAAATTAATTCGGTGAAAACTGAATGACCAGTCCGGGCTCCGGAGTTTCACAAGGTGAAGATACCAAAACAGGAACTACCGGACAGGACAAATAAAAGGGCTGCTTGTCAGAAACTCCCTATATGATAGTTGAACTGATTTTGCCCTGGTTCCCACCCCACAGCTATACCCACATCGAGATGAATATTTCCAAATTTAAACCGACTGCGGATTCCAGCCCCCAAAACGGTACGGGAGTGATGAAACCAATCCTGCCGATCCAGATCGGCCACACTCTGGGAAAAGAGGACCATATAAATATTTGAAAGGTAGAACGGCACCAGTACTCCCCCCTGATCAGGATAGGTGAGGGGTATGGTGTAGCGGGTATCTACGATGGCGAGGTTGTTCGCACCGATAACCGGATACTCTCCAAAGAGATCTGAAAAACGTGAGAGCACCCCGAAGACCGGTGTATCCGTTTGTGAAAAAACTTCTGCGCTGACCCTTAGAGATTGATTCCACCTCGACAGTGGCGAAAGATAACCGATCATTCCTGCCCGAATCCCTCTTCGTTGGGTCAGACTCCCCTCCACCTTCGACGGGCCGGCATCAATTGTGATCTGATCAGCATTTAATCCAATCAGACTCTCTGCATGCAGTACAAGCCCTCCATTGGGCTGAACATCCCGGGTGAACTGACGCAGTCCCAGGTTTAAGACCGACCGCAGGCCAACAGTATGGCGTGTCCCGAAATCTGAGCGCGGCTGACTCGTCGAGGCCTCATCAAAAAAGCGAACCTGACTGACTGAGTACCGGGGTTCCAGAAGCAGCGAGCTGAACCGAACATCGCTTCTTAACTGGAGCCGGACCGGGATTTTCAAGAGTGCTCCCCGGGACTGCTGAAGAAGCAGGTGTGTGACCTCATTTCCCTGGTTGTCCTGCACGTTGAGGGCTGTAAACACCGGCTCATTGTAGATACTGGTACTAAAACCGGGAAAGAATTCTTTATAATCGAAAGTGATATCGAACCACGGCCGCCCCGCATAATATGAAAAGCGCGCGTCATACTGACGGCTGCTCATGACATCCACACTCTCTGCCCGGAGGGAGAATTCATTTCTTCCCGCTACCCTGTCGTACCATGGGACCCATATCCGGGGCCGGAGCCATCCCAACCCTGTCTTATACTCCTTCATGGTAAACTCAAGTGGGGTGCCCTCCCGGTTCATCAGAGGACGTTCCAGCCTGTCCAAAATCTCTTGATCCGGTTGCCAGACGGACTCTTCCAGTGAAATAGCTTCACCCTTCATACCCGACCCGACATAGAGCAGCTCTTCATTCACAGTTTGACGAATATAGGCGAATGTCTGTTCCTCCGGGTGAATGTCCGGCTCAAGAACATTAAAGTTGCTGTTCGTGTCCTGATACACTGTTTGATCCGACAGGGAGTAACTGTAGAGATTCATAACACCATTCTGATCACTGATAAAATGGAGGTGTTCCCCGGAGGGATCCCACTGGATATCAAAAACTGATCCGTTCTTAAAAGCGATATCCGGAGGGCGGGAAAACAGGACCGGTTCTTCGGAAAGATTCTCAAACCAGATTCCCTGTACGCTTTTCACTTTTCCGATAAGGGCTGCCAGATGGTGATCAAACGGGTGGATGGCTATGCCCTCAGCAGAAGAGCCTGCAGACTGTTCCAAAGGGATCACTTCCTGCGGATCTTCTTTCCGGATGAACACAAGGGCCATCCTGCTTCCTTCCGGATGCAGAAGGTAGATCTTGTTTCCCGCCAGATGGGGCGCGTAGAGCCTGGCACCTTTCGTCATCCTCCTCTTTTTACCTGTCTCCAGATTGAAACTATGCAGATCGCCCTGATAGACATTGTGGTAGAGTGCATCGACATGATACCTCGAATAGAAGATCTCTCTCCGATCTTCCGAGATTGCGTAGGTGTGATCAGGTGTCAGGGAAACGGGCAGGAGCAGCCGGTTCTCATCTGTGGAGAGATTATAGAGATAGAACCCGAACGGCCGGTTACAGAAACGGCCATAGTAGACGATCTCATGGTTGCTGATCCATTTCGGCCGGGCAACCCTCCGACAGGAACCGGATATTGCGAGCTGTATGGAGCCGGCAGACAGGTCACCGGACCGTGTTAATGCTGTCTGACTGCCGCCGGGCGCCGGGCCCGTCTTCTCTGCATACCGGGCCTGTTCTGCCTTGCTGAACTCCCGATAGAGTCCTCGCGGCCATTTTCCTGTAGTAGCACGAAGTGCGGTCCCATACCCCAAAAACGGATATTTGTAATGATAACGAATAGCATTTTTCACCGCGTCAGCTCCGTAGGCATCAAGTAACCAGTTCGAGAATTTGTAACCACCGATATAGTGCCGGTCAAACGGGAGTGTGTACTCCGATGGAATCAGAAGCTGCCCCATGGACCACTCTTCCGGGGTGTGCAACACAGATTCAAACCGATTGGTGAAGTAGGGGTAATTCCCCCTTCCGGCCCCCGGAATGCGGTGATGACTCTCATAATACACTGCCATCCCCTCAAATACACCCATAGGTGCAGCCGAATGAACCGATCGTCGTACGTCAGGGGAGAAAAGGCCAGCCACTCGTGTAACGGATGATGGATTTACACTAAAATGCAAGGCGTGTACCAGCTCGTGAGGGAGCACCATTTCGAGCCAGCCCCCTGAGGCGGGATTCATTGTTTTTCCAATGATGGGCGACAGTTCAATCTCCGAACGGAAGTTGAGAGGCGCAACAAAACCGTTTGACCGGTCATTCTCGGGATTGATGATGATCGGAAACCTGCTGAGGCCGCCCCCCACCCGATCGCGAATATCTTCATATTCATGCTCCAGTATCGTCAGGGAACGAACCGCTTCCTGATGATAACGCTTTGGATAAATTAACCGGAAGCGCTCGGTATTCAGCTCCATCCACTCCTGGCCGGGCAGGCGGTATTGTGTTGAATAGAGTTGAGCTGCTGCACTCTGGTGAAACAGAATCAGTACAACTATATACGTGAATAATCGCATCCTGTTCATTCATTAATCCCGATAAGAGCTATAAGGTTATGGTATTTATTTGAAAAGGATTTTGCAAAGCTCTTTTATTTTCAGAAATTTCCCCCTCAGTCAAAAACTCTACATATTCTTCTTGCAGCAGAACCGTTACAACCTCTACCCTGGTTTTTTCGGGTTATATTATTCAATAATCCCGATTCTATCATTTAATCCTCATTCTATATTCATAACATTTTAGCAATTTACGAATAGGGTGCATTCCAACTCAGGCAATAAGGAAGGGAATGGAACCTTGCCAGTTGTTTACTATTTATTTGAATAAGGAGTGACAATATAACTAAAAATTAAAGGTGAGTCCGTATGATAAGTGAAAGCACAGTACACGATCTGATCGATTATGAAAGTGACCTATCCATCACAATAACCATGCCTACACACATGAGAGGCGAAGACACCAAACAAGATCCGATCCGCTTAAAAAATCTCATCAGCAAAGCCTCGGAATTGATCATCAGCAAAGGAGGCACCCAGAGTCAGGCAGATAAACTACTTCAACCTGCTTCCGACCTGCTTAGAAAACCTCTTTTTTGGGCACACGTTGAATATGGCCTCGTACTCTATATTTCTAAAGACAAGTTCGATCTTCACCAATTGCCATATCCTGTCCAGGAACAGGCCTATGTAGCTGACCATTTTTTAATTACACCCATCTTGCCCATGATCAGTATGGATGGCTCTTTCTTTGTTCTGGCTGTCAGCCGTCAGAACCTGCGCCTTCTCCGGTGCACAAGAAATGAGGTTGCCGATGTCACACCGGCCGGAATTCCAACCTCCGTGGAGGATTACCTGGAAGAGGACCCGGAGAAGCAGCTCCAATTTCATTCGGGAACCCACGGACAGAAAGCGATGTACTTCGGCCACAATGCCAATGAAGAGGATAAGATGATCGTGGTGGAGCAGTTTTTCCGGGAAGCAGAACGCTCCATCACAAACAGATTAAAATCTGAAGGAGATCCCCTGATCGCAGTCGGGCTGAGCGACAATATTAATCTTTATAAAAAGATTAACAACTATCCCCGTTTAATGAGCGACGTCATCAAAACCAACCCCAATGACCTTTCAGATAAACAACTAAAAGATATGGGCTGGGAGTTTGTCAGAACCTACTTCCTGGAAGAGATGTACAAATCCCTTGAGAATTTTGAAACGAAGTCGGCCGAAAAATTCTCCAATAACCTGGAGGAGATTATCGAAGCTACGGTAATGGGCAAAACCTCATCTATTTTTATCTCAACCGGAGAGGCCAGATGGGGATACTACGATGAAGCCCATAATGCGGTCCAATTCAGCAGCTCACCAAACGGAAGGGATGTAGACCTCCTCAACTGGCTCTCTATCAAGGGCCTGAAGATGGGATGTAAGGTATGGCTTCTTCCTAAAGAGGAGATGCCCGCTCAATCAACCGTAGCGGCAGAGTTCCGGTTTTAATATGGAGCGCACTGATCGAATCGAAACCGATATGCAATGAAATAGCCCCCTCTTCTGAAGACTCTGCTTTCAGAAGAGGGCTTATCGTATGGTTGACCGAAACTTTTTGATTAAACTTGTTCAGGCCAGAATGCCTTACGGCCGTTTTGAAACCCGATATATTACCGAACTGCCCGTCTCTTACCTGGAGTGGATGAACCGACAGGGCTTTCCATCCGGCGAGCTGGGGCAATTTCTCGCCACGATGCACGTGATTAAGACAAATGGCCTGGAGAGCATTCTCTCCCCGATTGTTTCCCAATACCGGAACAGAGGGTAGTCTCCTCCCGCACTCTCCTCACGACGGGATCTACCCATAAAAAAAGCTCTGATCGTGATACAACCAGAGCTTATTTTCGTAACAGCCCCTCCGCTTACGGATGCTCACCTCTGAATGCTTCGGAGATCCATCCGCCATCAGACCCACGGAGTTGCAAGGTCTTTCAAAATCAAAGGTTACTCTTCTATCTCAAACTCTTCCTGTTGCGGGACAGCAGATTCGGTTTCGGAAGGAACTGAAAAATCGAACTGCTCTATAGGCTCGCCTCCCAGGCCAGACTGCTGGATCGTACTTTGAGTAGCATCATCCCTGTCGATGGCGAAGTTGGCCAAAACACTCAGACTCAAAAACAGGGCAGCCAGAATCGAAGTCGTTTTAGAAAGCAGATCCGCTGTTCTTCGGGCACCCATGGAAGCCCCTCCTGCCATCCCAGCTGCGAGTCCGCCGGAAAGTCCCTCTTTCTGCCCCGGCTGCAACAGAATGACAACGATTAACAGGAAGCAGATGATAGTGATCAGTGAAATGATAATTCCGTATAACATAAAATATTTCCGTCAGATTATTGCAAAGAGTTTAAAAATATCACTATTTATACTTTTAACAAAGTAATTAGTTTTAGTATGTGAAGAGAATCACGACTCCATATCCATTCACCATGCCCGTAATGTTCTCCCTTAAACCGAACTCTGTTGAGAGAGCCGCAAAAGAGAAGGGAAAACATTTCACAACAAATAGCGATCGTCTACCCTTATACTTCAGTCACGTGAATGGAGTCATTGATCGCGGGCTATTACATAAACATGGACAAGATGCAATTTAACGACACAAATCTGCAAAAAGAAGCGCAAACAGCTGTAGAAACCCTCCTTCAGATAGATTTCTTTCAATTTTCCAGAATTCTGGAAACCATAGTTATCCTTGTCGTTCTGATTATTCTTCGCTATGTCCTTCTCCGCATTATCTACCGCCGAACCAACGACAGTGTCATCCTCTACAAATGGCGGAAAAGATTGGCTTATATCGGCAGTTTTATCGGATTCCTGCTGATCGGCAGAATCTGGTTTACAGGGATGACCTCCCTGGCTACTTTCCTTGGATTACTCACAGCGGGTCTCGCCATTGCCCTTCGTGATCCTGTTTCTGACATTGCGGGATGGATGTTTATAATTTTCAAAAAGCCGTTTGAATTAGGAGACCGCATCCAAATTGTTGAGCACCATGGAGATGTGATCGATATCCGTTTTTTTAAATTTACCATCCTTGAGATAGGGAATTGGGTAGAAGCGGATCAAAGTACCGGGCGGGTGATACATATTCCTAATCATTATATTCTGCGTGAAACGATTTCCAACTACACCAGTAACTTTAACTTCATCTGGAATGAAGTACCCGTCACTCTCACCTTCGAGAGTGATTGGCGCAAGGCCAAGTCCATCATTGAAGAGATTGTGAATAGCCACTCGAAGGATTACGTGGCGGATGCAGAAGAGCAGCTTCGCAGGGCGCAACGATCTTATTTAATTCACTACAGAAACCTGACCCCCATCGTCTATACAGAAGCCAAAGGTAACGGCAT
>Ga0209487_1002654_pt1 | contig 14454 bp, 10 predicted proteins | sample Poulit2012_FD_187524 | JGI IMG/M metagenome (GOLD analysis project Ga0209487, IMG submission 187524) | Agricultural soil microbial communities from Georgia to study Nitrogen management - Poultry litter 2012 (SPAdes) (version 2) | ecosystem: Environmental > Terrestrial > Soil > Agricultural land... | reverse complement strand
AACAAATTGTTATGCTGCCACAGGGTGAATTTTTAAAACTTTTGACATCTGAGACAGAAAATAAAGAAGCTATCCTACGACGGCTTTTTAAAACAGATCATTATCAACAGTTAAATGAATTGTTACGAAAGCGTAAAAATACTGTAGAGGAGAAGTACAATCAAGAAAAGCTGGCATGTGAGCAACATATTGAACATATACATGCGACTTTGCCTGAGCGGGAAAATAGTCAATTATTTTTCACGTTAAATGCTGAATATTATAATGAACAACAAGTGATTGAAAGTTTAGCTGAAGAAAAGGATTATTATTTAGAAAAAGCTGCAACAGATGAAAAAGAATATCAACAAGCGAATAAAGCATATGATGAAGCACAACAGTCACTTTATGCTGCCCAAGCACTTAATAAAAAATTCCACGAATTAGCCGAAAAAGAACAATTACTTGAACAATTAAATAATGAAGAGCCTATTATTAAGGAACAAGAAGAAAAACTCGTAAATGCTGAACGTGCTGATAAAATTAAGCCTTATGAAGAACAATATAAACGAACGGTAACAACTCAAACAACACAAGAGAAGATTGTGCAAAAGTTGTTAAGCGATGTGGCCAAAGCTAAACAACAATTGGATCAAGCACAAAAGAAATTTGCAGTAGAAAAAGAACGTGAACCGTTAAAGATTGATATAAGAAAAACGTTAGATCGTTTAAAAGAACATTTGCCGTTTGTACAGGCACTTAATGAGCGGCAAGCAAATGTCGGTAAGCTTCGCGAACGAGTCGATTCACTTTTAAAATCTGTTAATGAACTTGATAAATTAGTTGACACTAAACAAAAAGAAAAAGTAGCCATCACCCAAAACATCCGTCAAATGGAAACCGATTTAGATCAATTTTCAACTTTACAGCAACAACTAGTAACAGTTAAGGAAAAACTAAACTATATTGAAAATTATGAGACAGTAAAACAAGCTTTTTCAAAAACAAAAGAACGTGTTGCAATAAAAGAATTAGCCTGTAAAAAAATGAAAGCCTACTATACTGAACAAGAAGAAGTATGGTTAAGTAACCAGGCGCACCATTTAGCGTTACATTTAAATGAGGGTAAACCTTGTCCTGTCTGTGGTAGTGAACATCATCCGCAACCCGCAACAGCGGAAGAAACACAAATAACCCGGGCAGAACTAATGAAAATAAAAGAACAAGCGAATGAAGCGGAAAGTGACTACAATAAAGAAGTCGCTTTGTTAAAAACATATAAACAACAAAAGGAAGAAGCGAAAACAAAAATTGTTCAACTAGAAGTTGACTTAGCTAAAGTAAGTGAAGAAAAAGAGACTTTACAAACGAAAAACGAACAATTAACGAAAATAATTAATGAACTACTTGAGAAGGAAAAAACTTTGCGACATTTGCGCAAAAAAGAACAAGCAGTAGAAAAAGACTTAGAAAATTTACAAGCTAATTTGGAAGAAACTAGGGCAACTTATTTACAAACGCAAACAGATTTAAAAGAAGCAAAGGCTGTATTAGATAGTGAAGTTGCTCGTGTTCCAGAAGAAGTGCGGGAATTAAGTAAGTTAAAGAAGAAGATTGCTCAAAAAGAAACAAAATTAACATCGCTAGAACAAGCATATGAACGAGCTGAGAAATTATTACAAGAAGTGAAAGAACATACAACTAAATTAATGACAGAACAAGCGATTGCTGAACAACGTCTCATAGAAGTGAAAGCCGATGTAAAAGAAAGTGAGCGTATATTTTTCCAATCATTACAAGACAATCATTTTACAAATACGGAACAATATTATTCATCTATTTTAGATAAACAGGAACAAAAACGATTAAAAGAAAAAATAGCTAATTATCGGCAAAAGTTACAGCTCACGATTGAACAAATTAAAGAGTTACAAAAACAATTGACAAATAAAGAAAAGAAAGACTTAGTCGCCTTAGAAGAGCGTGTTACAAATTTAAAAGCAATATCTGAGAAAACCTTTCAAATATGGCAACGTTCCAAATCATTGTATAAAGAAGCGGACCGTTTACGGGAGTTACTGGCAGCTGCAGTAAAGCGCGCTGAACAATATGAAAAACAATTAAACATAGTTGCCGATTTATATAATGTTGCTCGCGGGCAAAATGAACGTCGATTGTCGTTTGAGCGATTTTTACAAATTGAATATTTAGAACAAATTATTCATGCAGCCAATCAACGGCTACAACATTTATCTAACGGACAATTTTGGTTACGACGCAGTGATCGCCAAGAGTCCCATGGTAGACAAAGTGGTCTAGCGTTTGATGTATTTGATGAATATACTGGAAAACTACGTGATGTAAAAACATTATCAGGCGGTGAAAAGTTTAACGCATCACTCTGTTTAGCACTAGGTATGTCAGATGTTATTCAAAGCTTTCAAGGAAATATTTCTATTGAGACGATGTTTATTGATGAAGGTTTTGGCACATTAGATGAGGAAACTTTGAATAAATCAATTGAAACGTTAATCGACCTACAAGCTTCCGGGCGAATGATTGGTGTCATTTCCCATGTCCAAGCGTTAAAAACAATCTTTCCGGCTGTTTTAGAAGTGACGAAAACGAAAGCGGGTTATAGTCAAACGAGATTCATTGTCAACTAACGATTCGTTTTAACGGGGAAAATTTTAATGACGTTTCTAATTAATGAGCATAAAATCGTTAAGTCTCTCCATACTAACTACTAAAAAGGTGGTCGTATGTATGGATAGACATTTAAGAGCCGTCGGTATAAAATTCGTTCTCGTTTCAATAGTTATATTATCGTTATTTGGCATTTTTTACCACGTAACATTTAATAATCTTTTGTTCATGTGTTTGGTTACAACGGGTGTTTCTTATGGCATAGGAGATTTATTAATTTATCCGCGGTTAGGAAACCTTTGGTCGACTGTCATCGATAGTATAACGTATTTTGCTGTCGTTTGGACGTTAAGCTTTTTCATTATTGGTGTATCTATGCCATTGACGCTTGCAGCTTTAGCAGCAACTTACTTTTTAACAATTGCTGAACCATTGTTTCATACGTATATGAAAGAACGGGTGTACCGTATCGAGGATAAACCCGCGGTCGAACAGATGCCCCTTGGTCATTTACAAATGGAAATGTCTGAAGAAATCGATGATCCAAAATTGCGGGGAAAAAATGAAAAAAATGATTTAAATTAAAGACAGGTGATAAAGTTCATCTGTCTTTACTTTTAAAAAATACGCTTCTTATTCGAATATGTTAAAATAAAAACAATTGAGAATAAAGAGGTGTATAGGAATGAAACTTGTAAGTTATCGTTTACAACAAAATGAATCGTATCGTATCGGTTGTATTGAAGATAACCAAGTCATCGATTTACAAGAAAGTTATCGACAATATTTACTATCGGAAGGACAGTATGACAAAATTAAACATATTGACGAGTTATTACCCGTTGAGCCGAATATATTTTTTTCAATAGGCGAAGCGGCTATTAAGCGAGCAAAGTTAGCCTATAAGTATATTAGTGAAAATGTTAAAGATTCATCAGCAGTTATTGAGCGTAAACAAGTCGTTCTCGGCCCACCACAACCTAAACCAGGCAAAATAATTTGTGTTGGACGAAATTATGTTGAGCATGCCCATGAAATGAAGGGGGATGTACCGGAGCATCCAGTGTTGTTTGCGAAGTTTCCAAACGCTTTAATTGGTCCAGAAGATTCGATTGAAAAAACGCCTTTAACAGACAAACTTGATTATGAAGTCGAGCTTGTCGTTGTTATTGGGAAAGAAGCAAGGCGTGTTAAGAAGAAAGATGCTTATGAATATGTTGCTGGTTATACAATTGGCAATGATACGACAGCACGTGATTTGCAAAAGCGTACACCACAATGGCTACAAGGAAAATCAATCGATAAAACGACACCAATTGGACCGTGGATTGTGACTAAAGATGAAATTAACAACCCTGATCAATTACGCGTTAGTACATATGTTAATGGTGAAAAGCGGCAAGAATCGAATACTGAAAAATTTATTTTTGATATCCCATATTTAATCGAATTTATTTCTGAGTTAATGACCCTTGAGCCGGGGGATATTATTTTAACTGGTACACCCGAGGGAGTAGCTGCTGGAATGGCTGAACCGAACTTTTTACAAGTAGGCGATATAGTAACGTTAGAAATTGAACAGATAGGAACTTTAGAAAATAAAGTAGTTAAACAAAGAGAGTAGTTTGTCTATATAAATCAGCTGAATAAATTTAATGAATAGTAATTCTTATGAGGGATGTAATTAAACATCCCTTTTTTATAATGAAATAAGGTCATTTCGTTAATTTAGGATAAAAGGTACAAAAATTTAAAAACATCCAAAAGTGTTTTAAAATATGATATACTGGAAATAATTGACTTTTTTCAATAATTGGAGTTGACAATTTATATGAAAAAGTATTTTAAAATGTGTATAAATTTCCAATATTAAAAAGTTAAATAGTTTCATAGAAGATGGGCTAAAAGACAAATAATTAGGAGAGTAGGTTATTAATTGTTCCGATTTTCGGTTATCTTTATCCACGGATTAATTTTCATATTCGCAACATTAATCGGTTTAGGCGCAAAGTATAACATCGCTGCCCGAGAACCCGATGAAACGTATGGTGTTTGGTTTACAGCCGTTGCTATTTTTAATATTATCGTCATCATTTCAGCGTACGTACAACTACGCCTAAGAAATATTTGGATATTTTTAATAACGGCAGTAAGTTTAGTTGCCTTTTTCCTTTTTCTTCTACCACATATTGTAATTTTTATTGAAAGTTTATTTTAAAGTTAGTAGCCTGAAAGTATTATAAAGTCAAATATTTATTTTTCATAAATAAAAAAGCTCGGAAGACAGTCTCCGAGCTTTTCCGCTTATTAATGACGTTCATAAATTGTGATTCTCATACGCGATTATTGTTAAACAAAATGTTATTACTTTTTATCTTGTAATTGTCTTTGTAAATCGCGCATTGCTTTATCAAGTTGTTCAGACATAATTTCTAATGCTTCTCGGCGCGGCACACCTTCAGGAATCTCAATCGGATCACCGAAGATAATTTTTGGTTTAACTCTTTTTAATAAATCCTTAAAGGTATTCGGGCCTTCATAGGCAGCTGGGACAATAGCTGATTTTGCATAATTTGCAATCGTTACAGCGCCTCTTTTTAAAGGAACATCTTCTGTTGTACGTGTACCACTTGGGAAAATACCGACAATTTTTCCTTCTTTAATAAGTTGGCGCGGTATTTTAATCGCACTTGGGCCCGGGTTTTCTCGATCAACTGGAAAGGCGTGTAATTTTTCCATTAACCATTTTAAAAGTCGATTTTGGAAAAGCTCAATTTTTGCCATATAATGAATTTGTAATGGCATAATCGAAACGCCAAGCCATAATATATCAACCCATCCAGTATGGGTACAAGCGATAATATAGCCGCCCGATTGTTCTGAGAGCTTTTCTTTATTAAAAATTTTAATTCGACCGAATAAATTTAAAAATATTTTTACAACATTTGCGGCGAATGTATACATTGCTATCTCCTCTTTATGTATGTCATTATCTTTCTTTATTTTACACGGTAACAATTATTCGTCAATAAGATAACTATATTTTAACATATACCTATATGAGCTGTTACTAAATTGTATGTTTTATGATCCTTTATTGAAATTTTATAAAATTAAACAAGCAGTTTTTAAATGAACCCATGTATTAATGTTGAAAAGAGTGAAGCCTTATTTACTAGTTAACGTAAAAAAAATGATAGAAATCTACTATTGATTAAATAATAGCGGTTTACTATGATAAAAATATATAAAAGTTGAAAGGAATAAAGGCAAACTATTTGAAAAAATAGGACGCAAAGCCCAAGGGTCTAATGTTTTGCTAAACGATGATCGCCTGGCTACCCAGATTAAATGTTATGATTAAAATCATTTAAGTGGCTATTCTATTTTCGTAGAATAGTTTTTTTATGAGCAAAATATAAGATTACACTAGTGTTAATTTTACAATAATTATCGGTTTGTCGTAATAATAAATCAAATTTAATAAAAAGGAAATAAAATGACTTTATTCAGGGGGATATTATTTATGGGTGATGTAGCTATAATTAAGAAACCCAACTTAATTTTAGATTATTTAATAAGTATTTTAGAGAAACAGGTAACCCAGTCGATAGATTTTTATGAGCCCGAAGATTGTAAAAAAATTTACGTTCATAAGTCATTGCCTAAAATGATTTTTATCGATATTGATAAAGATCGCTTTGAAGAATTATATGAGTTAGTCACGTTTTGTCTTCAAAGAGATGTAATAGTAGTCGTTTGGACGACAAATTCATTAGGTTGTCATCGACTAGCGAAACTATTTAAACTTGGATTAAATGGATACTTTTGTCCGGAAATGGAAAAGGACGAAATTACCTTTGCGATTCGACGTATAATCAACCGAAAAAATTACATTCATCCCTATTTATCATCTGTTTTATTACAGGAATACTTACGAGTAACGAATGTGGAAAAACAACGTCCGACTAAGTTGTTAACAAGACGTGAATGGGAAGTGCTCGAGCTTATCGCACAAGGTAAAACAACAAAACATATTAGTGAGCAATTATACATATCAACGAAAACAGTTACAAACCATACAGCTTCTATTTTGCGAAAATTACGTGTAAAGGATCGCACAAATGCCGCTCTCTTAGCGATTAAAAATCGCTGGGTTATTCTTTAATAAAAACACTATGTTACAAATATTAGTGACATAGTGTTTTTTTGTGAAAACAATTATTTATTTTTATTGTTAACTGTTCATCTAGTAATATTTTAATAGAAAACAAGTAAAAAAATGAGCTTTCTATTATTTGTGTTACAATTAATTTATGATGGTAATTAACCGGTGTTTTAAAGGTATTAATGAGGAGGCAATAATTTGCTTAAACAATTAGGTATTAAACGAATTACCCATAAATTACCTTTTCGACTTAACCATGTAAACTGTTTTATCGGTGAGGGGCATTCTGGTTGGACAATAATTGATGCTGGTTTAAATCGTTCGCAAACGAGTCAACTTTGGAATAAGACTTTATCTGACAAAGAAGTTTCGCAAATTATTATAACCCATTACCATCCTGACCATTTTGGTTATGCTGGCAGCTTACAGAAAAAAACAAAAGCTAAAGTATATATGACCGAAATAGATCATGAAGCGGCTAATCTTGCTTGGCAAGACAGCTTTATCGATTCATTTTATACATATTATAAATGGTCTGGTATACCTATTTCATTAACGGAACAAATGATTGAAAATAATAAAACATTTATGCCACTAACATCGCCAAAACCGCAAGTCGATACATATTTAGTAGAAGGGGATATCGTAAAATTCGGTCATTATGAATATGAGATCATTTTTACCCCAGGACATTCGACGGGACTCATTTGCCTGTACAATAAAGAGAAAAACGTTCTTTTATCAACGGATCATATTTTGCCAAAAATTACTCCAAACATTTCGTATTGGTTTGTGGGAGATTTAAATCCGTTGAAAACGTATTTACAATCATTAGAGAAAGTGAAAAAATTACACGCAAATTATGTCATTCCGTCCCATGGTGATCCGTTTTATAATGCGAATAAACGAATCGATGAAATAATTGCCCATCACGAAGAACGACTTGATAGAATAGTGGCTGATTTGCAAATGGAGATGTCTGCTTATGATGTTTGCCAAAAGCTTTTCCCTAGGGAATTAACGGTTCATGAATGGCGTTTTGCAATTGGTGAAACGTTAGCACATTTAGAATACTTACATCAAAGGGGCGAATGTCAGCGAAAAACAGTCGACGATACATGGATATATTATCGCTAATTATTTAACAATTTTAAAAAAACTTAATAGTTATATTTAATACTGAACAGCGGGGGTACAACTTGTGGAATTAACAGTCATCATACACTCTATTATGCTTATAGCAATGCTTATTTTTATTGGTGCTATTATATCGAAAACATTTCCATTTAATAATGATACACGGCAGATGTTCATGAGCTTAATAATTAATATTGCCATGCCATCGATTATTTTATCGAGTATTTTCAATGTTGAAATAACGAAAGATAGTTTTAAACTTATTGTTATCGTTTTTGTCATCTCAATTGGTATTAATTTAGTCGGCATCGCCCTTGGAAGTTTATTTGCTCGGATATTTTATCCAAAATCAACGAAAAAAGTAGAAATAGCTATTTTATCGGGATTAGGTAATACTGGATTTATCGGAATTCCCCTTTGCTTAGTATTATTAGGTCCTGAAGGTGCACTGTTCGCAGCTATTTTTGATGCGGGTGTAGATTTTACGATTTGGACGGTCGGTGTTTTCCTATTACAGGAAGAAAAGAAATTCAATTTCAGCATGTTTAAATCAATGATCAATGTACCGATGCTCGCTATTATTTTTGGGCTATTTTCAGCATACATTAGCTTTAAACCACCTATTATTTTCATTGATCTTTTCGATCGGCTAGCAGCTCTTGCTGTTCCATTAGCAATGTTTTATATCGGAGCAATTGTTATGACTTTGCAACGTTCAAAAGTAAACAATTCAAGTTCAAAAATATGGATTCCTATTTCAGTGAAACTTATTATTTTGCCAATTTTCGTCGCAATTATAGTTAACTTTACGAGACTTGAAACATTTATTGTACAAACGATTATTATTCAATCGATGATGCCTACATTAACTTTAGCATCCATTTTATTTGCAAAATATTCAGGTGATGAAGATATGGGGGCCGTGACTACAGTCGTTTCGACAATTGCGGCTCTATTAACAATTCCACTTATGCTTTATGTGATTGATTTATTTATTGCGTTTTAAACTTGTACAAAATATGATCAATTTAATGAAAACAATGAATGTCATTGAGATGTTCATTGTTTTCAAATATACTTTTATAAAGGAAGATAGCGCTTTCTTATAGTTGTTTATTTTATCCATTTAAAAATATGAAAGGGGATTAATAATAAGATGGAAAAATTGTTTGCAAGATTAGATGACATTTATCCTGAGTTAGTCGACTTCAGAAGAGACCTTCATATGTATCCAGAATTGTCCCATGAAGAAGTAGAAACACCTAAGAAAATAGCAAACTATTTATCTAACCTTGGTCTTGAAGTAAAAACAGAAGTTGGTGGTCGTGGGGTTGTCGGTATATTAAAAGGTAATCATCCAGGTAAAACAGTAGCGTTAAGAGCCGATTTTGATGCCCTTCCTATTCAAGAAGAAAATGACGTGCCGTATAAATCTAAAGTTCCCGGAGTAATGCATGCATGTGGACATGATCTACATACAGCAGGACTACTCGGTGTCGCAAAGGTGCTTAGTGAAAATCGAGAAAAGCTCCATGGAACCGTTGTATTTTTACACCAGTTTGCCGAGGAAGTTATTCCCGGTGGAGCGAAATTTATGATTGAAGACGGTTGTCTTGATAATGTTGACGTCGTCTATGGAACTCACGTTAGTTCAACACAACCGTTAGGGCAAGTTGGCATTAGAGAAGGTGATGCGATGGCTGCTGGTGATACGTTCGAAATTCATATAAGCGGTAAAGGTGGACATGCTGCAACACCTCATTTAACGGTCGATCCACTCGTAGTAGGTAGTCAAGTACTCTTAAATTTACAGCCAATCGTTAGCCGTCAAGTTGACCCACTAAAGCCAGCGGTCGTTACAGTAGCGACGTTTCAAGGTGGCGATAGTTTTAACGTTATTCCCGGTACTGCACGTTTAGCCGGCACGGTCAGAACATTTGATGAAAATATTCGCGACCATATCGAACAATCGATTAAAAAAATTGCTAAATCAACATGCGAAGCCTTTGGAGCAACGATGGAATATAAATACGTTCGTGGCTACCCTGCTGTTAAAAATGATCCTAAAGAAACAAAACGTGTTGAAAAAATTGCGACATCGCTTTTCGGTTCGGAAAAAGTTAAACATTTACAAGCACAAATGGGCATGGAAGATTTCGCATACTATTTACAAGAAAGGCCTGGGACATTTTTCTGGGTTGGTGGAGCTTTAGAAGATGAAGCATTAGTTTTTCCCCATCATCATCCGAGATTTAATATTAATGAAAAGGCCATGCTTACAATTGGGCGGATTTTCATTGCAACAGTTTTTGATTATTTATCAAAGGATTAATTGTTTAGAACAACAAACAATCATACAGTCCTTTTCGAAACCTTTAACTTCAATAGGGAAGTTCACTAATTGTTTCTAGGTGCTAAAAATACGATGAAAAAGGTGACAAAATGTTAGGAAAAACAGTTATTGTGACAGGTGGTTCAAGCGGTATGGGCAAATTTATGGCGAAAAAATTTTCCCAAGAAGGAGCTAATGTTGCTATTACTGGAAGAAATGAAGAGCGTTTACAAGAAGCAATAACAGATATGAAGGGTGAAGTTTTACCCATTGTAATGGATGTTCGAAACATGGGTGATGTTGAGCGAATGGTTGCAGAAACGGTCCAACAATTTGGAACCATCGATTATTTAGTAAACAATGCTGCAGGTAATTTTATCGTTAATGCGGAAGATTTATCTGTCAACGGCTGGAATGCAGTTATCGACATCGTCTTAAATGGAACGTTTTATTGTAGCCAAACAGTTGGTAAGTATTGGATTAAGGAAAAAATTAAAGGAACTATTTTAAATATTGTCGCAACATACGCTTGGGATGCGGGTGTTGGTGTTGTTCATAATGCTGCAGCAAAAGCGGGTGTATTAAGTTTAACACGTACACTTGCGGTTGAATGGGGAAGAAAATACGGTATTCGCGCGAATGCTATTGCGCCCGGTCCGATTGAGCGAACAGGCGGTATGGAAAAATTGATGTTATCTGAAGAAATGGCTGAACGCACACGTCAATCAGTTCCGCTACAACGATTCGGAAAACCTGAAGAGATTGCTAGTTTAGCTCATTTTATGCTATCTGAAGATGCGGCATATATGAATGGAGAAGTAGTTACATTAGATGGCGGACAATGGTTAAATGAACAGCCGTTTTAAAAATGTTAATTATTGATCAAAACGTAGGGGCATTTGAAATATCATTTATTAATATAAACAAGCTTACAATATAGTTTGTCTCTATTATTAAGATATAGTGGCACACTTTTATCTATTATGAAAGGTAATAAGTGTGCCAATTTATTTGGTTTAAATAGTAAACTCAATGATAGACATTATTTAGTCAATTTTACCGGCATTTGTTGTTTAGTTAATTTTAAACGCCCACCATTATCCTTCGATGATATAAATTCACTCTTCGTTATTTTAGTTATAAGGTAATTTTATAAAACACATTTTTTACACATTCGCAAAAGAGTGTAAAAAAGAATATACATCAATTAATTCATTTACAAGTAATATTGAAGATGAATGCTTGTTATAATGTTTTTTAGTGTTTGGCATGCATCTTGCATATTTTAATAATGCGCACCCCGCTACATTTTAAACAGTAATTCAGAATTATATGTAAGCGCTTTTTGTGGTTAGAGCCAATAAAATGGCGACAAGTCTTTTAGAAAACGTAGTATCGTTAAATTTTACTATTCCGCTTAGGAGGGATAATTAAACGTGTATAAACTAGAAGGTATAAGACAGCAATTATCTGATTTAAAGATTGATGGGATTTTAGTAACTACGATGGAGAACATTAGATATTTAACAAATTTCTCGGGCTCATCAGGTATCGTACTTATCACACAATCAAAAGCCACGTTTTTTACGGATTTCAGATATGCTAAACAGTCTGAAGAACAAATCAATAATTATGAAATTGAAATTTGCGGTGGGTCTAATAGTTTACTTGATACAATTGTAAAATATGTAACTGATTTAGACGTAAAAAAATTAGGGTTTGAAGCTAGCTATATAACATATGAGATATACGATAAACTACAACAAAATTTAAAAGCAAATTTAGTTCCTACCACAAAAGTTATAGAAAAGTTAAGAGAAGTTAAATCCGATGCAGAAATAGATATTCTTAGAACAGCGGCTAAAATAGCTGATTATGCTTTTGACAAAATTCTTGACTTTATAAAGCCTGGGATTACTGAAATGGATGTAGCAAATGAACTAGAATATATTATGCGGAAGGAAGGGGCAACATCATCTAGCTCTCCTATAATGATAGTAGCCTCTGGTGTGAGATCAGCTTTACCGCATGGGGTAGCTACAGATAAGGTCATTGAAGATGGGGATATGATTACCCTTGACTATGGCGCTTTGTATAAGGGTTATCGGTCAGATATGACACGGACAATCTGTATTGGTGAGCCTGATGAGAAGTTTAAGGAAATTTATAATATCGTTTTAAAAGCGTTATTACATTGCAAGGAACATATTCAAGCAAATATGCCCGCCGCTGAAGTTGATGCATTAGTCCGAGATTATATTACAGAACATGGGTACGGCGAATATTTCGGTCATGGTTCTGGTCATGGAATTGGTCTGATGATTCATGAGGACCCATTTTTCTCAACAACATCTTCCCAAGTTTTGAAAGAAGGATCCGTTGTGACGGTTGAACCAGGAATATATTTACCAGATTATGGCGGTGTAAGAATAGAAGATAATATAGTAATTGGAAAAACAGATATTGAAGTTATAACAAAATCGCCTAAAGAACTTATAGTCCTTTAACATATTATATAATTCCGAAACTTTCTAAAAAATGTTGTAAAAAACATCATAGAATAATTGTTGAGAAATAGAGGTGATTTTTTGTTTAGGTTAATTGTCATGCGAATTGGTCAAATGGTTTTTTTACTCATCGGGATTTCATTTATCGTTTTTTTAAGTATGCATTTAACACCGGGTGATCCCGCGGTAATCATCGCTGGCCCTGAAGCCCCGCAGGAAACTATTGATCAAATTAGAGAAAAAATGGGTCTGAACGATCCGTTCCTTGTTCAATATTGGAATTATGTTTCCGGATTATTACAAGGGGATATGGGTTATTCTTTCCAAACGAGTCAAGACGTTTCGGAAGCGCTTTTTAGTCGTTTTCCTACAACATTAAAGTTAGCTATTGCCAGTGTTTTAGTTGCAACAGTTATTGGGGTAAGTATGGGGATGTTGTCAGCTATCAAACAAAACACATGGCTAGATTATACAGGAACAACGGTTGCCTTGGCGGGAGTGTCGATTCCTAACTTCTGGTTAGGGGCGATGTTAATTTTAATTTTCTCCGTTAACTTACAATGGTTACCAGTCGCTGGATTAGCCGAACCGTGGTATACATGGGCTGGATTTAAACAGTTAATCTTACCAAGTATTACTTTAGGTACCGCTTCTACTGCATCTAAAGCGAGATTAACCCGCTCGGAAATGTTGGAAGTTATTAATTCAGATTACATACGAACAGCTCGAGCGAAAGGTGTTAAAGAGCATCGGGTATATTTAGTTCATGCCTTTAGAAATGCAATTATTTCAGTTATCACTGTAATAGGTCTTCAATTTGGGGCTTTATTAGGTGGAACGATAATCGTTGAGGAAGTATTTGCTATAAATGGCGTTGGTCGACTGATGATTAATGCGATTGCCCAAAGAGATGCTCCAATGGTTCAAGGTGGGGTTCTACTCATTGCATCGTTATTTGTTTTAGTTAATTTACTTGTAGATATTATATATACGATAGTAGACCCACGTATAAAATATGATTAAGGATTAAGGAAGTGATAATTTGAGTGCGATTACTGAAACACCAATGGACCAAGGCCCGGAGAAACAAAAAAAGTCTTCAAACATGTTTCTCACAATTATGAGACATATATTGTCCAATCGCTTAGCAATTATTTGCTTAGGGATAATAGTTATCCAATTAATAATGGCGATCTTTGCACCATTTATTGTCCTCCATGATCCTGTAGCGCAAAATTTGGCGGCAACTCATTTACCAGTCGGTAGCGATGGCCATTGGTTAGGAACCGATCAATATGGTAGAGATGTATGGAGTAGACTTGTCTATGGGGCACGTATTTCGCTCATGGTTGGAATATTTGCAACCGTTTTAGGTTTGATTGGCGGTATTATCTTAGGGGTTTTAGCAGGGTACTATAGACATTTGGATGCAATTATTATGCGAATTATTGACTTAATGTTTGCTTTTCCGAGTATTTTGTTAGCTTTATTAATAATTTCTATTCTCGGAACAAGTCTTACAAACGTTGTTATAGCTATTAGTATATGGTCTGTTCCATCCTTTGCGAGAATTATTCGTGGTAGTGTTTTAGCTGTTAAAAACCAAGAATACATTTTAGCGTTAAGGTCGATGGGAGCAAGTGATTTAAGAATTATCATTTTACACATTTTGCCAAACTGTATGG
>Ga0209487_1002653_pt1 | contig 14457 bp, 15 predicted proteins | sample Poulit2012_FD_187524 | JGI IMG/M metagenome (GOLD analysis project Ga0209487, IMG submission 187524) | Agricultural soil microbial communities from Georgia to study Nitrogen management - Poultry litter 2012 (SPAdes) (version 2) | ecosystem: Environmental > Terrestrial > Soil > Agricultural land... | reverse complement strand
CCGCTCAACTTTTCGTAATCCCGCTCAACTTTTCGGAGAATATGTTAGAATGGGTAATTGAGGAGGGATTACATGAAAATATCATATCATGGACATTCTGTAGTTAAAGTAAAAACTGGCGATCAAACCATTTTAATTGATCCTTTTATTACTGGAAATGAGGCATGTGATTTAGATCCCAACACAGTGGAGGCTGATGTCATATTGCTTACACATGGTCATAATGATCATGTTGGTGATACGGTTGACATTGCCAAACGGACAGGGGCACTCGTTGTCGCACTAAATGAACTCGCTGTTTATTTAGGGAGAAAGGGATTGAATACTCATCCGATGAATATCGGCGGGGCATATGATTTTGATTTTGGTCGGGTAAAATTCACACATGCTTTTCATGGATCTTCTTATGAAGAGGAAGATGGAACATTTATTTATACAGGCATGCCTGGTGGAATATTATTAACGATTGATGGAAAGACAATCTATCATGTTGGAGACACAGCATTGTTTTCTGATTTGAAAATGATTGGCGAGTTAAATGATATTGACATCGCGTTTGTTCCAATCGGTGACAACTTTACGATGGGGCCAGAAGATGCACTCATTGCGGCAGATTGGATTAACGCAAAAACAGTCGTTCCTGTGCATTATAATACATTCCCAGTTATCGAACAGGACGGAGAAGCATTTGCAGTAAAAGTGAAAACCGGACAAGGCTTGGCAATGAAAATTGGCGATGAAATCGAACTGTAAAAGTGAAATACAAAGCTTAGAGGAAAAAGTAAAAAAATCCTCTAGGCTTTTATTTTTTCTCTCAATTAACCTGATCATTCATGTCTTTCTTCAAAATTATACAATTCTAAGAAATACATTCGAAGGTGTCATCATAACCTTTCATTAAATTTAATGATATGATAGGTCTAAAGTATGATGTGGGGGAGAGGTCACCTTGAAAGTGATGATGATAATTTGCTTTTTTCTATTTGGAATTACACTGGGATCATTTTTTAATGTCGTTGGATTACGTGTGCCGAAGAAAATACCATTTACAAATGATCGGTCGCATTGTTCATCTTGCCATAAGCAACTGTCGTGGTATGAACTGATTCCGGTATTTTCATTTATATTACAACGAGGAAAATGCAGGAATTGTCAGCAAAAGATTTCATTGATTTATCCAATGATTGAATTACTTACTGGTCTATTATTCGTTTTGTCTTATCTCATGATTGGAATAGAATGGGAACTCATAACAGCTTTATTATTAATATCCATGTTGATGATTATCTTTGTTTCAGATATGACATATATGCTCATACCTAACAAAGTACTTCTATTTTTCTTACCACTATTTATCATTATACGGGCCATTCAACCACTTGAACCATGGTGGTCTTCGATTACTGGGGGCGTGGTTGCATTCGTTCTTATAGCACTTATTATTTCAGTAAGTAGAGGTGGCATGGGTGCGGGTGATATGAAGTTATTTGGACTTTTAGGGATTATTTTAGGGTTAGGTAAAGTATTGCTGACTTTTTTCTTAGCTTCTTTATTTGGTGCAATCTTCGGGATAATATTACTATTATGTAAAATAATTGAGCGTAAACAACCCATTCCGTTTGGTCCATATATCATTGTAGCAACCATTATTTCATATTTCTTTGGCGATTTAATGATGGAGTGGTACTTTATGTTTATTTACTTTTAAAAAAGGTGATTAAAAAGTCCGTAATTTTTTTAAAAACCATTGACTTAGTTCTAAAGTATTGGTATTATCTATATAATAAAATAAATATGAAGGAAGCTATGAAATACGACCTATATTTGGGCACCTCAGTCGTATGGAGCTGCTGGTGCAACCGGCCTTTACATAATGGTGATTTATGTAGGGGTCTTTTTGTTTTTAAAAGACATTCAAGTCTTTTTGCTGAAAAATTAATCGGAAAATATGGCATTTGTGGAGGAGTTGAAGAACTTTGAGGAGAAAAAGATTAGGAGACTTACTTGTTGAATCACGGCTTATATCAGAGGAACAGTTGGCAATAACCATCAAAGAAAAAAGTGCTGACGAGAAACTAGGTGATGCCCTTCTAAGAGAGGGGTTCATTACGGAGCAACAATTAATCGAAGTCTTGGAGTTTCAACTAGGTATTCCACATATTAATATTTATCAATACTCAATCAATGAGGATATCGTTCAACTCGTACCAAAAAATTTGGCTAAAAGACATAATGTCATGCCGATACGTATTGAAAATAATCAATTATTTGTAGCGATGGCTGATCCCATGGACTATTTTGCAATAGAAGAATTGCGGATGACGACAGGATATCAAATCACACCAGGTATTGCTACAAAAGATGAACTATATCGAACAATTACTAAATATTATGATTTACAAGAATCACTTGATGAAATGCTGAGTGGTTTTTCACATGAAGAGGATCTAGAGGAATCAGGTATCACGGATGAAGACTCCCCTGTTGTTCGACTTGTCAATCAAATGATTGCAAACGCAGTTGCTCAAAGGGCCAGTGATATTCACTTTGATCCCCAAGAAACAGAATTAAAAGTACGTTACCGAATTGATGGTGTTTTAAGAAATGAACGATCATTACCAAAATATATGCAAAATGTGATCATAGCACGGATTAAAATTATGAGTGATTTAAACATTACGGAGAGACGCTCGCCACAAGATGGACGTTTGAAGATGAATGTAGATTTTAAGCCAATTGATATACGTGTCTCATTATTGCCTTCTGTTCATGGGGAAAAAGTAGTGATGAGAATACTAGACCTAAGCAATGCACTAGACCAATTGGATAAACTCGGTTTTACCGACAAAAATATATCTGCATTTAAAGAAATGATTGAGCAACCTAATGGCATCATTTTAATTACGGGTCCAACTGGATCAGGGAAATCATCAACATTATATGCTGGATTAAATCATTTAAATTCAGAGGAAGTTAACATCATCACGATTGAAGATCCTGTAGAATATCAACTCGAAGGGATCAACCAAGTTCAGGTTAATGATGATGTTGGGATGACATTTGCAAGTGGATTACGCTCCATTTTAAGGCAAGATCCAGATATCGTGATGATCGGAGAAATTCGCGATTTTGAAACTGCACAAATTGCGATTCGTGCATCATTAACAGGGCATTTAGTATTAAGTACATTACATACAAATAGTGCGATAGCAGCATTAACACGCCTAATCGATATGGGAATTGAACCTTTCCTAATTTCATCTTCATTGACAGGGGTTGTTGCACAGCGCCTAGTTCGCAGGGTTTGTCGAGATTGTAGTGAGGATGTACAACCAACAGAACGTGAGCATGAAATATTTCGAAGCCATGGTTTTGAAATCAGTAAGGTTAAAAAAGGAAAAGGTTGTGCCACTTGTTTAATGACAGGATATCGTGGACGATTAGCAATTCATGAAGTATTGCTAATTGATGATGAGATTCGCAGTTTAGTGATGAAATCAGCTAGTGCCAGTGAAATACGGCAATATGTAAAAAGATTAGATATTCCATTTTTAATGGATGATGGATTATTGAAGGTATCTCAAGGATTAACAACAACGGAAGAAGTATTACGGGTAGCTACAATGAACTAAGAAAAGGTGAGTATCTATGGTATATAACGTAAATGAATTATTAATTCACGCCTATAAAAATGAGGCCTCAGATTTACATGTTACAGTGAATTCACCACCCGTTTACCGTATAAATGGACAACTGATGTCATTCGAAAAACAGGTGCTAACAAGTGATGACACAGTGAAAATGGCAAAGGAATTGATCAAAAACGATTGGGATCAATTTCTAGAATTAGGAGAACTTGATTTCTCGTACCGGATCAAAGATATCGCCCGTTTTCGTGTCAATGTGTATAGGCAACGGGGAGAAGTTAGTTTTGCCGCTCGTGTGATTCCGACTGAGATACCGACTATAGAAGAGTTAGGGATGCCACCGATTTTAAAACAGTTAGCTGTCAAACAACAAGGTTTAATTCTTGTGACAGGACCTACAGGATCTGGTAAGACAACAACATTGGCAGCAATGATTGATCATGTCAATCAGCATGAAGCAAAGCATATGATTACACTAGAAGATCCAATTGAATATTTACATATACATAAAAAATCAATTATCCAGCAAAGAGAAGTTGGTTTAGATACGAAAAGTTTTGCAAATGGACTACGCGCAGCCTTAAGACAAGACCCTGATGTGATTTTAGTTGGAGAAATGCGTGACTTGGAGACCATTTCAACAGCAATAACAGCAGCTGAAACGGGACATCTTGTACTTGCAACATTACATACTAATAGTGCAACACAATCGATTAACCGAATCATTGATGTATTTCCACCACATCAACAGTCACAAGTTAGGACTCAACTTGCTTCGGCATTGGCAGGAATTATCTCTCAAAGATTAATCCAACATGCCAATGGTAAAGGAAGAGTTGCAACAACTGAAGTTATGATCAATTTGCCAGCTGTCGCTAATTTAATTCGCAATGAAAAAGTGGATCAAATTGAAAATATATTACAAACAAATCGTGCACAGGGTATGCATACGCTGGAAATGTCTGTAAAAGAGTTATTGAAAAAGAGTATCGTTTCGATTGAAGGTGCCCGACCTTTTTTACAAAGTGTAGGTGAATATTAATGCAGATGTACAAATATATTGGACGTACAAAAAAAGGCACAATGAAACGTGGCACAATTGAAAGTACATCACGGAACCAAGCGATTATAGCTTTGCGTGAAAAAGGCATTAGCCCAAGAGAAGTTATAGAAACAAAAGCAACTATTTTTAATAAAAATCTTTCTTTTGGTTTAGGTAATGTCAAACATCAGCATTTTGTTATTTATTGCCGTCAATTCGCAACATTAATTAAAGCTGGTATTTCAATTGTAGAAGCTACCAATATTTTAGCAGAACAAACAGAAAGTAAAGGGTTAAAGAAAGTACTGGCAGAAGTTGAGACAGAAATCCGTGAAGGACAAGCTTTCTCAGATGCCGTACAAAAACATCCGAAAGCGTTCCCGCCCCTATTTGTGAATATGATCCGTGCTGGTGAAATGACAGGTAATCTTGATGATACATTAGAGCGTCTAGCTACCTATTTTGAAGAACAACACAAATTAAAGAAAAAAGTTCAATCAACAATGACTTATCCTGTTGTTTTGCTCGTTGTCATTATAGGAGTCATTATTTTCTTAATGTTATCAATTGTCCCCAATTTCACTGCAATGTTTGATCAATTCGGTGGAGAACTACCCATGATTACTCAGATTGTGATTCAGATCAGTGAATTGATTCAGAAATTATGGTGGTTAGGACTCATTATTGTCGTTGGGGCAATTTCAGTATTTATATACATTTTCAAAAATAATAAAGAATTTCATTATTCAGTTCATCATGCCTTACTAAAACTACCGATCTTTGGACCAGTCTTACAGAAGGCAGCTATTGCAAGAATGACGCGAACATTATCTTCACTTTTCTCAAGTTCGGTTCCTATTTTAGAAGCATTAACTGTCGTTGAAAAAGTATCTGGCAACCCGGTCATAGGTAAAGTTGTTCTTGAAGCAAGGGAAAGTTTGGAAAAAGGCAGTCCACTTTCCGATCCACTAAAGGAAAGTTGGGTGTTTCCACCACTTGTTTCACAAATGACAGCCATTGGTGAAGAAACAGGATCACTCGACTATATGCTTGAGAAAATAGCCGATTTTTATGAAGAAGATGTCGAGCGTACAGTAGGAATATTAAATTCATTAATTGAGCCAATCATGATCGTTTTACTAGCTGTAGTGGTGGGATTCGTTGTTTTATCAATTATGATCCCAATGTTTTCAATTTTTACAGAAATACAGTGAGAGAAACGAATATTAAAGGGGGTGAGGGAAGAAGCAAGGAGTTGCAATTATTATTTTGTTTTTTAAATGAGTGAATTTCATAATTACCAAAATCAGACGATTCGATACTATATGTAGTTAAGGATGCTTCAACGAAACTACATATAGTATCGGATTGGCTATAAATCCGTATTATGAAATTCACTAAAATATCTTTATATAAAAAATGGGAGGAATACACAAAATGAATAAATGGTTAAAAAGACTAAAAAAAGATGAACGAGGATTAACACTTGTTGAATTACTAGCGGTAGTTGTTATTCTAGCGATCGTAGCAGCGATTGCGTTTGTATTGGTTGGGAATGTAATCGATAATTCGAAAAGAGATGCACATATTGCAAATGCGCAACAAATCATTTCAGCGGCAAAACTTGCTGAGGCAAGCGGAGATATAGAGTTTTCTGAAACTGCCAAAGATATTTTTTCAGATGGGAATGAACTAGATACTTTAGGTAAAGTAGTTGATCCTTGGGATAAGGAAGATTATAACAAAGCCGAAATTTCAAAAAAAGATGGTGAATACTCAATTACACTCACACCTGATAAAGGATGTAATATTGAAGAGCGATCAGAATCAGTCCTTCAGCAAGGTAGAGATGAAGCTTGCGGTACTGATTAAGGCTTAAACTATCTCGGCGCACCAAGCGCCGAGATTTCCCTACAAAAAGGCATCTCTTTCCACGATCTCATCAATGTTGGTGGGATGGTGAAAGGAGTTGCTTTATAACAATTTTAGATTCTACAACACTCTGTTGAAAGGTGATGAACCACATGTTTTCTTTTATGAAATCGAAAAAGACGGTAAACATTGTGATTGACGACTATGTCATTCGGATGGCTGAAAGTAGCGGAGAAGAACTTTCAACCGTTAAGTTAATAAAAGAAGAGCCACTGCCATCAGGCTTAATTGAATACGGCAAAATTGTTGATGAAATTCAATTTTATGGTTTTATGAAAAATATTGTTCAAAAGTGGGGAATTAAACATCAACAAGTTCGCTTCTATGTCCCTAGTTCACTCGTTATCATGAGACCTGTTGAATACCCTGCACATCTAAAAGAAGAAAATATTAAGGAATATTTTATGATGGAAATCGGTGAAACGATTCATTTGCCTTTTCAAAATCCAATCTTTGATATTCATATATTTGCTACGGAACAGGATCATCAAACTGAAGCAGATGATTTAGAAAATACAAAAAAGCAAGGAACTTTATTTGCTGTTCCGGAAGATGAAATGATCAAATATACCGAAATATTTTCAGATGTTTCCTTAAAACCGATTGTTGCAGATGTGAAAGAATTAGGTGTCTATCGTTATTTCAATCAGATGAATCAAGTAGACCAAGAAAAATCTTATTTGTTCTTTGAATTTAATCTTACGTCCATTCATTTAAGTATTTTTCATAATCATCAATTAGAATTTTTAAGATATCAGCAGCTCCATTTAGAAACACAACTTTGGAATGCCAGGAAAGGGGAAAATAATACATTAACTTGGGCCTATGCTGGAGATGAAGAACAAAAAATAGGAACGATTGAAGATCAAATTAATGAATTAGAACGAATTATGAATTTCTATCGTTATTCTTTACATAAAGGTGAAAAAGAGGTATCAGAAATATTCATACTTGGGGACTACCCAAAATTGGACCAAATTTATAATAGAGTAAAAAACCAATACAATATTACTACGAGATTGCTAGAAGAATATTCAGAAACAAAAAAGGAAAAGATGGGGGCTGCCTTTATCCCAGCACTTGGTTTGGCTTTAAAGGAGGACAAGTGAATGATACCTAACATCAATTTATTACCGCAAATTGAACGACAAAACATTGTTCTCTATCGGATTTTTATCATTGGTTTAATTGTTGTTTTACTCGCTTTTATTGGTTTAACGTATACTTTTTTCCATACAAAAGGAAATATAAGTAAAATTGCTGAACAAAATGAACAATTAACTGAACAACGGGCATTATTGGAGGTTCAATTAGCAAACGTGGGATCTCATCAGCCAGAGTCACTTGAGTCTGCTGTTCACTTTGCCAAAGAACAGGTCGTGCCTACATCAATGTTAATTGAGGAGTTTAACAATTTATTACCCAATCATGCTTATTTAACCACCTATGAATATATGTTTAGAACAGTAGAAATCGAGTCACAGTTTGAGTCGAAAAGTGATATATCAACATATATTATTAGTTTACTAGGTTCAGATTATATGAGAGATGTCAGGGTTGATCAGATTGAAACGAATGAACTTGATACTATTGATCATGAACATTCTCTTATCCGTAGCCAAAAAGTACGCTATTCATTTGATATAAACTTAGCCAAATTGAAAGAGGAGGCTAAACAACATGAATAATATGTTTGAGGAAAATAGAAGTACATTTTTGATGTTAGTAGGTTTAATGTTCGTATTATTAATGGTACTCTATTTTGCTTTTATTAGCCCATTACTAAGTGATCTAAAAGAGAAGAAGTCATCTCAAGTAGATTTGCAAAATGATATAGCTGTTTTGGAAAAGAAACTTCAACAGTTAGATGAGTCAGAAGAAGAATTCGAGCAGGAACAACTTGAACTACAGAAAAAGATCCCACTGACACGTGAATTGGAAGAAATCGTACTTATTCTTCAAGAGATAGAACTTCATAGCTCAAGTGTAATAGAGGAAATTAATTTTTATTATGATGGTAGTTTACCAACATCAGATTTTATCCATGAGCTGGATACTGAAGAAATGGTAGAAGACGAAGATGGTTCAGAGGGCGAAAAAGGAGAAAATAATGATGAAAAAAGCCCAACTATTGACTTAGTTGAGAAACCAGAAAGGTTGCAACTGATTACTCTTAACATGGAGATTACGTCACCTACTTATGATGACTTTTTACAATTGGTTACTGAAATAGAACAACAAGAGAGAATTATGGGTGTGAGCAAAGTACAATTTGAAACACAAAGCGAATCAGTTGATGTAGAAACAGACGGATCAATTGAAGCTGAAGTGGAACTAATAACATTTTTTTATCAAGAATAACCAGTTTATCTTTTTGGAAATAAGAATATAAGATTGATGAAATTGAGTGGATATGTGATGAGTCTATATAAACGGTATAAATGTATAAAGCGAATGGACGAAAATGGTCTGACACTTGTGGAGGTGCTGGCTTCTGTTGTTTTATTAACCATTATCATCACGATTTTCTTGAATGTTTTTATACAATCTGCCAAAACGAATACAACATCAGAAGAAGTAGTAGATGCTACCTATCTTGCTCAAACAGAAATGGAACAAATTTACATAAAAAGTACTGAAACGAAATATAGTGAACGGGAAAATGCCTTTGGGAATCTAGGTTATCGTTCACTTAGTAGTGAAGACGAATGGTTGATTTTTGAGAAAGAGCTAGATGAAGATTATGTTGCAAAAATAAAGCTTCAAAATCATTCCATGGAAGTAGCAGAAAATATGAATCGTCTTATAGTAACTGTCCATGACAAATCCGCACCAAGTAAAACCCAAGCACAAATGGAAAGTATTCTCGTGTGGGAGGCGGATGTTGAATGAATAAATTAGCTGAAAATGAGGATGGGCTCTCACTTGTTGAGTTGTTAGCAGTTTTAGCGATTGGGTCAATGATACTTTTATTTATATCAACAATTCACATATTTATTCAAAATCAGTACAATACCCAATCAGCAGATGTGAGAGGATTGACAGATATAACGGTCGCAATGAGGGCCATTACGAAAGACATCCGCTCTGCTGATATGGTAGAAACTTATGAAGACTTTAAACAACTGATCATTTCAGTTGAGGGAAAAGAAACGTCTTATCGTTTTAAAAATGAGATACTCGAAAAAAATGGAGATCCCTATATTTATGATCTGGAAGATTTCGAAGTAACGTCTGAAGCTTCAAAAATTAAGATAAAAATGATAAGCCTTACAGGTAAACAAGCGATAACGGAAATTGCGATAAGAGGTGGTGAGTAAGATGGATAACAAACAGAATAATTGTGAATCAGGGTATACAATGATTGGGGTGCTCATTATTTTTACGATTGTTACTGTTTTAGGTTTAAGTATTATCACCTTATCTTTTGCATCTGTAAAAACATCGACAAGTGAACGGAATCATCAATCAGCATATTATATTGCTGAAGCAGGACTGACCTATCAAATGGCAAAACTCAAAAATGATATATTAGAAATTTATGAACGTGAGTCTGTTCGCACAGAAAGTGATTTTTTAAGTGAAATAGAAAAGCTCAAAGAAGAAAACAACGAATACAGTGAATTTGCCAAAATGAACAATATTCAACCATTTGCTGAAATGAGTGTTCATTTATTAGATGATACAAATGATCACTTTATGATCGAGTCGACGGGAATAATAGGAGAAGAGAAACGAACAGTTTCTAATTCATTGCAAGTAGAATGGGAAGACAAATATCAAGAGATTGAAAGAGAACCATACCAATTACCACCATTTGCTGTATTTACAGCTGGAAGTCTAACAATGGATAATGGAGCGATTAATGGTGATATCGGTACAGTTAGTAATGATGAAGGAACAATCAGTTTTCCAAGTGGAGGTCCATCACATTATGGAAGTATTTATGTACAAGATGGAAATCAAAATATTGTACATAACCAAGTGAGCACTATTACATCGGAAATAAAAGAGCTTGATCAGTCATATATAATTCCAGAATTACCGCCATTTCCTGACATACCAGATACATTTTTGTGTATGGAAGATCAAACAATTAGTCTCAATGACAATGAAACACACGATGTAATTAAAGATTGTAATTTATATATTAATAATTATATAGTCCGAGATTCGAATTATAAACTGGTAGTGGATCAGGATATGCGATTTAATAAAATGTTTTTCGAGGGAGACTATCATCTAACAATAGATATTGGTGATTCAAATAAATCAATTGTAGTAGATCATCTAAATTTATCAAATGGCCATATTCATTTAAAAGGTTCGGGAAAACTAACGATTTATGTGACAGGTAAAATAACTATGGGATCAGGAAGCACCATAAATAATCATGGTGATGTTTCTAAATTAGATGTTTATTTAAAAGGGTCTAATTCTCCGGAAAATGCAAAAAAAGTTACCATGTCAGGTTCCCAAAAGGTTTTTGGTTCTTTATATGCGGAGGATGCAGACATTGAATTGGAGGCTGGAGGAGGGTTTGTGGGAAACATTTTTACGGGGGGTAAAAGCTTTAAAATATCAGGTGGGTCTTATAATCAGGCACAATTATTCTTTGCCCCTCATGCTTTTTTTGATATGAAATCTGGCGGAACAAAGTTTGAGGGAATGATTATAGCAGACACGTATGCAATTTCAGGCGGGTGGGATGTTCATTATAAAAATTTGGAGTTCACTGACGGACCAATTTCTCCTGCTGCCCTTGGTATGGAAAATGGGGGAGGTAACGGAGGATCTGGCGGAACAGAATTCATTGAAACTGGTGCTAGTCCTACGATAACACCAACTCCACCACGTGAAAGATAATTATAATAGTTCTCAACTGTTGTTATATACATACAATATATCAACGACTAGTTGAGGAGGATTTTTATGCGCCACTATCCAATTTTACGTTTATTGTTAGCTGGTTTATTGCTGTATGTTGCCTGGCCACTTATTCCTTTGGCTACATCACAACTTGAGATGTTTTTTTGGGGGATTTGGCTGTTATTCCTTGTGTTAGTGATCGGGGCGAATTTTGCTACACTATTACAGATGACAGATCCACCCACAATGGAACAGGAGAAGGAACTAGAACGCCGTACCCATAATTATTGAGGTTATAACCAATCAACTGTATAATAAATGTAAAATAAGATACTAGTACAGTTGGAGGTTGGTGAGACAGTTTGGTAACGAAACATGAACAGATTATACGGCATATTATTTCGCTTAATATTGGAAGCAAGATTTCTGTAAGACAAATTGCTAGAGAGCTAAATGTGAGTGATGGAACAGCATATCGGGCAATTAAAGAAGCCGAAAACCAAGGGCTAGTGAGTACAATTGAACGTGTAGGAACCATTCGAATCGAACGAAAGAAAAAAGAAAACTTTGATCGCTTAACATTTGCAGAAGTCGTAAATATTATTGATGGACAAGTATTAGGTGGGAGAGATGGCCTATACAAAACTTTAAATAAATTTATCATTGGTGCGATGGAACTTGACCAAATGATGCAATATACAGAAGCTGATTCATTGCTCATTGTTGGAAACAGAGAAGAAGCGCACGAATTAGCAATTGAAAAAGGGGCGGCTGTTTTAATTACAGGTGGTTTTGATACAACTGATGAGATTAAACTGCTAGCAAATGAAAAAAAATTACCGATCATTTCAACAAGTTATGATACATTTACTGTTGCTGCGATGATTAACAGAGCGATTTATGATCAGCTCATTAAGAAAGAAATTATTTTTGTTGAAGATATATTGACACCGTTTGATCAATTATATTATTTGAAAACGAACGAAAAGGTAAAACGGTGGTACGAATTAAATAAAAAAACGACACATACTAGATTTCCAGTGGTGGACGAGGACAATGTTGTGTCTGGCATGGTCACGGCAAAAGATATTATTGGAAAAGATAAAAACTTATTCATTGAAAAAATCATGACGAGAAGTCCATTGGTTGTTAAGGCGAAAACTTCACTCGCATATGTTGCCCATATGATGGTTTGGGAAGGGATTGAAGTTGTACCCATTGTAGATGAAAATTCTATATTACTTGGGCTTGTCTCTAGACAAGATGTGTTAAAAGCACTTCAGCAGGTTCAAAGGCAACCACAAGTTGGTGAGACGATAGAAGATATTGTAGCGAGTAATTTAAAGGCGGGTAATGATGATCAAACTGTGTTCGAAGCAGAGGTAATCCCACAGATGACAAGCCAGTTAGGGACACTATCAAACGGGGTATTTACATCACTTGTAACGAAGGCAAGTAGCAGATTATTATTATATTTAAAAAAGGGAAACCTCGTTGTCGAAAGTTTATCAATCTACTTTTTAAAACCAGTTCAAATTGAAAGTAAATTGACCATTAAACCAAAACTATTAGAAGCTGGACGAATTTATGCAAAAGTAGATGTGGAGATTTTTAATGAAGGTAAACTTGTAGGTAAAAGCTTGCTCATGGGGCAACTGATTGATAGATAAGACATGTGTACGAAAGAAACACGTATTTTAAAAATAGAAAGACTGACTCCTCGCTTCAAAAGATGAGTCAGCTTTTTATTGTAACAATATTGGTCATAAAATTATTGTTCTAATGCTTCTAACCTTTTCCATTCTTTACGGTAATGTTTAGCCTCTTTATATCCACGATTTATCTGGAGAATACCAAAGATTAAAAAGATGATCCCGATAAACAGGGAAATTTTCGTCCCATAAAGCAAATATTGGTTAATGGAAAAAAAGAAAATGAAACTTCCAAGACATATCCGCGCTTTTGCGTTAAAATAGACTTGTGATAGTTGGTCACTTGTTCTTAAAATAGAGACTTTATAGTAAATGTATAAAACAATTGAAATCATAATGAGTAATGCGACAACAAACATATGAACAATCCCTACTTTCTATTAGCATTTGCTTTGTCTATATTGTAGCTTGTTTATATCTATTTATCCAGAAATAAAAATAATCACTTTGTCAGAAGATAGGAGTTTGATAACATGCCAATGGAAGAAATCATTAAAGCGATTCAAGCATATGAAACAATCATTATTCATCGTCACGAACGTCCTGACCCAGATGCATATGGCTCACAAGGCGGTTTAAAAGAAATCATAAAAACATCATACCCAGAAAAAAGTGTTTATGCAGTTGGGGACGAGGATCCATCTTTACACTATTTAGCCCGCATGGATCATATTGAAGATGAACACTATAAAGGGGCACTTGTGATTGTTTGTGATACAGCAAATACAGAGCGAATTGACGATAAACGTTACAAATTGGCTGAAAAAGTAATTAAGATTGATCACCATCCTAATCATGATCAATATGGTGATTTATTGTGGGTCGATACGTCATCGAGTTCTACAAGTGAAATGATCTATGCCTTATTTTTACAAGGAAAAGAATCAGGGTTACGCATGTCAGATCAAGCAGCTAGATTAATATATGCTGGAATAGTAGGTGACACTGGTAGATTTTTATTCCCAAGTACAACGAAAAGAACTTTTGAATTTGCTGCACAGCTTGTCACATACAATTTTGATCGAACTGAAATATATGACGGTATGTATGTCATAAACGATCATTTAGCAAAATTAAAGGGTTATATTTTACAAAACTTTATTTTATCTGATGCTGGGGTAAGCACAATGAGATTGACGAAGAAAACGTTAGATCAATTTAATATCAATTCACTAGAATCTGGAAAATTAATTGGAGCTATTTCAGAAGTAGAAGGTCTAAAAGCATGGGCCTTTTTCATTGAGGAAAGTGAAGG
>Ga0209487_1002652_pt1 | contig 14457 bp, 15 predicted proteins | sample Poulit2012_FD_187524 | JGI IMG/M metagenome (GOLD analysis project Ga0209487, IMG submission 187524) | Agricultural soil microbial communities from Georgia to study Nitrogen management - Poultry litter 2012 (SPAdes) (version 2) | ecosystem: Environmental > Terrestrial > Soil > Agricultural land... | reverse complement strand
TACATAGCTATTTCTGGAGCGAAATAACCATTGAGCAAATAATGCGCTCGTTTCTCTAATGCTTGATAAAAAGCTTTTTGATCCAGATCGTCTAATAAATGACGAAATTTCTCTGATTGGCGCAAACGCTCTACCATTTGCTCGGCAGCCATCATCAGCTCGAGCAAGGTAGGAAAAGTCGTAATACGGTTGGCTACAAAATCCAAATACCCGGCCACATTTTGGATACCAAAGCGATAGTATTTTTCTTCTTCCTTGTAGCGGGTTAGTTCGTTGACACAATAGCTCAGCCAGTGATCATGTATTTTCCAGTGTTCTGCGGCAATGAAATACTCAAAGGCTTTTTCTACGATGGCCAACCAACGATCATCACGTGTCAATCCGTATAAGCGCATTAATCCAAATGCTGCTTCACCGTCATAATAAATAACGCGGAATTTTTCTTTGGTGCTCAAATCAGGGTAATTAAGCACATGAGTCAATTGACCACTTTGGGGGTCCTGCATTAATTGAATACCCAAAGCTAATGCTGTTAATAACGGCAAATACTGCTCTGTATCAAATACCTCACTGTATTTAGTCAATGCCAATATTAAAACAGCATTGGCGCCTAATTTAATTTCTTTTAAATTATGCTCGACCAAAAATGCTATTTGTTCGCCTGCAGCATTTTGATCATATTTCACAAACGTTTCGATGGCATATTGCAAGGCACGATCAATGGCTGCTTTGAGTGCATCGCAACGCGTAACCTCCCAAGCCTCGACCATGGAGTACACTGTGGAAGCGTGACGTAGGGTGTTATAGAAACGAATCTCACGATCAAAACAAGGGTGCCAGCCATAATAAAAACGCCCATTAGACTGCACCTGCTGTGTCAGGTACTGGCTAGCTGTGCTGATCAAATGAGTCACCCTTGGCTCAGCAAGCTGACGAATTACTCTGCGTCCTGCGTTGCGCCCCCGTCGGTACAATAAATATGGCCCCTCTTCAGTAGAGATAAACACACCCGCGGTATCGACCAAATGCACTGATTGTTCAGGCGCGAAATCAAACTCAAAATCTGCATATTTACGTTGTCCATAAACGCGAAAATTTCGTTTGTTTATTTGGGCATTAGGTACCCGTGTACCCTGATAGAGCATTGCATTGGCATTGAGCTCTTGCTCAGTAAAGGCATATTGACACTGCCCCCCAATCACCATGCCCCATCGCATGTAATTACGCTTTACTTCTTTAAACCAGCGCTCAACCTGCCCCAATGAGGCCTGCCGCACCGTACGTGCCCAATCAATGCGAACCCAACAAGGCGCAGTACCATGATCTTTCATCCACAAATCATAGTGACGCACCACCTGCTCCCAGACCTGGGCAAAATCAACCCCAAAAAAATGATGTGCTTGGGCTCGCTTTTCACCATCAGAAAGAGAAACAAACAACAGCACGCCATTTTGATGGTTCAAAGTTATTCGGCGCGCATGTTGTTCAACAAGATCTCGAAGTCGAAATAGCATATGAAAATAGCATTTTTAAACTAAAAACCGATTTACGGCTCGGACACTTAGCACTTAGCACTTAGCACTTAGCACACAACATTATTCCAGCAAGCCGTGTACTTTTAATGCCAGGCTCAAACGATCACTTACTCCTAGCTTACTAAATGCTGAACTCAGATGAGCGCGAACAGTGCGTTCACTGATATCCAAATCCTGGGCAATTTGTTGATTGCTATGACCCAATGCTGCACGTTGTGCAACATCAACCTCGCGCGGGGTTAAGGAATTTTGCCAGCTGGCAGTGCCCTGGGGGACTTGCTGACCAATCTGATTCAGCAGGCGGCTGAGCAAACTCGCCCCTAACCATACCTGACCGTCTAAGACGTGCTCTAACACACGATGCCACTGTGAAGGGCTGCTATAAGCATGCACATAAGCCTTGGCACCCATCACCAGAGCACGCTGTCCTTCGGGGTCACTGGGTTTTAAGCTAGCGACCAACACCAAATGCTCTTGGAAAAAGCGTTGCCATTCATCGCTGTCCCAATGAATGCGATCCACATCTACAATCACTAGCTGATTTTTGGCTTGGGCCGTTAAGTCTTGAATGCTTTTGATGGTTGTAGTTACAAACTGAGCGTTTTTGATTCCTTCAAGATGCTGAATCAAATAAGGGTCATGACTTAGCAAATACACATTAATTTTGGACATAATTTCTCCTAATGGCCCTTAAACGCGTTAACGCTCAACAAAAGCATTTTCACGAGCTCTTAAAATTGGTTTGAGCAAATACTGCAATACGGTACGCTTACCTGTTAATACATGAACATCTGCCATCATGCCAGGAATAATAGGTTTTTCTTCATTGCCCAAAAAAGCATTATCTGTACGCACATCAGCAATGTAATAAGTATTACCCTGCTCATCGACTAAGGTATCTGCACTGATTTGCTCTACCTCACCGTCCAACCCGCCATACACCGTAAAATCATAAGCGGTAAACTTAACACTCGCTTTTTGGCCAGGCCGTATAAATCCAATATCACGAGGATTAATACGTACTTCCAATAATAAAGAATCATCCGATGGGACAATTTCTAAAATGTCATGGCCAGGCTGTACAACCCCGCCCAAAGTATTGGCATGCAAAGATTTAACCACCCCTCGTACAGGCGAGCGTACCTCTGCCAAGCGCACTCTATCGGCTAATCCTACTTGCCCTTCGATCAACGCCGACAAGCGCGCGCGCGTGTCAGACAGGTCAGAGCGAGCTTCGTTTCTAAAAATAAACTCCGTTTCGCTTAATCGCTTCTCAGCCTCTTGAATGGCGGCTTCTATGCGGTCAATCTGTGCAGTAAAAACTTTTTGTTCGCCACAGTACTTGGCGACATCGCGTTGTAAACGCAAAATATCTACCTGCGATACTGCTCCAGATTCCAATAAAGGCCGAGTCATATTGAGCTCTTGTGAGGTAATACCACAGCTTTTCGCCGCTTGCTCAAGGTTAGCCTCGGTCTCTCTTAACTCTTCATGACGTTGTTTGAGCTGCTCTTCAGCAATCGCCAAACTGTTTTCCAGCTCTTGAGAGCGCGACTCCCAGATGCGGATTTCCATCTCGGCCAATTCAGGTGCAGCTAAAGCCACCTCGCTGGGCACATCAATAGCATCTCCATCCGCCAAAGCTCGCAGTCTTGCTGCTTTAGCCTTTAAAGCTAATATTTCTGCTTCAGTTTCACCTAAAGTAGAAGAATATCGAGTAGGGTCAATACGTAAAAGGATATCGCCCTCTTCAACCAGCTGGCCGGGACGCACCATAATATCTTCGACCACACCACCGTCTAGACTTTGTATTACCTGTACCTTGCGTGAGGGTACCACCTGCCCTTCGCCACGTACTACCTCATCAATCCAAGCTCGAGACGCCCAAAACACCAACCCTATTACAACCAAAATAGACAGCCAAATCAGCAAGCGAGAACCGCGCATGGTTTGCTTTTTTAGTAACTCATTAATATCCATGGCGTTTAGCTCCTGCGCTGACCAATACGTCGCTCGCGCAACGCAGTAATCACCTGCTCTTTGGGTCCATCAGCGACAATGCGGCCCTCATCGATCACAATCAACCGATCAACTAACTCTAATAAAGGCATCCGATGGGTAATGATAAATACCGTCCGATCTTCACACACTGCCTTAAGCTGGCGCCGCAAAGCTAACTCGCTTTGGTTATCCATATTGCTGCTGGGCTCATCCAGGATTAATACCGAAGGATTATTGAGCAACGCACGCGCCACAGCTATTGATTGACGTTGCCCGCCAGACAAAGACTCACCCCTTTCGCTAATCAACATGTCGTAACCTTCGGGGTGTTGTGCCGCAAAATAATCCACACCGGCTATTTTAGCGGCTTCCAGCATTTGCTCATCGGTTGCAAAAGGTGCCCCCATCATCAGGTTTTGTTTTAATGTGCCATAAAATAACACTGGATCCTGCGATACATAACCCATAGAACGGCGCAGATCAATGGGATCAATCTGTCGATTATCAACCCCATCAATCAACATTGCCCCTTCAGTGGGCTGATACAACCCCAAAATCAACCGCGCAATCGTCGTCTTACCACTACCAATCCGACCGATCACTCCAACGCGCTCACCCGCAGCAATCTTAAAACTCACCCCATCCATAATGGGATGACTTGAACCAGGATAAGTAAAACTGACATTCTTGAACTCAAGCTCACCTTCGAGTAGCGGCCGTGGCAAGAAACCCTCGCCTAGCTCGTGCTCGGCTGGCAGTTGCATATAACGGTCAATCGCAGATAACGATTGTCGTGCGTTGTAGTACTGCATCATCAAACCGGCCAAAGGCCCCAAAGAGGATAAACTACGCCCCGCGAGCATTGACGAGGCAATAATTCCCCCTAAAGAAAGCTCTGCAGCTGCCACTAGGTACACCCCAATGATCACTACAGATACCGTTACCATTTGCTGAACAAATTGAATAAAGCTGACCGTGGCCGAGGTGACCGCCCGAATCTTTAAATTAATGGCTGCGATATCACCTGTGCTCTCTTCCCAACGCTGTTGAGTCCACCCCTGAGCATTGAGTACTTTGATTGTTTCTAAGCCTGATAATGACTCAACCAGCACCGCATTACGCTGCGCGCTGGCTTTAAATAAATCCCCGCTTAACTTACGAATACGCCACTGCGAAAAAAAAGATGCAGCCAAAACCACCACAGCAGCAATCGCAGGTGGCAGCATCAAATACGGTGATAACCAACCTAACACTGCCAAAAACAAAAATAAAAAGGGCAGATCTACAAATGTGGTCAAACTGGCCGAAGCAATAAAATCACGCACTGCCTCAAAAGAGCGCAAATTGGCCGCAAATGCTCCTACGGATGAAGGTCGACTGTCTAAACGGATATCCAGCACACGCTCCATTACACGAGCGGATACATTTATATCGACTTCACTACTGGCTTTATCGACCACTCGGGCGCGCACGACTGTCAATATCCAATTGAAAAACAATGCCAGCACCAAGCCCGAAGCCATTACCCACAAAGTATCAAAGGCCTCATTAGGGACTACTCTGTCATACACATTCAGTGTAAAAAGGGGCATCATGATGGCAAATATATTGATCAATAAAGCAGCACCTAGCGCATCACGATACAATCGCCAATTGGCAAATACAGACGCCCAAAACCAGTTTTTACGTCGGGGCTCTTCTAATCCTTCTGTTGCTCGTGACTCCACATAAAAGTGTGGCTGCACAAAAATCATTACCCCATCATACTGAGCAGCTAGTTCTTGATAAGGAATACGCACAGGTGTACTGCTTTCTGGGTAGCTGACCTGTGCCTCTTGATTGTCAAAATCATAAAGAACACTGGTACGCCCATCTTTGAGCAATAAAATTGCGGGTAGAACAGCTTTAGGCAAACCCTTTAAACCCCGGCGTACAATGCTTGACTGGCAGCGCACCCGCCCAACGGCGCGACGCACCAAGTCCAGGCTCAGCGTTTCATTTTTTAACGGCAGCCCAACAGTTAATTGCTGTGCACTCGCATCGATACCATGAAACCTAACCACCTGCACCAAACTAGCCAAAAGAGGATCATCATGAGTCACGTGGGGTGGCAACTGTTGTGCATCCAAGCTGCTTTTTTCTGCCATAACCTAGTTTTTATTCCTTAAAAGTCTCGTGAAAGAACATCCTCATTACAGCGGGATATCCTCATCCTCATCGTCGAGCAAATTTAAACCATGCCGCAGCTGCTCACGCGTTAATTTGCGCTCCTGCAGCTTTTCAAGTGCTTGAGGGGGAAGATCAGTCAAACGAATTACCCCACGCTCGATCAAGGTATCTATCAAATCCTCGAGAACACGGATAAATTCCGCATCTGACTGTGATAAGCGTTTTCTTAATTCGTCATCCATTACTCTTCCCCTACACCTTAAACCTCAGGGAATCTTAGTTCCAACCCGAACCCTTTAAAACAGGTGGCTGATTCCCCGATCGATATTCAACATGAATTGGCTCAATATTGCTCAAATCAGGCATGGGCGCAGTGCATGCAGCAATACTTTCCTCAGGCAAAGCCAGCTCTTCTACTTCGTCTGGCATCTCGTCATAGGGCTCGGCAAGATCCAGCGCATTTAGCAGACGATGAGCATAAGTTAACCAACGCAACTGTGCCTGCTTTAGATCATAACGTGCATTTGCCAATGCTCGACGAGCATCAAATAATTCGTTTTCGGTATCCAGCAAATCCAGCAATGTACGCTGCCCAATCTGAAACTGCTGCATATAAGCCACTCGCACCTTAGAAGTTGCCAGTTCATGCTGCTCTAAGAATGGGATTTGCTCTTGCAAGCGGTGAATATTATTCCAAGCAATGGTCAGTTCTTGCTGGACATTGCGACAAGTATAGTCGCGCACCTCTCGGGCCGCATCCTCTTGGGCAATTGTTTGACGAATTCGAGCACTATCACTACCGCCACGGAAAATGTTGTAGCTCATCAATAACTGCACACTGGAACTACGCCCATTAAGACTATTATTAATATGAGGAGGTTCGTTTTTGTCACGACCTGTCGATGCACGTAGCTCAAGCGTTGGCGATAAACGACCACGAGCTGATTTCACACCGGACTCTGCTGCCTGTACAAATGCTTGTTTAGCTAGAATCGACGGGTTAACTTGCAAAAACTGAGAAAAATTGTCCGGCTGCTGAGGGATATAGGAATCACCATTTAGATTATCCACCAAAACTGCAGGTGCAGGCTGGCCAATAATACGCTGATAACGTTGCTCTACATCATTCAAGTTACCAGCCTCGGTCATTAGATTACTTTGCGCTAGCGCCTGGCGCCCATGGGCCTGCTCTAAGTCTACCCCACGTCCAATTCCGGACATTTGCTGCTCTTCAATCTGCTTAAAAATATTTAAATGCAAGTCGTAATTATCGCGCGCTAAATCCACCATCTCGCGATAGCGCTGTACATCCAAGTGGGCCTGAGCAGCCTCCAAAGCGATGGAATCCACTGTCTCCATCAGTTCAAAATAACTGCCCAGCTTCTCTAGGCCCAGCTGTCGAACTAAATTAAGTGTAGAAAACCCATCAAACACCAGCTGACGCAGATCTAAGCCATAACCCCTACGATTCCAACTAGTAGAAGATTTATGACGCCATTCGCGTCCCACCCAGCCCTGGGCGTTGACCTCGGGTAACAGCTCACCTCGAGTTACACTCTGCCCTTCAAGCGCCGAGTGAAAATCCTTATACATAGCTCCGATATGGGGGTTTGTCACAATCGCCTGTTCAACGGACTCTGCCAGCGTTCTAGCTTGCCCTTCCTGCGCTTGAGCCAGTACAGGCTGCCCTAAAAAAGCAGCTGCACTACATACGCCAATCATCGTCTTAAAAAGCCTTTGCATACCTTCATCCTGTGCAAACTTCTGTAATAAGGAAACAAAATACCTTAAAGTATTAAAATAGAAAGCTAAACAGAAACCGCACCATACGCACGCATAGACAAAATCTTAAGACGCAAAGCACAGTCCCTGAAAAAAGCCCCATCCAAATGAGGGACACTTTTAAAAACAGAACTGTCGAAAATACTCACTAGAATTAAGCAACTAACGCATCAGACAGCAGTGCGTAGCACTGCTAAAAACTAGCAAGTTTAGAATTTCGAAATTTACTGCATAACACCATTTGCTCATTGGCAAGGCGGAGCTACAGGCTTCTGACCTGTATTCTTGAAGCATAACCTTGCGTCTTAAATGGGTTCTAATTTTTCTTTTACACCCGCACACATATTATCACTTAAATACATACTTTCATTAAAAAAGGCGGCCTTTCCATCAAATAATTGTAAAGATTGTATAAAAAAACTGTTAACTTCGCGCAAAAAACACAAGAAGACTAAATAAGCTCAAACAACCACAATGAAAAAAACCCATAGAAATCCCTATTAAGAAGCCCCAACAAAGAATAAAATCAATTAATAGTTTCAGTATCTCTTTTATAAAGACAAACTTAACATCAGCAAAACTTATTTACAGAAGCAAGAGGAGCATCATGTACGAAAATCTGGCCCTATACATTAATGGCGAATTTCTTAGTGGCAGCGGTCGTGACAGCCAAGACATCATTAACCCATCTACCTTGGATGTACTCGGTAAACTGCCCCATGCCACAGAACAAGACCTGGACAATGCTTTGGCAGCCGCCCAAACAGCATTTGAAAGTTGGCGTCACAGCTCCCCTATGGAGCGCTCAGAAATCCTGCGCAAAGTCGCGCAAATGAGTCGCGACCAAGCCGAGGAGATTGGTCGCAACATCACTCTGGACCAAGGTAAACCTTTGCATGAAGCCATTGGCGAGGTTAAAAGCTGCGCTGATCATGCCGATTGGCACGCAGAAGAGTGCCGTCGCATCTACGGACGCATCATCCCAGCGCGCCAACCCGACGTCCGTCAAATGGTTATTCGAGAACCTATCGGCGTCTGCGCTGCATTTACCCCATGGAATTTTCCTTACAACCAAGCCATCCGCAAAATATGTGCTGCCATTGGCGCCGGTTGCACCATCATCATCAAAGGCCCTGAAGACTCACCTAGTGCAGTCATGGCCATCGCCCGCATGTTCCACGAAGCCGGCCTGCCCAAAGGTGTACTCAACATCGTCTGGGGCGTGCCCGCAGAGATCTCTGACAAACTCATTCGCTCACCTATCGTACGTAAAGTCTCCTTTACTGGCTCAGTACCCGTAGGAAAACAGCTCGCATCTCTGGCTGGTGCCCATATGAAACCCATCACCATGGAACTGGGTGGGCATTCCCCTGTCATCGTTTTTGAGGACGCCGATGTAGAACATGCTGCCAAGATGCTAGCGCGTTTTAAAATTCGCAATGCAGGGCAAGTCTGCATCTCTCCCACCCGCTTTTATATCCACCAAGACATCTTTGAGCAATTCAAAGATACCTTTACAAACACCCTGGCAAATATCAAAGTGGGCGATGGCCTCAAAGAAGGCACTGATATGGGGCCGTTAGCGCATGAACGTCGCCTAACCTCGATGCAGCAATTTGTAGACGATGCCACCCAAAAAGGCGCCAAGGTACTCCTGGGCGGTGAAAACACAAGCGAGCAAAAAGGTTATTTTTATATGCCTACTGTCCTTATTGATGTTCCCAAAGAAGCCCGTGTCATGACGGAAGAACCTTTTGGCCCCATCGCACCTCTCGTACCATTCACTGATCACGAAGCCGTCATCCAAGAAGCCAATAGCCTACCTTATGGGTTGTCTTCCTACGTCTTTACAAATAACCTGCAAACAGCACACAAGGCATCCACAGAAATACAGGCCGGTATGGTCAACATCAATCACTTTGGTAGTGCTCTACCAGAAGCACCCTTCGGTGGCGTCAAAGACAGTGGTATTGGAAGTGAAGGCGGCAAGGAAACCTTTGATGGCTACTTGGTGACTAAATTTATAACCCAGGTTTAAGCGAGCTACTGCTCAGTCGTCCTGCTTCGTTACGATGCCTGTTGTGCTTCAAGGAAGCTACTGGGGGTCAGCTTACTGCTTATCGGTCAGAGAGAGTTGTTTTCCCAATGTCTCGCTATCGCTCGAAACAGTTCCAAAACAGCTTTCTCTGACTGTGTTGGGTTGCTAGCCCTTGGATCAGTGAGCTCCTTGCGACTGCGCTACCAAATGGCTGCGAATATTTTGATCCAATAAAAAACCGGCGCCTGCGATGCAGACACCGGTTTTTTTACTAACAAATCTGGCTGCTCATCCATTATGAGCCATACGCCATTTGGTCTAGCTGTTTAAATGCGTGCAGCGGTGACCAGACGCACAACGTGCCAGGATTTGTGACGGCTAATAGGACGCCCTTCAGCAATTTCGACAATATCGCCTTCGTTATACTGATTTTCTTCGTCGTGCGCTTGGTATTTGCGCGAACGAATCATAATCTTGCCGTACAGTGGGTGCTTTACGCGACGCTCCACTTCTACTAAGACGGTTTTGTCCATTTTATTGCTGACCACGCGTCCGCGCAGTGCGCGCTGCCGTTTTTCCTCTACGGGTGTGGTTTGTGTATCAGTCATATTAATTTCCTACCTTCTCAGCCTGTTTCTCAGTCATGATGGTACGCACGCGTGCGATATCACGGCGTACCTGCTTGATCTGGCTGGTGTTGGTAAGCTGCTGAGTGGCACTTTGCATACGCAAATTGAATTGTGCCTTGAGCAGGCTCTCGAGCTCTTCTTGAAGCTCTTCCTGGGTTTTGTTACGCAATTCACTGGCTTTCATGACGATCTCCTTAGCCCATATTACGTGTGACGAAGGTTGTCGTCACGGGTAATTTTGAAGCAGCTAAACGGAAAGCCTCGCGTGCGAGTTCCTCGCTGACCCCTTCCATTTCGTATAAAACGCGACCGGGCTGAATTTCGGCAACCCAAAATTCGGGGTTACCTTTACCGCTACCCATACGTACTTCTGCGGGTTTTTGAGAAATGGGTTTGTCGGGGAATACGCGAATCCAAATACGTCCGCCACGGCGAATGTGACGGTTAATCGCACGACGCGCGGCCTCGATTTGGCGGGCTGTCAAGCGTCCGCGGCTGGTGGCCTTGAGGCCAAACTCGCCAAAGGACACCTGGGTGCCACGCGTTGCCAAACCTTTGTTGCGGCCTTTGTGCTCTTTGCGATATTTTCTACGAGCTGGTTGCAACATTATTTATCTCCTTCTGGGGCTGCGGCTTGGCGACGATGTCCACGACCACGGCGACGGCCTTCTGGGCGATCACCACGTGGGCGGCGATGACGTCTTTCGTCGGGACCTGGGCCTTCGGCGGGAATTTCGCCACCGGGCAAGAGCTCGCCCTTGTATACCCAAACCTTGATACCAATAATTCCATAGGTCGTATGTGCTTCAGCGGCACCGTAATCAATGTTTGCACGCAAGGTATGCAGAGGCACGCGGCCTTCGCGGTACCATTCGGTACGTGCAATTTCGATACCATTAAGACGTCCAGCACTCATGATTTTGATGCCCTGTGCACCCAGGCGCATTGCGTTTTGCATTGCACGCTTCATGGCACGACGGAACATAATACGACGCTCGAGTTGCTGAGCAATCGAATCAGCAATCAACTGTGCATTGGTTTCCGGCTTGCGGATTTCTTCGATGTTTACATGAACAGGTACGCCCATGAGCTTTTGAAGCTCGACCTTGAGTTTCTCGATGTCCTCACCACGTTTTCCGATCACAACCCCTGGACGAGCCGAGTGAATTGTGATGCGGGCATTTTTGGAAGGACGCTCGATGACTACACGGCCAACTGAGGCGTTCTTTAATCTTTTCTTTAGGTATTCGCGCACGCGGATATCGTCGATCAGCATGGAGCTGTACTCATTATGGTCAGCGTACCAGCGTGAACTCCAATTGCGGTTTACCGCGAGGCGGAACCCAATCGGGTTAACTTTTTGTCCCATTGTGACTCCCTTATGCGCCGACCTTGACCACAATGTGGCAGGTTTGCTTTTCAATTCGGGTACCGCGGCCTTTGGCGCGTGCGGCGAAACGTTTCAACGAGGTTGCTTTGTCAACATAAATTTCTTTGACGCGCAACTCGTCGATATCGGCACCATCGTTATGCTCGGCATTCGCAATTGCGGATTCAAGAACTTTCTTGACAATGCCGGCGGCTTTTTTTGGAGAGAACGTAAGAATGTTTAATGCTTGCTCTACTGGCTCTCCGCGAATTTGGTCAGCGACCAAGCGGGCTTTTTGAGCAGAGATACGTACTCCACGAACTTTTGCTGTGGTTTCCATCGCTTATCTCCGTGACTTTTTATCTGCCACATGCCCCTTGAACGTGCGGGTTAAGGCAAATTCGCCAAGCTTGTGACCGACCATATTCTCGTTGATGTACACAGGAATATGCTGACGGCCATTGTGTACGGCAATGGTCAACCCGACAAACTCGGGTAGGATGGTTGAACTACGCGACCACGTTTTGATGGGTCGCTTGCTGTTGCCCGCGATGGCAGCTTCTACTTTGTTAAGTAGAGACGCATCTACAAACGGGCCTTTCTTAATTGAACGTGCCATAGTGCTTGCCCTTTATTTGCGTTTGCGACGCGAGACAATCATTGAATTGGTGCGCTTGTTGCGCCGGGTACGATACCCTTTGGCTGGTGTTCCCCATGGGCTGACAGGCTCGCGTCCCTCGCCTGTGCGACCCTCACCACCACCGTGGGGGTGATCAATGGGGTTCATAGCTACACCACGTACGCCTGGACGGCGACCGCGCCAGCGCGATGCACCGGCTTTACCAATTTGACGCAAGCTGTGGTCTTCGTTGCTGACACTACCAATTGTCGCGCGACAATCAATATGTATGCGACGAACCTCACCAGAGCGCAAGCGCAGCTGAGCGTAGGCACCATCACGGGCCAATAATACAGCGCTAGAACCAGCGGAGCGTGCGATTTGTGCTCCTTTGCCTGGCATCATCTCGATGCAATGGATGGTCGCGCCAATTGGAATATTACGGATTGGCAGCGCATTGCCAGGGCGAATCGGTGCGTCTTGGCCGGACATCAGAGTGTCCCCGACCTGAAGACGACGCGGTGCAATGATGTAGCGACGCTCGCCATCAGCGTAGCACAGCAATGCAATGTGCGCGCTACGGTTAGGATCATATTCCAAGCGCTCTACACGAGCGGGAACACCATCCTTGGTGCGTCTAAAATCAATATTTCGATAATGTTTTCTATGCCCGCCGCCGCGATGACGTACGGTAATGCGGCCATGGTGGTTACGGCCCGAGCTGCGCTTTTTCTTGCCCAGCAGTGGACCATGAGGAGCTCCGCGATGAAGCTCTTTGTGTACGACCTTGACCATGCCGCGACGACCAGCAGACGTGGGCTTTACTTTAAGCAGTGCCATTTTAATTTACCTCGGTAAAGTCGAATTCCTGGCCGTCTTTAAGGCGTACATAAGCTTTACGCCCGTGGCGGCGGCGTCCTTCAAAGCGTCCAAAACGCTTTGGCTTACCTTTTTGGTTGAGTACTTGTACGGACTCGACCTCTACATCAAAGAGCATTTCTACGGCTGCTTTGATTTCAGGCTTGGTAGCATCCAAAGCCACGTGGAAAACGACCTGTTGATTGTTCTCTGCTACAATCGTTGCCTTTTCTGTCACGACTGGAGCCAGGATGACTTGATATAAACGTTCTACGTTCATCCTAAAATCTCCTCGATTTGGGCGATGGCGGGCTTGGTGATTAGCACTGTTTCGTAGTGAATCAACGAAAGAGGATCGACATCGCGTGGTTCTACCACAGCAACATTTGCCAAGTTGCGTGTAGCGAGGTATACATTTTCGTTAAAATCATCGGTGACAATCAATACGGAATCGAGACCCATGCCTTTGATTTTCTGAGCGGCCAAGCGTGTCTTGGGCGCCTCGAGGCTAAAGGATTCGACGACTGCAATGCGATCATCACGGGCCAGCTGCGACAAAATTGAGCGCAGGCCTGCACGATACATTTTACGATTGATTTTATGGGTGTAATTACGCTCGGGGCTGCTGGGGAATGTACGACCACCACCACGCCAAAGCGGGGAAGAGGCTGCACCAGCACGCGCACGCCCGGTACCCTTTTGGCGCCATGGCTTGCGGCCACTGTAACGAACCTCACTGCGGTTTTTCTGCTTGCTGCTCGCAGTACGTGCATTTGCCTGGTAAGCAACTACCAGCTGATGCACCAAGGCTTCGTTAAATTCGCGCCCAAATACAATATCGGAAGCAGCGACTGTAGAAGCAGTTTGACCCTGATCATTCAGGAGCTTGAGTTCCATGATTAGGCTCCTTTCTTGATAGCGGGACGCACTACAACATTGCTGTTCTTATGCCCGGGGACGGCACCACGGACGAGCAGCAAGTTACGCTCGGCGTCAACACGCACAATATCTAAGTTTTGAATCGTACGGGTAACGTCACCCATGTGCCCAGACATCTTTTTGCCCGGAAATACACGGCCGGGGTCCTGAGAATGACCAATAGAACCAGGTACACGATGGGAAAGTGAGTTACCGTGAGTGCGGCGCTGTCCGCGGAAGTTGTGGCGTTTGATGGTACCAGCGAAACCCTTACCGATGCTGGTGCCAGTGACGTCCACCTTTTGGCCAGGCTCAAAGAGGCTATCAGCTTTGATTTCCTGACCGAGCTCGTGGTTTTCGAGTGCAGCGGGGTCTAAACGGAACTCTCTGAGGACGCTGCCTGCCTCGATGCTGGCCTTGGCGAAGTGCCCGGCGGCAGGCTTATTGACACGGGAAGCACGGCGATTGCCAAATGCTACTTGAACGGCGGCATAACCGTCGACCTCTGGAGTCTTGATCTGGGCGATTCGATTGTTCGA
>Ga0209487_1002651_pt1 | contig 14460 bp, 29 predicted proteins | sample Poulit2012_FD_187524 | JGI IMG/M metagenome (GOLD analysis project Ga0209487, IMG submission 187524) | Agricultural soil microbial communities from Georgia to study Nitrogen management - Poultry litter 2012 (SPAdes) (version 2) | ecosystem: Environmental > Terrestrial > Soil > Agricultural land... | reverse complement strand
CTATCTCGTGCGATTGAATCTGGCTTCGTGCGATGTGGAGCCTATCTCGTGCGATTGAATCTGGCTTCGTGCGGAACGGAGCCTATCTCGTGCGATTGAATTCAGATTCGTGTATGTTATTTTAAACAAACAAAAAGGGCTTGGATCCATCTCTCTTTGAGATGTTGTCCTGCCCCTTGCTGTTTGTTCGAATGAATCCTTACAAACTAGATCTATTCAATGGTATTATTCAGCTTCAGCAGCTGAATCTCCAGATACTTCATTATCATTTAAAGCTCTTAATTCGATAATTGCCATATTAGCACCATCGCCACGACGAGGTCCTAATTTAAGAACTCGGGTATATCCACCCTGTACATTCTCATAGCGATCTGCGATTTCACCAAATAACTTCTGTAATACTGGTTCACCATTCTCATCCTTTTTATTATATAAAAAAGATGCAGCTTGGCGACGAGCATGTAAGTCTCCACGTTTACCTAAAGTTACCATTTTGTCAACGAGTTTCTTAAGCTCTTTAGCTTTAGAGTCTGTCGTCTCCACACGTCCGTATACGATAACGTCTGTAACTAAGTTACGTAATAACGCCATACGCACATCCGTTGCACGTCCTAACTTCCTTGCCATGAGTTTTCCTCCTTTTCACTTCATGACGATCATTCTTTAAAGATTGAATTAATCGTCATTGCGTAAACCTAAATCAAGTTCCGCTAGTTTGTTTTTCACTTCATCTAACGACTTACGACCTAAATTACGCACTTTCATCATATCTTCTTCTGTCTTCGTCGACAATTCTTGTACTGTGTTGATACCAGCACGTTTTAAACAGTTATACGATCTAACTGATAGATCTAACTCTTCAATTGTCATCTCTAACACTTTTTCTTTCTGGTCTTCTTCTTTCTCTACCATGATCTCAGCTTTCTGAGCATCATCTGTTAAACCTACGAAAATGTTAAGATGTTCTGTAAACACTTTTGCACCTAAAGAAATTGCTTCTTCAGGTCGAATGCTTCCGTTCGTCCAAACATCAAAAGTTAATTTATCATAGTTAGCTACTTGACCAATTCGAGTGTTCTCTACTTGGTAGTTCGCTCGTGAAACAGGTGTAAAGATAGAATCAACTGGAATGACTCCAATTGGTTGGTTATCTTGTTTGTTTTCTTCAGCTGTACGATAACCACGACCACGTTCAGCTGTAATTCTCATATATAACTTTCCACTGCTATTTAATGTTGCGATTGGTAGTTCAGGGTTCAACACTTCAACATCACTGTCAAAAGTAATATCTGCCGCTGTAACTAATCCTTCTTCTTGAGTGTCAATCTCTAATGTTTTCACATCATCGGAATAGATTTTGAGAGCTAATTTCTTTAGATTCAAAATAATTGTTGTTACATCTTCCACTACTCCATCAATTGTCGAAAACTCATGAAGCGCTCCATCAATTTGCACAGATGTAACTGCTGCTCCTGGAAGTGAGGATAAAAGGATACGGCGTAAAGAGTTTCCAAGTGTTGTACCATATCCTCTCTCAAGTGGCTCAACTACAAATTTACCAAATGTTGCATCTTCACTTATTTCAAGTGTCTCTATGTTTGGTTTTTCGATCTCGATCATTCCACAAAGCCCTCCTTTAAAACTAACGTCCTTATCTAAATATCATATAGATTATTTAGATACGAATTACCATTATCTGATCCATACTGTTTATAAAGGTAATGTTACCTAATTCTAGGTGTTTAAAACTTTTTATCATTCGATGATTTATTTCTTCTTGACTCTTTCGCTCAATAAATCGTTCATTCTCACGTTTGATACAGCTTTATACTAACCATTATAGACAGAGTGACAAATTCTAAACGGTAAGATTACACACGACGTCGTTTTGGCGGGCGACATCCGTTATGTGGAACAGGCGTTTCGTCACGAATTGCTGTGATTTCTAATCCTGCCGCTTGTAACGAACGAATTGCAGCTTCACGACCAGCACCAGGTCCTTTAACAGACACTTCAAGATTCTTCATACTTGTTTCAACTGCTGATTTCGCAGCAACTTCTGCTGCCATTTGAGCTGCAAAAGGTGTTGATTTACGAGAGCCTTTAAATCCAAGTGCTCCTGCTGAACTCCATCCAATGACGTTACCTTGTAAGTCTGAAATAGTAACGATTGTGTTATTAAATGTTGAATGGATATGTGCAATACCAGTTTCTATCGTCTTTTTCACACGGCGTTTACGTGTAGTTTGTTTCTTTTGTGCCATATTGGTTGTTTCCCTCCCTTAGTCTTTCTTTCCTGCAATTGCAATACGAGGACCTTTACGTGTACGTGAGTTATTTTTCGTTTTCTGACCTCTAACTGGAAGTTTTCTACGGTGTCTAACTCCACGATATGAACTAATTTCTGTTAAACGTTTAATGTTTAATGAAACTTCACGACGTAAATCTCCTTCGATTGTGTAACTGTTGTCAACTTCTTTACGGATTTTACCTAGTTCTTCTTCCGTTAAGTCTCTTACACGTGTATCTTCTGAAACTCCAGCTGCTGCTAGAATTTCTTGTGCACTTGTTTTTCCGATTCCATAAATAGATGTAAGTGCGATGACGATACGTTTATCTCTAGGAATATCAATACCTGCTATACGTGCCATACGTTATTTCACCTCCAAAAGATTATCCTTGTTTCTGTTTATGCTTAGGGTTTTCACAAATAACCATAACTTTACCTTTACGTCTGATAATTTTACATTTTTCACAAATTGGTTTTACTGATGCTCTTACTTTCATCTTTTTACCTCCTCTAAGATCGGAGCTTGTTAACTATTTATAACGGTAGGTTATGCGACCTTTAGTTAAATCATATGGTGACAACTCTACTGTTACTTTATCTCCTGGTAAGATGCGGATGAAATGCATACGGATTTTACCTGATACATGCGCTAGTACCGTATGACCATTTTCAAGCTCAACATGAAACATTGCGTTTGGTAATGTTTCTTGCACAACGCCTTCTACTTCAATTACATCGTCTTTAGACATCGTTTCCGTCTCCCTTCTCTAAAACAGTCACAACTTCACTTGCATATTTTGCGAGAGCGAATCGTAACTTTCCGTTGGAGACACGATTAGTCTCCAAAAGACTATTTTTCACTTCACTCGATACAAATGGGGTTAATTCAATATGAAGTACATTTTTCTTCTTCGGCCTGTCATATTTTCGTTTCTCCCCATCCGCTAATAACACATAGCGATCGTCCATCATGTTGATTATTATTGCAAACTGATTTTGTTCTCTACCTTTGGTGATGCGAACAACCTGCCCAATTTGTGGACCGGCATTGAAATCACTCAACAACAATCACCTACACTTACATGATAATCAGACTTCGTTATCCAGTTTTGCTTGAATATCTGTAAACACTTTATCAATTGGTTGATCACCATCAATTGTTATTAGAATACCTTTTTCCTTGTAAAAATCAAGTAATGGTTTTGCTTGCTCAATGTTAACTGTTAAACGTTTTTGAACTGTTTCAGCAGTATCATCGTCACGTTGTGTTAAAGTTCCGCCATCTTTATCACAAACACCTTCTACTTTAGGAGGATTATAAGTAATATGATAGCTTGAACTACATGTTGAGCAAACTCTTCGTCCTGTCAGACGTTCTAACAACTTCTCTTCTGGTACATCAACATGAATGACATAATCAAGCTGACGATCTAGCTTGGTCGTAATTTCGTCTAGTGCTTCTGCTTGGGGAATCGTTCTTGGAAATCCATCCAATAAATATCCCTTTGCACAATCGTCTTTCGACAATCGCTCTTCGACAATTCCATTTGTTACTTCATCCGGAACTAATGCTCCTTCATCCATGTAACCTTGTGCTTGTTTCCCTAGTGGAGTTCCTTCTTTAATAGCTAATCGGAACATATCTCCTGTAGAGATATGAGGAATTCCATACTTTTCATTAATTTCCTCTGCTTGTGTTCCTTTGCCTGCTCCCGGTAATCCCATTAAGATTAATTGCAATATTTTCTCCTCGCTCTCACGTTAACACTATAATTTTATGAACGGATAAATCCTTTATAGTGTCGTTTAACTAATTGACTTTCTAACTGTTTCATCGTCTGCAATGCAACTCCGACTACAATTAGTAAACTAGTTCCACCGATTTGAATTGCAGTAGGAAGATTGGCAAGGCCACCTAAAATAATTGGCAACACTGACACAGCCGCTAAGAAGATAGATCCGACAAATGTTAATCGGTACATCACACGAGTTAAATATGTTTCTGTATTGTGACCCGGACGAATGCCAGGTACATATCCACCTTGTTTTTGAAGATTTTCAGCCATTTGTTCAGGATTGACTTGAACAAATGTATAGAAGTAAGTAAATGCGATAATTAAAATCACATATAAGACCATTCCAATTGGTTGTGTATAGTCAAATATCATTTCAATCACAGATGCTGTTCTTCCATCAAAAAATGTAGCAACCGTTCTAGGTGCCATTATAAATGCTACTGCAAAAATAACTGGAATAACACCAGCGGCATTTACTTTTAACGGTAAATGTGTTGATTGTCCGCCTACTGGTGAGCGGTTAACTAGTTTTTTTGCATATTGGATAGGAATTTTACGTTCAGCTTGTTGAATATAAATAACTCCTACCGTTACTGCAATAATAACTAATACAATTAGTGTAACAATCACAATGTTAAGGAACAACTCTGAACCAGGATTAACGAAATACTGTGCATATAATTGTTGCACTCCGTTTGGTACAGCAGCAACGATCCCTGCAAAAATAATAATCGAAATACCATTTCCGACACCATTTGCCGTGATTTGTTCACCTAACCACATTAAAAATGCCGTTCCACTTGTTAACGTAATAGTAATAACAAGTAATTTAACAATTGTCATGTCTGTAATCAATTGACCACCAGCCATTGCGTTAAATCCGATTGACATTGCAATTCCTTGAACAAACGCAAGTACAATCGTTCCATAACGGGTTACTTGAGCTAATTTCTTACGACCCATTTCACCCTGACTTTTCCATTCTGTAAACTTTGGAACAACATCCATTTGTAATAACTGCATAATAATTGACGCAGTAATGTATGGCATGATTCCCATCGCTAGTATGGAGAAGTTTTGCAATGCTCCACCACCAAATGTATTTAGAAAACCAAACACATTCTGTTGGTTCATAAAGTCAATCGCATCTTTGTTCGTATATGGGACTGGAATAAATGTACCAATCCGAAAAACAACTAGCATTAAAAGTGTAAAAATGATTTTCTTTCTAATATCCGCAATTCGCATAAAGTTTGCAATTGTACGGAACATTAAATCACCTCAGCTTTGCCGCCTGCTGCCTCAATCGCTTCTACCGCTGCATTTGAAAACTTATGTGCTTTCACGTTCAATTTCTTATCGAGAGTACCATTTGCTAATACTTTTATTCCCGACTTTTCGTTACTAACAACACACTCTTCAATTAATAGCTCAGGCGTTACTTCAGTATTTTCGTCAAAACGGTTTAAAGTTTCTAAATTAACAACTGCATATTCTTTACGATTAATATTTGTAAAACCACGTTTCGGCAAACGTTGGAATAAAGGAGTTTGTCCTCCCTCAAAACCAAGACGTGTTCCGCCACCTGTTCGAGCATTTTGACCTTTATGACCTTTTCCTGAAGTCTTACCATGACCAGAAGCCATTCCTCGACCAAGGCGTTTACGTTTTGTACGACTTCCTTCATTCGATTTCAACTCGTGAAGTTTCATCTCTCGCGCCTCCTTTTCTCTAACTTACTAATTACAGTTCTTTCACCGCTACTAAGTGTGACACTGTGTTAATCATTCCTCGTACAGATGGTGTATCGTTATGAGTAACTGTATCATTGATCTTTTTAAGTCCTAATGTTTGAACTGTTTTCTTTTGATTTTCTTTTCTACCGATTACACTTCGTTTGAGGGTGATTTCTAATTGTTTAGACATTGTCATTCCCTCCCTATCCTAATAAGTCTTCTACTGATTTTCCACGTAATTTAGCAACATCTTCAGCGGTTTTTAAGTTCTCTAAACCATTCATTGTTGCACGAATCATATTAACTGGATTATTCGAACCTAGTGATTTTGTTAGAATATCACCTACACCAGATAATTCTAATACCGCACGAACAGGTCCACCTGAGATAACCCCAGTACCTTCTGCTGCTGGTTTCATTAGAACGTTACCTGATCCGAATCGCCCATTAATTTCGTGTGGAATAGTAGTTCCGACAATTGGTACTTCAACTAGACTCTTCTGTGCGTTATCGATCGCTTTTTTGATTGCTTCTGGTACTTCTAATGCTTTTCCAGTTCCAAAACCAACGCGACCTTTTTTATCGCCAATTACAACTACTGCTGCAAAGCGAAAACGACGTCCACCTTTTACAACTTTAGATACACGATTGATTGTAACTACTCGCTCTTCAAATTCACTTTTATTTGAATCGTATTTTCTACTCAACGTAACGATGCCCTCCTTTATTTAAAATTCTAATCCTGCTTCACGAGCTGATTCAGCAAGTGCTTTTACACGCCCATGATATAAATATCCTCCACGGTCAAATACGATTGTTTTGTACCCTTTATCAATTGCACGTTCTGCAATTAATGTACCGACTTTTTCCGCTGCTTCGATATTTCCTTTAGAATCAAGATTAAGGTCTTTTTCATTTGTGCTTGCACTAGCTAATGTAACTTTCTTCTCATCGTCAATTAGTTGTGCGTAAATATTTTTATTTGAACGATATACGTTTAAACGTGGACGTGACTCCGTACCACTAATTTTCTTACGTACACGACCATGAACTCTTTTTCGTACATAATTTTTACTAGGTTTTGTAATCATTTAGCTGCCACTCCTTTCAGCCTACTAGCCCTTTACTTAGCAGTTTTACCTTCTTTACGACGTACATATTCACCTTTATAGCGAATACCTTTTCCTTTATAAGGTTCTGGTGAACGAATTGCTCTAATGTTTGCCGCAATTGCGCCAACTCGTTCTTTATCGATACCTTTAACAATAATTTCTGTGTTTTTAGGCACATCAAATTCGATGTTTTCTTCTTGTTCAATTTCAACTGGATGTGAATAACCTGCGTTTACTACAAGTTTAGTTCCTTGTTTCTGTGCACGGTACCCGACACCTATAATTTCTAATTCTTTTTGGAAACCTTTCGATACGCCTTCAACCATGTTACTGATTAAGCTACGAGTTGTTCCATGTAATGAACGACTTTCCTTATCTTCGCTCTTACGTTCGATTGTGATGACATTATCTTCTATATTGACTCCCATAGTATCAGTTAATTCTTGACTTAATTCACCTTTAGGTCCTTTAACAGACACTGTTGAACCGTCAACTTTAACTTCCACACCTTCTGGGATATCAATTAATTTTAATCCAATTCGTGACATTCACTGCACCTCCTAAATAACGGTATATATTACCAAATGTAAGCTAGTACTTCTCCGCCAACATGCTGAGAACGAGCTTCTTTATCCGATAAAACACCCTTTGATGTAGATACGATTGCTGTGCCTAAACCGTTCAGTACTCGAGGCACTTGATCTGCTTTGGCAAATACTCGTAATCCAGGTTTACTAATTCTTTTTATTCCTGTAATGACACGCTCTTCATTTGAGCCATACTTTAAATATATTTTTAAAACACCTTGTTTATTATCTTCTGCTACCTCATAATCACGCACATAACCTTCACGCTTTAAAATATCGGCGATTTCAGTTTTCAACTTTGATGATGGTAGTTCTAATACTTCATGACGTACTACGTTTGCGTTACGAATACGAGTTAACATATCCGCAATTGGGTCTGTCATAACCATTAATCATTACCTCCTTCCCGAATTTACGATTACCAACTTGCCTTCTTAACTCCAGGAATTTGACCCTTATGGGCAAGTTCACGGAAACAAATTCGGCATAGTTTAAATTTACGAATTACTGAATGTGGGCGTCCACAACGTTCACAACGTGTATATTCACGTACTTTGAACTTCTGTGGGCGTTGTTGCTTTGCTATCATTGATTTTTTAGCCACAAATTTTCCTCCTTGCAAGAAATTCGGTACTTATTTTTGGAATGGCATTCCTAACTGTAGTAACAGCTCATGAGATTCTTCATCCGTGTTTGCAGTTGTTACAATTGCAATATCCATTCCGCGTATTTTCTTCACATTATCATAATTAATCTCTGGGAAAATTAATTGTTCTTTTATACCTAATGAATAGTTTCCTCTACCGTCAAATGCTTTGTTTGAGATACCTCTGAAGTCACGTACTCGCGGTAAAGCGACACGAATCAGTTTTTGTAAAAACTCATACATTCTCTCTCCACGTAAAGTAACCTTAGTCCCGATCGGCATACCCTCTCTTAAGCGAAAGCCTGCGATAGAGTTTTTCGCACGTGTGACAACTGGTTTTTGTCCCGAGATCAATGTTAACTCTTCAATTGCGTTATCGAGTAGCTTCGAGTTTTGTACTGCATCTCCGACACCCATATTAATAATGATCTTTTCTACCTTTGGTACTTCCATTACTGATTTATATTCAAATTTGTCCATCATCGATGGTACAATTTTTCCTTGATAAATTGATTTTAATTCGTTCATTTATGTCACCCTCCTTTCGCTCTATTTATCTAAAGGTTCACCAGATTTTTTAGCGATCCGGACTTTTTTTCCATCTTTAATTTCGTATCCAACTCTTGTTGGTTCGCCAGTCTTTGGATCGATTGGCATTACATTCGAAGCATGAATTGGAGCTTCAACATTTAAAATTCCACCTTGTGGATTTTCTTGTGATGGACCAGCATGGATTTTCGCCATGTTAACTCCCTCTACAAGAACACGTTCCTTTTTAGGAAAAGCTTCTAAAATTGTTCCTTGCTTACCTTTGTCTTTACCTGAAAGAACTGTAACTTTATCTCCCTTTTTCACATGCATTAATAACGCACCTCCCGTTTTACACTACTTAATTTGTAATCGCGCTGTTTCGAGTCAAACAATTACAATACTTCTGGAGCTAGAGATACGATTTTCATAAATTTAGCATCACGTAATTCACGCGCAACTGGTCCAAAAATACGAGTACCTCTTGGACTCTTATCTTCACGGATAATGACTGCTGCATTTTCATCAAAACGTATATATGATCCGTCTTTACGACGAGCACCTGTTTTCGTTCTAACGATGACCGCTCTAACTACTTCACCTTTTTTGACAACGCCTCCTGGTGTTGCTTGTTTGACTGTACAAACAATTACATCACCAATATTCGCCGACTTCTTACCTGTTCCACCTAATACCTTAATGGTTAAAACTTCACGAGCACCAGAGTTATCTGCAATTTTTAATCGACTTTCTTGTTGTATCATGAGTCTTTACCTCCTCTCGGCAACTTCACTTATCATTAAATAACAACAGACTCTTCGACCACTTCTACTAAACGGTAATGCTTTGTTTTAGATAATGGACGAGTTTCCATAATGCGTACAACGTCACCGTTCTTAGCTACATTGTTTTCATCATGTGTTTTCATTTTCTTAGATTGCTTTACACGTTTGCCGTATAAAGGATGCACCTTATAAGTTTCTACTACAACTGTAATCGTCTTATCCATTTTATCGGAAACAACACGACCAGTGTATGATTTACGATTATTACGTTCACTCATACTGTGGTAACCTCCTCTCAAGGTTAATTATTTACACTTATTTCACGTTGACGTTCTACAGTTTTCAACCTGGCAATGGTTGTTTTTACATTTTTAATACGTGCTGTGTTTTCTAATTGCCCTGTTGCTAACTGGAAACGTAAATTAAATAATTCTTCTTTCATTGTTTTAACATTTTGTTCAATTTCGGCAGTGGTTAACTCTCTTATTTCATTAGCCTTCATTGATTTCACCACCAATTTCTTCACGTTTAACGAACTTAGTCTTAATCGGCAGTTTATGAGCCGCAAGACGTAGTGCTTCACGAGCGACTTCTTCCTCTACACCTGCAATTTCGAATAAAACTCTTCCTGGTTTAACTACTGCTACCCATCCTTCAAGAGCACCTTTACCTGAACCCATTCTTACTTCAAGGGGTTTAGCAGTATATGGTTTGTCTGGGAAAACTTTAATCCATACTTTCCCACCACGTTTCATAAAACGAGTCATTGCGATACGGGCAGCTTCAATTTGGCGAGCTGTAATCCATGAAGCTTCTGTAGCGATTAAGCCATAATCACCAAATGATACTTCAGTGCCGCCTTTTGCGGTACCTTTCATACGTCCTCTATGTTGTCTACGATATTTAACACGTTTAGGCATTAACATAATGCATTTCCCCCTTCCTTATTGTTTTGGTTTTTCTGGAAGGATTTCTCCACGATAAATCCACACTTTAACACCTAGTTTACCAAAAGTAGTGTCTGCTTCCGCATGTGCATAATCAATATCTGCACGTAATGTGTGTAGTGGCACTGTTCCTTCACTGTAATGTTCTGATCTAGCGATATCTGCTCCGCCTAGACGTCCAGATACTTGTGTTCTTATTCCCAATGCTCCAGAACGCATTGTACGTTGAATAGTTTGCTTCTGTGCACGACGGAATGAAATACGACTTTCTAATTGACGTGCAATGTTTTCTGCAACTAGCTTAGCATCCAAATCAATTTTCTTGATTTCCACAATATTAATATGAATTCTTTTGCCTGCTAATTTGTTTAAGTCTTTACGAAGTTTTTCTACTTCTGATCCGCCTTTACCGATTACCATTCCAGGCTTACCTGTATGAATTGTAATATTTACACGGTTTGCCGCACGTTCAATTTCAACTTTTGAAACGGATGACATTTTTAGACGTTCTTCTAAATATTCTCTGATTTTAATATCTTCATGAAGCAGATCTGCATAATCTTTATCTGCATACCACTTTGATTCCCAATCTTTAATAATTCCTACACGAAGACCAATTGGATTTATCTTCTGACCCACAGACTATCCCTCCTTCTTTTCTGTTACAACTACTGTAATATGGCTTGTACGTTTGTTAATACTGCTAGCCCGGCCTTGTGCACGAGGTCTAAATCTTTTCAACGTAATTCCTTCATCTACGTACACCTCTGAAACAATTAAATTGTCAGGGTCCATTTCGTAATTGTGTTCAGCATTTGCAATTGCTGAGTTTAATACTTTTTCAACAACAGGTGATGCCCCACGTTGTGTATGACGTAAAATTGCTACTGCTTCGCCGACTTCTTTACCACGAATCAGATCGACTACTAAACGTGCCTTACGAGGAGCGATACGAATTTGTTTTGCTACTGCTTTAGCTTCTGACATTAAAAGCGCCTCCTCTCATTAACGATTTGTTTTCTTGTCATCTCCAGCGTGACCTCTAAATGTTCTTGTAGGTGCAAACTCACCTAACTTATGTCCAACCATGTCTTCTGTCACATATACTGGTACATGCTTACGACCATCATGTACAGCGAATGTGTGACCTACAAACGATGGAAAAATTGTCGAGCGTCTTGACCAAGTTTTGACGACTTGCTTTTTATCCGATTCGTTTAACTCATCGACTTTTTTAAGTAAGTAATCGTCAGCGAAAGGTCCCTTTTTTAAACTACGACTCATAAATAAGCCTCCTCTCAAATTAAGCTCTTCTCGTTATTTTTTACGTTTACGTACAATATATTTGTTAGTTGACTTGTTAATTGAACGTGTTTTCTTACCTAATGTTGGTTTACCCCATGGTGATACTGGTGATGGGCGTCCAATAGGTGTACGACCTTCTCCTCCACCGTGCGGGTGATCAACTGGGTTCATTGCAGATCCACGTACTGTTGGTCTCTTACCCATCCAGCGTGTGCGGCCTGCTTTACCAACACGTACTAGTTCATGTTCAATATTTCCTACTTGACCTATTGTTGCACGACAAGTCGTTAATACTAAACGAACCTCACTTGAAGCTAAACGAACTAATGTATATTTACCTTCGCGCCCTAAGATTTGCGCTCCTGCACCTGCTGAACGAACTAATTGTCCGCCACGTCCAGGCTTTAATTCAACGTTGTGAACTGTTGTTCCAACTGGAATTTTTTCTAATGGAAGTGCATTTCCAACTTTAATATCTGCATTCTCACCGGATTCAACTTGTTGTCCGACTTGAATTCCTTTTGGTGCTAAGATATAACGTTTTTCACCGTCCGCATAATGGATCAATGCGATGTTCGCTGAGCGGTTTGGATCGTACTCAACTGTGGCAACGCGTCCTGGTATGCCATCTTTGTTTCGTTTAAAATCGATTAGTCTATATTGACGTTTATGCCCACCACCGTGATGGCGCATTGTAATTCTACCTTGGTTGTTTCGCCCAGCTGTTTTTGATATAGGTCTTAATAAAGTTTTTTCTGGTGCATCAACCGTGATATCAGCAAAGTCTAAGCTAGACATGTTTCTTGTACCATTTGTTGTTCCTTTAATTTTCTTAATGGACACGTTTTTCCCCTCCTTTTTTTATTGTTAATTAACCTTCAAAAATGTCTAAGTCTTTACTATCCTCTGATAGTTGCACAATAGCTTTTTTGAAATTCGGGCGATATCCACCGTAACGTCCCATTGTTTTATATTTACCTTTTTGGTTCATTGTATTTACTTTTTCTACCTTTACTCCGAAAACTGATTCGACTGCCTGTTTGATTTCAGGTTTGTTCGCTTTTACATCAACTTCGAATGTATATTTTTTATCAGCCATTAAATCGGCAGAGTGTTCTGTAATGACAGGGCGTTTAATAATGTCTCGTAAGTCTTTCATTATGCAAGCACCTCCCCTGCTTTTTCAGCTGCATCCTTCGTTAAAACAAGTTTATCGTATGCAACTAAATCTAAAACATTAATTTCACCAATAGAAATTACTTTTACTTTTTGTAAATTACTCGCTGAGCGAATAACGTTTTCGTTTGAATTAGCTGTAACAATTAACACTTTATCTTGTACATTGAATGCATCTAATACTGCGATAAAGTCTTTTGTTTTTGGCACATCGAATTCTAAATTGTTTAATACGATAAGATCTTCACTTTTCACTTTACTAGACAGCGCTGATCTTAACGCTAATTTACGTACCTTTTTAGGTAATTTATATTTATAGTTCCGTTCATTTGTTGGTCCGAATACAACTCCACCACCAACCCATTGCGGTGACCTAATTGATCCTTGACGAGCTCTACCAGTTCCTTTTTGTCTCCACGGCTTACGACCTCCACCACGAACTTCCCATCTGTTTTTCACAGCGTGGTTTCCTTGTCTTTTTGCAGCACGTTGCATTAGTACCACTTCATGAATGACGTGGTTATTTGGTTCAATACCGAAGACTGATTCGTTTAACTCCAAATCTCCTGTTTCCGTTCCATCTTGATTAAATAATGCTACTTTAGGCACGATGTTTCCTCCCTTCACTTATATAATTAGTTGCTCTTCACTGCAGTTGTTATTTTAACAAGTGATTTTTTCGCACCAGGTATATTCCCTTTGATTAAAAGCACATTGTGTTCTGCATCTACTTTAACAACTTCTAGGTTTTGAATTGTTACTTGTTCATTACCCATTTGTCCAGGTAATTCTTTTCCTTTAAATACACGGCTTGCGTCTACTGATCCCATTGATCCACCTGTTCTGTGGAAACGTGATCCGTGACTCATTGGTCCACGTGCATAGTTATGACGTTTGATAGATCCAGCAAATCCTTTACCTTTTGACGTTCCAGTAACATCAATTGCATCGCCAGATTCAAACACGTCTACGCCTATTTCTTGACCAACTTCATATTCGTCAACTGTAGACGTACGGAATTCACGAACGTAGCGCTTAGGGGTAGTGTTTGCTTTTTCAGCATGCCCTTTTTCCGCTTTGTTTGCGCGTTGATCTTTTTTATCGTAAAACCCTAACTGAACAGCTTCGTAACCGTCCGTTTCTTTTGTTCTTTTCTGTAAAACAACATTTGGTTCTGCTTGCACAACTGTAACAGGAACTAATTCCCCATTATCTAAAAATATTTGTGTCATGCCGACTTTGCGACCTAAGATTCCTTTCGTCATCCGTTACACCTCCTGTAATTTTTATATTATAATTTGATTTCTATATCTACACCAGATGGTAAATCGAGTCTCATTAATGAGTCGACTGTTTGTGGTGTCGGATTAAGAATGTCGATTAAACGTTTATGTGTACGCATTTCAAATTGCTCTCTTGCATCCTTATATACGTGGACTGAACGTAATACCGTAAAGATGTTCTTTTCCGTCGGTAATGGAATTGGTCCTGAAACTTCAGCACCTGCTCTTTTTGCAGTATTTACGATCTTAACAGCTGATTGATCTAAAAC
>Ga0209487_1002650_pt1 | contig 14461 bp, 16 predicted proteins | sample Poulit2012_FD_187524 | JGI IMG/M metagenome (GOLD analysis project Ga0209487, IMG submission 187524) | Agricultural soil microbial communities from Georgia to study Nitrogen management - Poultry litter 2012 (SPAdes) (version 2) | ecosystem: Environmental > Terrestrial > Soil > Agricultural land... | reverse complement strand
TCGGAGTCGGTGGGCTCGCAGCGGTTCGGCACCACCTACCGCCGGCGGGAGGAGGCGACCGGGTGGCTCTCCGGGGAGTACGTGGGGGTGGACTTCGTGGCGAACGCACGCAGCTTCGGGGTGGCCGCGGAGCAGGTGGCCACCGTGGCCGGGCTCCGGGAGGCCTACACCCGGGCGGCGGCGGCCGAGCATGCGAGCGTGATCGTGATCGAGACCGACCGGCTGGCCGACGGGCCGCCGGCGAGCAACGGCTGGGACGTGCCGGTGGCCGAGGTCGCCCGGCTGACCTCGACCCAGGAGGCCTACCAGGAGTACCGGCAGCTCCGGGCCCGGCAACGCCACCACCTCTGACCGGGACGGCGGGTCAGCGGCTGCGCAGGTACGTGGCGATCCGGGCGACGTCGGGCTGCGGGTCGCCGGTCAGCTCGGCCAGCAGCCGCTGGGTGCCGGCACCGGGCACATCGCCGAGCGCCTGGGTGAGCCGGGAACGAGCCGCCGGTGGGGTGCCGGCGTCATGCAGCAGGTCGCTGACCGCTGCCAGGATCTCCGCGCGGCGGGGCTCGTCGGCGGCCAGCTGACCGAGTACCTCGGCGGCCTCCACATCGGTGCGGCCGGCCAGCACCATCTCCAGCAGCCCCGGCAGTGCCGCCGCCTCGCCGCGCCCGCCGAGCGTCAGGGCAGCGCGGTCCCGGACGGGCGCTTCGGCGTCGGCCAACCCCGTCCGGAGCACCTGGTCTGCCCGCTCCGTGCCGATCTCCGCGAGCGCCTCGGCGGCCCGCCGCCGCACGTCCGGGTCGGTGCTGGCCAGACCAGCAGACAACCGGTGCACCGCCCGGTCACCGCCCCGGGCCAGCGCCCACCGGAGGGTGCCGGCCACATTCGTCTCCTCCTCGGTGAGCACGGCGCCGGCGAGCGCATCCGGCGCCGGTTGCCCACCGCCGGACCCAGCGGCCTCGGTGGCGGACACCAGCACCGCCCGGGCGCGGCGGTTCGGGTCGGCGGAGGCGACCGAGCGGAGCAGCTCAGTGGTGCGCAGCACATCGGTCCAGCCCTGCGGGTCGCCGGCACGCACCTGCTCCAGCCGGTCCAGCAGCTCCTCCTCCACGGCGATCCTCGCCCGGGTCTGGGCGGCCAGCTCGGCCACCAGCTGAGCAGGCGCAGTAGCGGGATCGTCGAGCGCTTCGCGGGTCTGCTCCAGGCTGAGGCCCAGGGAGCGCAGCATCTCCACGTGCAGGATGCGGCGCAGATCGGTCTCGGCATACTCGCGGTAGCCACCGCTGGTGCGCCCGGTGGGTCGGACGAGCCCCAGCCGGTCGTAGTGCCGCAGCATCCGCGCGCTCACGCCCGACCGGCGGGCCACCTCCCCGATCAGCACTACCCGGCCTCCTCCTGTGGCGCGGCCGCCAGCGAGCGCAGTCGCAACGCTTCATCCACCGAGACGGTGAATCCGGAGTCAGGGTCCTCCAACAGCCGCCGGGTGGCAAGTGCGTGCGCCACCACCACCGGGTCGGCGCTCGTCGCAGCATGCTCGAGTGCCGGTTCGATCACCTCCCCGAGGGCCACCAGCGCCCGGCTCAGGCTGCGCTGCAGGTCCTCGTCGCCGCGGCCGAGCTGGCTGGCGAGCACTGTTGCCAGGGTCTCCTCCTCGCCGTCGGGAACGAGCACGACGGCGGCCCGCCAGGCGCTCTTCGCCGTCTCCGGGTCTGGGTCGGTGAGCAGGTCGCGGGTGATCGCCGGCCAGGTGGAGGCCGCGCCGATCTTGGACAGGGTGTGCAGCGCCTGGCTGCGTGCCTGGCGGCGTCCGGTCAGCTCGGCGAGCAGTGCCGGTACGGTGACCTCGGCCGGGTGCCGGGTCAGCGCCCAGGTGAGCATGTCCCGCACGTAGAAGTCGGGCTCCACGGCGCAGCGCTGCACCAGCAGCGGGACGAGGTCGGCGTCCGGGTAGGTGCCGATGGTCATCGCAGCGCGCAGCCGGGTGGAGGACTGCGGGCCGGACAGGGCGTGCAGGATCTGGTCGGTGGTAGGCATGGGAACCACTCCACACCTTGTCACCGTGTCAAGGTCAAGGTCCGGCTGCTGCGCGCTGTCCCCTGCAGCCCCGCCACGAGCCGGCCCGGGCAGGGTGTGCACGTCCCAGGCAGGGTGTGCCGGCCGGGGGCAGGGGGTCAGGAGGCCACCGTGCCATACCGCTTGGCGGCGCGGGCCTTCGCCTTGGCGGCCTCCACCTCGCGGTCCTTCGGCGGCGCGGTGGTGGTCAGGTCGGCGAGCAGGTGCTCGGTGATGTGGGCGATGTCGGCCACCGCCTGCTCGAAGGTCTCGGTGTTCGCCTGCGACGGCTTGGTCATCCCGCTGACCTTGCGCACGTACTGCAGCGCGGCGGCCTGCACCTCCTCGGAGGTGGCATGCGGCTCGAAGTTGTACAGGGTCCGGATGTTGCGGCACATGGTGCCATCCTCGCCTCTGCGGCGGCCGAGCACCAGAGCTCGTTCCCTCCGGATCCAGCGCCCAGGTGCCGTTGCGATCGAGTGCCCAGCCCACCTCGGTCAGCGGCCAGCCCCGACCTCGATCAGCAGCACGCCGCCGACGATGAGACTGATGCCGAGTGCCATCAGCGGTGTCAGGGGTTCGTCGAAGAGCACCTTGCTGAGCACGGCGGTGATCGCAACACCGGCGGCCGACCAGATACCGTAGGCCACGGAGATCCCCATCCCGTGCCCGAGTGCGGCCGACAGCAGGGTGAACGCCAGCAGGTAGCTCACCGCCACCGGGAGGAACCAGCGCCGGGTTCCGGTCGCCGCCATCCGCAGCGACACCGTCCCGGTCACCTCGGCGAGGATCGCACCGGCCAGGAAGAGCAGTGCCATCAGCCGGCCACCTCCTGCTCTGCCCGGGCGGCGAGTGCACGTTGTGAGCCCAGCTGGACCAGCAGCACGCCGCCGACCACGAGCACAAGGCCGAGGACCATCACAGCGGTGATGATCTCCCCGAACAGCACCGCCCCGAAGAGTGCGGTGAGCGCCACGCCCATGGCGCCCCAGATGCCGTAGGCCACGCCCAGGCCCAGACCGGCCTTCAGCGCCCTGAGGATCAGCACGAAGGCTGCGGCGTAGCCGATCACCACCAGCGCGTACCAGCCGGGGTGACCCAGGGCGGCCTTGAGCGCCAGCGAACCGGCCACCTCACTGACGATCGCGGCACCGAGCAGCATCCACCTGGTCATCGGGCACCCGCCAACAGCTCCTCGACCAGCGGCCGTAACCGGCGGCGTTCCTCGGGGCTGGGCACGAGCATCCCGGAGGCGCTGGCGAACCAGGCTCCGTCGGCCAGCAACCGGACGGCAAGCAGCCGGGTGCGTGTGGTCTCGGTGGCATCGTCGGGCACGGACCACCACGGCGTCATCCGCTCCTCCCACCGGTCCACCAGCGTGCGATGCAGCCGTGGGTCGGCGAACACCACCACATCGGACCGGTCGAAGTCCTGGGAGAGGACGAAGCGGGCGTAGGCACCGATCCGGTCGACAGCACCAACCTCTGCGGGCTCTGCACCGAGGGTCTCGGTGAGCTGCTCCTCCCACTGGTCGATGACAGCGTCCACCAGGGCTACCATCAACGCTTCCTTGCTCGGGAAGTGGTGCATCAACCCCGGCTTGGTCAGGCCCACCTGCCGGGCCACGGAGTCCAGGGACACGGTGCCGTCGGCACTGAGCATCTCTCGAGCCGCCAGGAGGATGCGGGCATGGGTCTCGTTCACCATGACGACGACCCTACCATCCGGAAGGTTGGAGGCGTGCGGCCGGTGCTCCACGAGGCGTCTCCGACCGTGGCGACCTACGCTGAACGCGTGCCTGGGATCGCTGTCGGGATCTTTCTGGTCACGCTCACCCTGGTGATCTGGCAACCGCGGAGGCTCGGGATCGGCTGGAGCGCCCTGGGGGGCGCGGCCCTGGCCCTGCTGACCGGGGTGGTGCACCTGGCCGACCTGCCGGTGGTGGTGGGCATCGTGTGGAACGCGACCCTGGCGTTCGTGGGCATCATCCTCATCTCGCTGGTGCTGGACGAGTGCGGCTTCTTCGAGTGGGCGGCGCTGCACGTGGCTCGCTGGGGGCGGGGGCACGGGGTACGGCTGTTCGTGCTCATCGTGCTGCTGGGCGCCGTGGTGGCGGCGTTCTTCGCCAACGACGGGGCGGCACTCATCCTCACCCCGATCGTGGTGCAGATCCTGCGCGTGCTGCACTTCTCCACCCGGGCGACGATCGCGTTCGTGATGGCGACCGGGTTCATCGCCGACGCGGGCAGCCTGCCGTTGCTGGTGTCCAACCTGGTGAACATCGTCGCTGCGGACTTCTTCGACATCTCCTTCGCTCGGTATGCGCTGGTGATGGTGCCGGTCGGTGTGGTGTCGGTGGCCGCGAGCCTGGGCCTGCTGTGGCTGTACTACCGCCGCTCGATCCCGGCCCGGTACCACCTGTCCGGGTTGGCCCGACCCGCCGAGGCGATCACCGACCGGCTGACGTTCCGCGCTGGCTGGCTGGTGCTCGCGCTGCTGCTGGTCGGCTATCTCCTGGCGGATCCGCTGGACGTGCCGCTCTCGGCGGTGGTCGGCGGCGGGGCGGTGGTGCTGCTCGCAGTGGCCGCTCGGCGTCCCGCGTTCGCGTTCCGTGCCGGGACGCACACCGGTGACGGCGGAGCTCACCGGGGCAGCACGCGTGTGGCCGGCCCAGCACATCCGATCCGGGTGCGCACAGTGGTGCAGCAGGCGCCCTGGCAGGTGGTGCTGTTCAGTCTGGGCATGTACGTGGTGGTCTACGGCCTGCGGGACCAGGGCCTGACGGCGCAGCTCACCCGGGTGTTCACCTCGCTGTCCGCGCACGGAGTGCTGGTCTCCGCCCTGGGCGTCGGGTTCGTGGTGGCGGTGGTGGCTTCGGTGCTGAACAACCTGCCCACTGTGCTGGTGATGGTGCTGGCAGTGACCGGGGTGGCCGCGGCCGGGGTGACGCACGAGGCGATGGTCTATGCCACGGTGATCGGTTCCGACCTGGGCCCGAAGATCACCCCGATCGGGTCGCTGGCCACGCTGCTGTGGTTGGACGTGCTGGACCGCAAGGGCATCCACATCGGCTGGGGTCGGTACGTCCGGACCGGGATCGTGCTGACGGTGCCGGTGCTCCTGGTCTCGCTGCTCGCGCTGGCGGGATGGTTGCAGGTGGTGGGCAGATGAGCGGCGAGCACGCGCCCAGCGGCCCGGGGCACGGACAGCGCGGCCGGCACCGGGAGCCGGCCGGTGTCCTAGCAGAGTGGGGGCCGAGGGCGTGGTTGCTGGTGATGGCGATCATCGGTGTGGTCCAGCTGGTGCGGCAGCAGTGGTTCGCTGCCGCACTGTTCCTGCTCGCGGCAGTGGTGATCGGCGCCGTCCGGGTCCGCCACCGAGGGGAGGGGCACCTCACCCGGCGCCACCTACCGCTGGGGGTGCTGCTGCCGGTGGCCGCAGCAGCCGCTGTGGCCCTGACCGTGCTCGCCCGGCACAGCGGGGCGATGGTGGCGGTACTGGTGCCGCTGGGGGCGGTGGCGCTGGCGCTGGGCTGGTCCGGTGACCGGGCCACCACGCCTCAGGTCCGGTGGCCATCGGCGCTGCGCCGGCTGGCGTGGGCCTGGGCAGCGATCTGGATCGCCGGCGGCCTGTGGGAGCTGGCGCAGGTGCTGCTGGTCAACCTCGGCCAGGACCCGGCCGCGGTACCGCTCAGCGACCTGCTCGAACCGGTGCTGGAGCACCGGACGGGTCAGGGAGTGTTCGCAGCAGCGTGGCTGCTGGCCGGGGTGTACCTGCTGCGCAGGGGGCGAGCGAGATGATCGTCAGTGGGATCTACTTCGCGGTGTGCGCCGGGGCCCTGCTGGTCACCGACCGGATCGCCCGCCGGTCCGCCGACGAGGTCACGATCACCGACCTGTTCGACCGCGTTCTCACCTCCCGCACCATCCGGCTAGCGGTGCTGGTGTGCTGGTGGTGGCTGGGCTGGCACTTCCTCGCCGGGCAGACCGTGGACGGCTGAACCAACGGGCTGCAGGTCCTGGATGCCGATCACCCGCAGCAGCTCCAGCTTCTCCGCGGCATCTGTGCCCTCCAGGGGGAAGAAGGCAAGCAGCCAGACGTCGTCGTCGGGGGTGAGCAGCACCTCGCACCGCACCGGGATCTCACCGACCTCCGGGTGCAGCAGCGTCTTGACGTCCGAATGGTGGGTGGCAACGTCGTGGCGCTGCCACAGCTCGCAGAACTCTGCGCTCTGGCTGAGCAGGTCCTCGATGAACGTGGTGACCTCCTCATCGGCCGCCCGGCGCCCGGAGATTGCCCGCAGGTCGCTCACGTGCGCCGCGGAGATCCGGTCCCAGTCGGCCTCCGGCATGGCACGGGAGGCGGGGTCGGTGAACCAGCGCCAGACCAGGTTCCGGGCCCGACCCTGCTGCGCCGGAAGCTCCCCGACCAGAGCGCTGCCGAGCGGGTTGGACCAGAGCACCTCGCCGAGGTCGCTGATGATCAGCACCGGGATGTCGGTGAGCCGGTGGGCCAGGGCGATCAGGCCCGGACGCACGTGATGGCCAGCGCGGCGCGGCGGCACCGGGAGGTGAGCCAGGTGGAACAGGTGGTCACGATGGTCCAGGTCGCACTGCAGCGCGCCCGCCAGCGCACCGGCCACCGAGGCCGAGGGGGAGGACTCCCGGCCCTGCTCCAGCCGGGTGTAGTAGTCCACGGAGACACCGGCGAGCATGGCCACCTCCTCACGACGCAGACCGGGGGTGCGGCGCCGCGAGGTCACCGGCAGACCCACGTCCCTGGGGCGCAGCAGCTCGCGCCGACGGCGGAGGAAGTCGGCCAGAAGCGGTGCAGCGCTCATCGTTCCAGTGTGCGCCTGCCGGACCGGCGGATCCAGGGTGGGCCGCACCCAGGATGGACCCGGCCTGGTCCGCTGTGCCGGGCGGGCCGAGGCTGGCTGCCATGACACAGACACTCGGAACGAACGGTCCCACCATCACCTCGCCCGGCCTCGGCGGGATGAGCCTGTCCGGCGCCTACGGCCCCACCGACGACCAGGAGAGCATCCGCGTCGTCCGCCACTACCTGGACTCCGGCGGCACGCTGATCGACACCGCTGACTTCTACGCCGCCGGCGGCAACGAGATGCTCGTCGCACGTGCTCTGCGCGGGCGAAACCGGGAGGAGGTCGTGCTGTCGGTCAAGTTCGGTGCCCTGCTCACCCCGGGTGGGATGCCTGCTGGGTCCGACGGACGCCCGGTGGCGGTGAAGAACTCCCTCACCTACTCCCTGCAACGACTGCGCACCGACCACGTGGACATCTATCGTCCTGCCCGCCTGGACCCACAGGTCCCGATCGAGGAGACCGTGGGCGCGATCCAGGAGCTCGTCGAGGCCGGGTACGTGCGACACATCGGCCTGAGCGAGGTGGGCCCGGAGACGATCCGCCGGGCGGCAGCCGTGGCACCCATCAGCGACCTGCAGATCGAGTACTCGCTGCTCACCCGGGACATCGAGAGCAACCAGATCCTGCAGACCTGCCGGGAGCTCGGCATCGGCATCACCGCTTACGGTGTGCTCGCCAAGGGGCTGCTCGCCGGGCGTCCTGCGATCGGCAACCGGGCGATGTTCCCCGGTTCCAGGGAGAGAACCTGGAGCACAACCAGGCGCTGGTCGCACCCTTGCAGCAGATCGCCGCGGCTCGCGGCATCACGCTGGCACAGCTGGCGATCGCCTGGGTCGCGGCCCAGGGCGAGGACGTCGTCCCGATCGTCGGTGCGCGTCGCACCAGCCAGGTGGAGTCCATGCTCGGCGCCCGCGACATCGCACTCAGCGCCACGGAGCTGGACCGGATCAGCGCGCTGGTGCCCGCGGGCGCAGCCTGGGGCACCCGCTACCCGGAAGCAGCGATGGCCGACCTGGACAGCGAGCGCAGCGCTGGCTGACCGGCCGAGAGAGTGAGGTTCCACACTCTCCGGCCCTCCCACCCCGCGGAAGTGCGGTTGTAGGCGCGGTTACACACATTTCGTGCACATTCCGGTCCTAACCTAGGATCCTGACCATCGACGGAACGGAATCGACTGTGCCGACGCCCACGCCTGCCCGCGCGAGCCTCGTGCACCCTGTGGGCACCGGCCTCGCCACGAGCACCCGGTCCCGCACCGGTACGGGGTCCGCGCACGCGAAGGCGATCCTGCTCGGTGAGCACGCTGCTGTGTATGGCGCGCCCGCGCTAGCGGTGCCGCTGCACGGCCTGGGCGTGCAGGCCGAGGTCACCCCGGCCGAGGGCATCCACCTCGGCAGCGAGCTGTTCACCGGGCCCGCTGCCGATGCTCCGGCTCGGCTGTGGCCGGTGCTGACCGCCGTGCGCGCCGCACTGGACCACCAGCCGGCCCTGGACGGCGCGACGGTCCGGATCGAGAGCGCTGTGCCGTACGAGCGCGGTCTGGGTTCCAGTGCTGCCGTGGCTGCGGCAGTGGCGCGGGCTGTGGCCGACCTGGGCGGCACCGACCTCTGCGCGGATGCGCTGTACGCGGTCGTGCAGGAGGCTGAGCGGGTGGCACACGGTCATCCGAGCGGCTTGGACGCCCGCGCCGTCACCGCTGGCGGGCCGATCCGGTTCCAGCGTGGGCAGGCCAGCCCGGTGCAGGTAGGCGGGTCGTTGGTGTTCACCCTGGCCGACTCGGGTGCTTCGGGGTCCACGGCTCAGGCGGTGGCGCAGGTGCGTGCCCGCCGGGACGCCGACCCGCGCACCGTGAACACCGTGATCGACCGGATCGCCACACTCACCGAGGCCGCCACCGGTGACCTGACCCGTGGCGACGGGGCGGCTCTGGGTGAGCGGATGACCCAGACGCACCACCTGCTCGCAGAGCTGGGCGTCAGCGACGACCGGTTGGACACTCTGGTGACAGCCGCCCTGGCGGCCGGTGCACCGGGTGCCAAGCTCACCGGCGGTGGGCAGGGTGGCTGCATCATCGCGCTGGCCACCAGCACCGAGCACGCCGAGAAGCTCGGCGTGGCGCTGCGCGCTGCCGGCGCCCCCCGGACCTGGACCACCACGGTGCCCGCCCGATGACCACGCCGCCCACGTCAGGCTCGGCCACGGCCCGCGCGTTCCCGAACCTCGCACTGGTGAAGTACTGGGGTAAACGCGACGAGGAGCTCATCCTCCCCGTCGCCGGCAGCCTGTCCCTGACCCTGGACGCGTTCCCCACCACCACCACGGTCGCTGTCGACCCCGGCCTCGACGGGGACGTCTTCGAGCTCAACGGCGCCGCCGCCTCCGACACCGCTGCCGAACGGGTCACCGCCTTCCTCGACCTGGTCCGCGAACGCGCCGGCGCCACCGACCACGCCCGGGTGCACTCGGTGAACGAGGCACCCACCGGCGCCGGTCTGGCCTCCTCCGCCTCCGGTTTCGCAGCCCTGGCCAGGGCTGCGGCGGCCGCCTACGACCTGGACCTGGACACTCCGGCGCTGAGCCGCCTGGCCCGCCGGGGTTCCGGCTCGGCCACCCGGTCGGTGATCGGGAACGTGGCCCTCTGGCACGCCGGCGCCGATGACGAGACCTCGTTCGCCGAACCGGTGCCAGCCCCGGACCTGGCGATGGTGATCGCCACTGTGGACACCGCGGCCAAGCCGGTCTCCTCCCGGGAGGCGATGCGGCGCACCGCGAGCACCTCCCCGTACTTCGTCGCCTGGATCACCAGCACCGAGACCACGTTGACGGAGATGGTCGCAGCCTGCCGCGCCGGAGACTTCACCCGGATCGGGGAGATCACCGAGGCGCACGCGATGCGCCTGCACGGCCTGATCGCCTCCACCGAACCGCCGATCCGATACCTGAAGCCGCGCAGCATCGAGGTGATGGACACCGTCGTGGCTCTCCGCCAGGAGGGTGTGGAGGCCTACTCCACCGCCGATGCCGGACCGAACGTGGCCGTGCTGGTGCGCCCCGAGCAGGCCGAGGCCGTGGCTGCCCGGCTGGGTGACGTCGTCGGCCCGGAGAAGGTACGCACCGCAGGCCCCGGACCGGGTGCGCACCTGCTGCCCGATGCGCAACCACCCGCTGGGGCCGGGGGGCCCGTCGGGGACGAGGGGCCCGCCGGGGCCGGGTCGTGATCCGTGCGAAGGCACCCGGCAAGCTGTACATCGCCGGGGAGTATGCCGTGGTCGAGCCGGGGCAGCCGGCGGTGCTGGTCGCCGTGGACCGGTACCTGACCGTGCACCTGGAGGTCGGCGAAGCGGCCAGCGTGGGACGGGTGCACTCCAGCGCCTACGAACGGGGACCCCTGGTCTGGGCGAGGGAACAGGACGGCGGAAGGATCGTCGTCGCACACGACCCCAGGGACTACGTGATCTCCACGCTACGCACTGTGGACGCGCTGCGTGCGGACCGAGGCCTGCAGCCGGGCTACTTCGACGTGCGCATCTCCTCCGAGCTGGAGGACACCGGCGGTCGCAAGTTCGGTCTCGGCTCCTCGGCAGCGGTGACAGTGGCGATGATCGCCGCCCTGGACGAGTTCTACACGCTCGGTCTGACGCAGTTGGAACGGTTCAAGCTGGCGCTGCTGGCCACGATCGCCGTCTCCCCGCGCGCCTCCGGCGGGGACCTGGCGGCGAGCACCTTCGGCGGCTGGATCCGGTACACCTCACCGGACCGGTCGGCACTCGCCGAGCACCTGCGCAGCCATGGGGTGACCGCCACGATGGATGCCCCCGGCTGGGCACCGTTCAGCGTGCAGCCGTTGCCCGAACCGGAGGAGCTGCAGCTGCTGGTCGGCTGGACCGGCAGCCCGGCGTCCACGGAGATCCTGGTGGCCGGGGTGCAGCACACCGGCGCGTCCTACGAGGGTTTCCTGGCCGAGAGCCGCTCCTGTGTGGAGGATCTGGTGACCGCACTGACCACCGGGGAGACGGCCGCCACAGTGGACGTGGTGCGCCGGGCCCGGCGGGTGCTGCACCACCTGGAGCAGGTCTCCGGAGTACGGATCGAGACGGACATGCTGCGGGATCTGTGCCAGATCGCCGAACGGCACGGCGCCGGGGGCAAGCCGTCCGGCGCCGGCGGGGGCGACTGCGGGATCGTGCTCACTCCTGCTGCGGTGTCGGCGACCGGTATCCTCGCAGAGTGGGAGAACCACGACATCAGGCACCTGGGCCTGCTGGTCCACCCGCCGGAAGGGAGTCAGCGATGACGGTCGACTCCCACCGCGCCGCGCGCAAGGACGACCACGTGCACCTGGCCGAGCAGCAGCACAGCAGCAGCGCGCCCCGCACGGAGCTCGATGATCTGCAGTTCGTGCACCACGCCCTGGAGGCGGTCAGCACGGACGAGGTGGACCTCACGGTGACCGTGGCCGACTGGCGCTGGCCGGTCCCGTTCTACGTCAACGGCATGACCGGTGGCACCCAGAAGACGGCCCGGATCAACCGGGCGCTGGCGATCGCCGCGGCCGAGACCGGGATGCCGATCGCTTCGGGGTCGATCTCGGTGGCCCTGGACGAGCCGGACACCGCCGCCGGGTTCACGGTGATCCGCGAGGAGAACCCGCGCGGGTTCGTGATGGCCAACCTGGGCGCCGGCCGCAGTGCCCAGGATGCGGTGCGAGCGGTGGACCTCCTCGGCGCAGACGCGCTGCAGCTGCACCTGAACGCCGTGCAGGAGACGGTGATGCCTGAGGGCAGCCGGGACTTCTCCGACTGGGCCCGCTCGGTGGAGCAGATCGTGGCCGCCTGTCCGGTGCCGGTGATCGTCAAGGAGGTCGGCTTCGGGCTGAGCCGGCGCACGCTGAGCACGCTGACCTCCCTCGGTGTGCAGGTCGCCGACGTCAGCGGCAGGGGCGGCACCGACTTCCTCAGCATCGAGAACAGCCGCCGCACCACCGGCATGCTGGACTACTCCAGCCTGTCCGGGTTCGGCCAGTCCGCACCGGCCAGCCTGCTGGACGCCCCGGGTGATTCCCCCGAGCTGCTCGCCTCCGGCGGCGTGCGCCATCCCTACGACGTGGTCAAGGCGCTGGCCTGCGGGGCACGCGCCGTGGGCGTGGCCGGAGTGTTCCTGAAGACTGTCCTGGACGGCGGCGCCGAGGCCCTCGTGCCGCTGGTCCGCGCCTGGCAGGAGCAGATGACGGCGGTGCTCGGGCTGCTCGGCGCCCGCACCCCCGCAGAGCTCACCCAGGTGGACCTGCTGGTGCGTGGTGATCTCGCCGAGTTCTGCCACCTGCGCGGCATCGACCTCACCGAGCTGGCCCACCGCAGCGACAGGTACCGTTCATGACCGCCGACCGCAACCAGAAGGACGACGCAGTGCACCAGGCTGACCCGCCCGCCACCGAGGTGCCCACCCGCTGGGTGGGTCCGTTGCGGCTCAGCGGGAACGCGGTGACCGGGGACGTCGAGGTGCCGCTGGCCACCTATGAGACCCCGCTGTGGCCCTCGGTCGGCCGGGGCGCCCGGGTCTCGCAGAAGGTCGACGGCGGCATCCGCGCTGTGGTGGTCGACGAGCGGATGACCCGGTCGGTGCTGTTCGTCGCACCGGATGCGCAGGTCGCCTACGCCGCCTCGGAGCAGGTCAGCGCACGGCTCGCCGAGCTGCAGGACGTGGTCACCGCGGGCAGCCGGTACGCCCGGCTGCTGGAGGCCCACCCGGAGATCGTGGGCAACCTGCTGTTCGTGCGGTTCGCGCTGAGCACCGGGGACGCCTCCGGGCACAACATGGTCACCGGCGCCGCGGAGGCGCTGATGGAGACCATCTTGTCCTGGGACCTGGGGCTGGACTACGGGTCGATCTCCGGCAACTACTGCTCGGACAAGAAAGCGACGGCGGTCAACGGGGTGCTCGGCAGGGGACGCAACGTCGTCGCCGACATCCTGGTCCCCCGCGACGTGGTGCACCGCACGCTGCGCTCGGACCCAGCGGCGATCACCGACCTGGTGGTGCGCAAGAACCTGGTGGGCAGCACGATCGCCGGGGCGCTGCGCTCCGCGAACGCGCACTATGCGAACATGCTGCTGGCGTTCTACCTGGCCACCGGGCAGGACGCGGCGAACATCGTGGAGGGCTCGCAGGGCATCACCTACGCGGAGGTCCGCGAGGAGGGCCTGTACTTCTCCTGCACGGTGCCGCACCTGATCGTCGGCACGGTCGGCAACGGCAAGCATCTGCCGCACGTGGAATACGCTCTGGCACGCCTCGGTTGCAGACAGGAGGCCGAACCAGGGGTGAACTCCCGCCGACTGGCGGCGGTGATGGCCGCGACCGTCCTCTGTGGTGAGCTGTCCCTGCTCGCCGCGCAGACCAATCCTGGAGAGCTCATGACGGCGCACCGGCGCCTGGAGCGGAACGAAGTAGCACACTGATGACACCGATCGGCATCCACGACCTCGAGCTGGCCACCACCCACCACGTGCTCAGCCTGACCACCCTCGCCGAGGCCAACGGCACCGACCCGGACAAGTACCGGCTCGGTATCGGGCAGGACGAGATGAGCATGCCCGCCCCGGACGAGGACATCGTGACGATGGGCGCCTCCGCCGCGCTGCCGCTGCTGCAACGGCACGGCACCGAGGGCATCCGGACGCTGATGGTGGCTACCGAGTCCGGTCTGGACCAGTCCAAGGCGGCCGGCGTGTGGGTGCACCAGCTGCTCGGGCTGCCCGCAGGGGTGCGGACGGTCGAGCTGAAGCAGGCCTGCTACTCGGCCACCGCTGCGCTGCAGGCAGCGATCGGGATCATCGGCCGCGCCCCGCAGGAGCGGGTGCTGGTGATCGCCGCGGACGTGGCCCGCTACGAGCTGGACAGCCCGGGTGAGCCCACGCAGGGTGCGGGGGCCGTGGCGATGCTGGTCAGCGCGAACCCTGATCTGGTGGAGATCGAACCGGTCTCCGGAGTGCACACCACCGACGTGGACGACTTCTGGCGGCCGAACGACTCCAGCACCGCCGTGGTGGACGGGGCGCTGTCCGTACGTGCCTACCTGGACGCGCTCACCGGTGCCTGGGACGACCTGGCCGCCCATGGCGGCCCGGACCTGGCCTCGATCGAGCGGGTCGTCTACCACCAGCCGTTCACGAAGATGGCGAAGAAGGCTCAGCAGCGGCTGGCCCGGCACGCAGGCGGGGAGATCGCTGCCGACGGGCTGGAGAGCGGGTCGGTGTATAACCGGCGGCTGGGAAACACCTACGCCGCCTCGCTGTACTCCTCTCTGGCAGCGTTGCTGGACCACGAGCAGGACCTGGCCGGCGAGCGGATCGGTCTGTTCAGCTACGGATCCGGGTCGGTGAGCGAGTTCCTCACCGGGATCGTGGCCCCCGGTTATGCGGACACCGCCCGGGCCCGCCGGGTGCTGGACCTGCTCGATGCTCGCGTGCCGCTGGAGGTGGCCGAGTACCGGGACCTGCACGCAATCGAGCTGCCCAGCGGTGTGGACGT
>Ga0209487_1002649_pt1 | contig 14461 bp, 10 predicted proteins | sample Poulit2012_FD_187524 | JGI IMG/M metagenome (GOLD analysis project Ga0209487, IMG submission 187524) | Agricultural soil microbial communities from Georgia to study Nitrogen management - Poultry litter 2012 (SPAdes) (version 2) | ecosystem: Environmental > Terrestrial > Soil > Agricultural land... | reverse complement strand
GCCAGCCGGCTGCCTGGTGGCGGCAAGGCTGGCCGTTCCGCATCTGGCAGCTGGCGCTGCTGCTGTTCATCGTCGCCGCAGCAACCGGTGCACTGCTGCGCTTCGGCCTCCTTTACGGCCTGCCGGGTGGTCTGCTGTTCACCGATGTGCGCCACGCCCATTCACACCTGATGTTCTTCGGCTGGGCCACTCCCCTGCTGATGATGCTGCTGCTGCGGCAGCAGCACGGTACACGCCAGCGTTCTCCGCTGCTGCTGCTCAGCGTGGTCCTGCTGCTCGCCGCAGCTTCGTTCGTGCCGTTCCTGCTGAGCGGCTACCGCCTGCTGCCACTGTTCGGCCGTGAACTGCCGGTGTCGATGATCGTCTCTGGTCTGAACGGGCTGGCCTGGTACGTCTTCGCAGCTGTGTATCTGCTGGCTGACCGTAAGCAACCGGCCTCGACCTCAAGAAGCTTCAGCCGGATGTCGGTGTGGCTGCTGCTGCTGTCTTCAGTCGGCATCGTGGCACTGGCGTTCGCGGGCATGCGGGGAGCTGGCAGCACGCTGATAAACTCGCTCGCTTACTTCTTCCTTGAACTGTTCGCCGAAGGCTGGTTCGGGGTGGCGCTGTTAGGCATCGCGTTCCGGCTGTTGCTGGGAACTCAGCGGCATGAGTCCGCCCGTGTCGGCCTGTGGCTGCTGGCCGGGGGACTCAGTGTCCGCACGGCGGCAGATGTGTTCGTGGCCAACGGCGTTGATCAGCTGCAGCCGGCTGTGCTGGGGGCGAGTGCGGTGGCGGGTTTCGGACTGCTCGTGTGCCTGCGGCCGCTGTTGCGCGTATTGGCAGCGCAGCGGCTGAACGGCTGGCACCTGGCGCTGGGCCTGCTGACACTGAAAGGGGTCTTCGACCTGCTGCTCGCCCATCCCCTGCTGCACCAGTGGAGCGACGCAGCCGGACTGCGGGTGTTCTACCTGCACGCCTACCTGCTGGGCGCCATCAGCATCGGTCTCGTCACGGCAGCGCGCAGCGAGTGGGGTGCACGGGCTTTCCGTCTTCCGTGGCTGTTCAGCGCAGCGGTGCTCCTCATGGCCGGTGCACTGCTGCCGGTAAGCGGACTGTGGCCGGCGGCCTGGTCCGGCCGCTGGACCATGGTGCTGGCGGCCTGGACGAGCGTCGGACCGGTAATGCTGGCTCTGCTGGCGTTGCTGCTCAGCTTCCGGCCGGCACGGGGGGAGCTACAGCCCCAGCGGCAAGCCGGAACAGCTTCACATGAAACCGGAAGTTAAACTCCTCGTTCATGGGGAAGCAGCACCGCAGTTTGAGAATTGTCGCGCGTCGGGCAATCCGACTTCTCGTTCCGCTGGCCACTACGCTGGCCTTTCTCGCTGCCTGCAGCACGGGCACGCAGCCGGCAGAGCCTGGCGCTGAGCCGCAGCTGCAGGTATCGGAGCTGCAGCTGGAGGCTGCTTCAGGAGCCACTGCCGGTCAACCGTTCGACGCGCTCTTCAGCTGGACCGCAGAACGCGGAGACACCGGGGCGGTGAGTTGCCGCCTGTCGTTCGGGGATGGCACCCCTGACCATCTGATCACGAACGACTGCAGCGGTGAGCAGCGGGTCAGCCATACTTACGCCAGCTTCAGTGATCCCACGGTTGTGCGGCTGCTGGTCACCGCTGCAGATGCCCAGCTGGAGCGCATCCTGACCATCAACGCTGACAATGGCCCGGCCGGAGACGAGACAGATGGTGAGGACCCGGCAGACGAAGGGGACGGGGGTTCTGAACCCGAGCCGGACAACGGCAACCCGGACGACGGCCAGGACGACGATACAGGGAACCCTGACGACGGTGAGGACAGCAAACCAGAGGACGGGCAGGACGGCGACACTGAGAATCCCGACGACAGCGAGGACGGCAACGACGGCAATGACGACGAGGGGGACGACGGCGGGGACGAACCTGAGCCCGTGGTCACGATCTCGGTGTCCTCTCTCACTTACCGGCAGGACAGTGAGCCTGTTGCCGGACAGCCGCACCAGCTGACTTTCAGGTGGACCGCCTCGGTTCAGGGCGCCAGCGGACTCAGCTGCCGCCTCTCGTTCGGTGATGGCAGCCCTGTTCATGTGGTCACTGGTGACTGCACGGGAGCGCAGGAGGTGACTCACACCTATCAGCGGTTCTCGAACCCGACGACAGCGGAGCTGACGGTAAGCCACGGTGGTAAGTCAGTGCGAAGACAGGTCGTCATCCAGGGCCGTGATGCAGCCGAACCGCCACCGGGCGATCAGGCCCAGTGGCTGCAACCGGTGAATGACGCCCGGGCTGTGGGCCGCTGGTGCGGGGACGAGTACTTCGGACCGGCAGCGCCGCTGAGTTGGGACGACCGGCTCGGCCGGGCTGCTCAACTTCATTCAGAGTTCATGGCGGAGACCAACACCATGTCCCATACCGGCCGGAACGGATCCAGTCTTACTGACCGCATCGCAGCGGAAGGCTACAGCTGGACCTACGCCGGTGAGAACGTGGCGATGGGGTACCCCAGCTACGCCCAGGTGATGCAGGCCTGGCTCAACAGCCCCGGTCACTGCCGGAACATCATGAGCCCATACGCCGCCGATCTCGGGGTTGGGGTAGCGTACGCAAACAACGGTGCTCCGTACTGGACCCAGAACTTCGCCCGGCACCGCTAGACGGCTGAGCGCCGACCGTCAACCGTCAGCAAGCCCGCTATAGTCAGGTATGTCTGCTGTTCCGACCCGGCGTATAAGTCCGCTCCGTGAAGTCAGCCCCGAGCTGGCACACTGTTCAACCGAACGGCGCTTCGAGCTGCTCGGCCAGGCGCATTTCTTCAGCCACCTGAGCGAAGCGGAACTGACTGAGGTGAACGGGCGGTTCCAGGAAGTTCATTACGGCGCGGGTGACTGGATCTGGCATCCGGGGGACGAAGCCCGTGAGATGTTCATCGTCGCAGCCGGCCAGGTGAAGCTGCTGCAGCATGGTGCTGACGGCAAAGACGTCCTGTTCAGCTTCGCGGGCACCGGAGACCTGATCGGGGGCCTGGCAGCGGTCGGTGACACCAGTCATCCGGATGGAGCCCAGGCGCACACGGAATGCTGCCTGCTGCGCATCATGCAGCCTGACTTCCAGGAACTGCTGCAGCGGCAGCCGGGCATCGCCCTTAAAGTGCTCGAGTTCGCCGCTGAACAGCTGGAGCAGGCCCGGGCAACGATCCATGGGCTCAGCAGCTCCACAGCGGAACAGCGCATCGCCCGTGCCCTTCTGCGTCTCCTGGAGAAGCACGGCGAGGAGCATGAGGACGGCCAGCTCATCCAGCTGCCTTTGCCCCAGCAGGACCTGGCGGCCATGACCGGCACGACTGTCGAGACCGTCAGCCGGGTGCTCAGCCAGTTCCGCCACAACGGCCTGGTAACCACCGGCCGGCGCTGGGTCGCCGTTACTGACGAAGCGGGACTCGAGGCCCTCGCCGGTCACTGACCTGATCCTGGCAGCGCAGCGGAAGTAACTTGATGCACGTCAAGGAAACTTCGCCACAAGGTTCCTATCCTTTAATCAGCACGTCCGGAATGAGTCTCAGCCGGACCATGAAAGGAAGGAATCAACAATGCGTACGATCCTCAGAAGCAAGGATTTCAGCTGCCCCTCCTGCGTAAGCAAGATCGAGACTGACCTGAACCGGGTCGACGGTGTCGAACAGGCGAAGGTGCATTTCAGCACCGGCAGGATCGAGGTGCACCACGACGCTGACGCGGTCAGCGTGAACGATCTGGTGGAACGCGTCAGGAAGCTCGGCTATGAGTCAAGCCCCTCTCCTTTCTGATGGCCTCAGGGCTCCGCGGCGGTTCGTCGCGGAGCTCAGCCCCGCTGCCCGCCGGCTCATAACCACGGTCACCAGCGGTGTCCTGCTGCTGCTCGGCCTGGGGTTCCTGCACCTGTGGAACAGCCCGGTCACGGCCAATGCCCTGCTGACCGCTGCGACGCTGGTCGCCGGCGGCGGCATCGCGACGCGGGCCATCAGCTCGCTGGGCCGTCGGGTGATCAGCATCGAACTGCTGGTCACCATCGCAGCGGTCGGCGCGCTGTTCATCGGCGAGTACTGGGAAGCGGCGGCGGTCACGTTCCTGTTCACCTTCGGCGCCTACCTCGAAGCGCGCACACTGCAGTCCACCAGGCGCGCCCTGAGCGAACTTATGGATCTGGCTCCGGAGTTCGCTGTGGTGCTGCGCGACGGTCAGCCGGTCGAGGTATCGCCCTGGGAAGTCCAGCCAGGTGAGCAGGTGATCGTGCGACCCGGCATGCGCCTGGCCGTCGACGGCGTGGTGCAGAGCGGCAGCTCCGCGGTCGATGAGAGCGCAATCACCGGTGAGCCGCTGGCCGCCAGCAAGCGCGAAGGTGACCAGGTGTTCGCCGGAACAGTCAACCAGACAGGCCTGCTCACCGTCAGCGCCACCGGCGTAGGTGCCGACACCACCCTGGCGCGGATAATCCAGCGGGTCGAGGAAGCCCAGGAGGCCAAGGCTCCGACGCAGCAGTTCATCGAACGGTTCGCCAGCTGGTATACCCCGGCGATGCTGGGCCTGAGCATCATCGTGTGGCTGATCAGCGGCAACCTGCACCTGGCACTCACGCTGCTGGTCATCAGCTGCCCGGGCGCCCTGGTCATCTCGACCCCCGTGTCGATCGTGGCAGGCATCGGCCGCGCCGCGCGCCAGGGCATCCTGATCAAGGGTGGCGAAGACCTGGAGCGGGCCGGCCGCATCACCGCCGTGGCGTTCGACAAGACCGGCACGCTTACCCGCGGCAAGCCGGCCCTGACGACCGTACTGGCGCTCACTGAGGATGTGGAGCAGCAGGAAGTTCTGCGCTGGGCCGCGAGTGCGGAACTGGCGTCCGAGCACCCGCTGGCCGGACCGATCGTCGCTGCCGGCAAGGAGTCAGGTGAGCTGCCGTTCCCGGAACGGTTCGAAAGCGTCACTGGCAAGGGCATCAGCGCCCAGGTCGAAGGTCGGCGCGTGCTGGTCGGCACCCTGGAGCTGCTCAGTGATTCTGGCGTCAGCGTAAGCAGCGCAGCGCGCGAGCAGCTGACCGGCCTGCAGCAGCGTGGCCAGACGGCAGTGGCCGTAGCCCTGGATGACCAGCTGATCGGCCTGCTGGGCATTGAAGACGAGATCCGCGACAACGCGGCCGAGGCACTGTCCCAACTGCGCAGGCAGGGCGTCCGTCAGCTGACCATGCTTACCGGTGACAACCGGGTGACCGCAGACGCGATCGCCAGTCAGGCAGGCATCAGTGACGTGCACGCTGGCCTGCTGCCCGAGCAGAAGCTGGAGCACATCCAGTCGCTGCAGGCGGATGGCCACGTGGTCGCGATGATCGGCGACGGGATCAATGACGCCCCTGCCCTGGCTGCAGCCGACATCGGCATCTCGATGGGTGCCGCCGGTACTGACGTGGCCATAGAGACCTCCGACATCGCGCTCATGCAGGACGATCTGGCGAAGCTGCCTGAAGCGATCCGCTACTCACGGCTCACGGTCCGCAACATCCGCCAGAACACCGTGATCGCGCTCGGCACAGTGATCGCACTGCTCGCCGGGGTGCTGGCCGGCGAGGTTCACATGGCCGGCGGCATGCTCGTCCACCAGCTGTCAGTGTTCCTGGTGATCCTCAACGCCATGCGGCTCATGCGCGCCTGAGCTGCCCGGACCGCAGGCGACTGCCAACGGAGCATTAACGTTCATTTGACGCCAGGACGCTACTATTGACGGCATGAACACGTCCGAGCTGATGATCCGATTCAGGCTGCTGCCCCTGCTGGCGGTACTGCTCGCCGGGGTCGCCTTCACTGGCGCCCCGGCCGACCCGTCTGCTGAGACCGGGCTTGAGGCCATCGTGCAGGATTTCCTGGCTGCAGATTCCGGCTTCACTGTCATCGACCCTGACCAGCTGGAAGCTGACATCGCTGACACCCTGCCGGACAGCGGTTCCGTCTTCCTGGCCAGTGGCCGGCTCTCACCTCTCGCCAAGGCAATGCATGCGGTGAACGTGCATGACGGCTCGCTGGAGCGGGTCCGCTGGGAGCTGAGCGTCGAGCGGGTGCTGACTGCGCAACCGCCGGCCGCTGACCCGGTCCCGCTGCTGCTGGTGAAAGTGACCCGGTTCAACCTGGGTCCGGTGCTGCGCCAGCAGCTGCTTGACTCGCTGCCGCCGGAGCAGGTGGCCGGGCCGGGGGAGTTCGGCGTGGGCCCACACGTGGAGTGGCGCGTCATCGTCCGTCAGCTGATGGGGCATGAGGCGATGATCGAAGCTGCCAGCCGGCGTGAAGTGGCGGACGCTGAGGCGGCGGCTGCCGCCTGCCTGTTCGGTGACTGCCTGAGCAGCGGGCTGCTGATCGACGGCGCGGCCGTCTGGCATGATCTCGCTGCCGCGGACCCTGGCTTCACGGTTGCGGAGTTTCTGGCCGGGCTCGCTTATGACGCGGCGCCCGCCGGCACGCCCTCTGCTGCCGCTGCGCTGGATCTGGCTGCCGCCCTGACGGGTTTCGATGCCTACTACGCTGAGTCGGGCAGCCCCGACGCCACCGTCGTGCGGGCTTCGGTGGAGCAGAACCTGGGTCAGGAAGCGTCCCTGGACGCTGCGCTGCTGCAGACGGACCTGCTTGATGATTCGCTGGAAACGATCATCACCCGGGTTTACGGCTGGGATACCGGCGAGAGCTTCCCGCTGCTCGGCGCCCAGGCTTACGGCTGCCGGCGCGGGGACGCCCAGTGGGCCCCCGTGGGTGACTTCTGCCCCTGATCAGTCGTTCGCCGCGGTAAGCGGCTCGGCTGGTTTGGCGACAGGTGGTCCGCTTTCATCGAGGCGGACCACCGCCACTCCCGCCAGCAGCAGCACCCCGCCGACCAGCTGGATGGCGACCGGCAGTTCCGCGAGCAGCAGCCAGGCCCACAGCACGGCGAACAGTACTTCAGACAGACCGACGAACGATGCCAGTTTCGATCCGAGCCGGCGGGTACCGGCCACGCCGGTCAGGTAACTGAGCGCCGCAGCCACCACCCCGAGCAGGGCCACATCGAGCCACCAGGGCACCAGCTGACCGGCGAGCAGTACCGGCGCGGTGTTCCACTCCAGGCTCACCAGGCCGATGGTGCCAGCGAGCAGCAGCGTCACTGTGCCGACCAGCAGCCCGCCCGCTGCCAGGGCGAGCGGCGGCAGGGAGTGCGACTCGTCAGCTGACACGATGAAGTAGGTGGCCAGTCCGGCGGCGGCGAGCAGTCCCCACATCACCCCAAGCGGATCGACCTGGACTGCGCCGAACACGTCCAGTACGAGCAGCAGGCCAGCCACGGCGATCGCGGTACCGATGACCGTAAGCGGCCGGGGGCGCTGACCGTGCCGCAGCCACAGCCACAGGACGACGAGGATGACTCCGCAGTACTCCAGCAGCAGGGCGATGGCGACCGACAGGCGTTCGACTGCCAGGAAGTAAGCGAGCTGGCAGCCGGCGACCGCGATGACCCCGAACAGCAGCATGGTGGGCCAGCCGCGCCGCAGCAGCTGCCAGCGGCCCCGCATCGCAAGGGCAGCGGGCACACTGAGCATCACAGCTCCGATAGCGACCCGCCAGGTGACGGCCGCTGCAGGCGACCAGCCGGCAGTCAACAGTCCTTTGGCCAGGGCTCCGGACGTTCCGAACGCGGCCGAGGAGATGAGTGCCAGCAGCAGGCCTGTAAGCAGATTCCTGTTCATGAACCGATCAGCACGGCTGACAGCCGTGACGCGCATTGTATGCCCTGGCGGAGGCCTGAAGCCAGCCGGCAGCTGCGGACCTGCCTCAACCTCCTACAGCGGGCTCAAGCGTCAGGCCGTCAGCGGCAGCCGACTCGCTCAGCGGGGGGCTGAAGCGGCGCAGGCGCAGGGCGTTGCTCAGCACGAACACGCTGGATACCGCCATGGCGGCTGCCGCGAACATCGGGTTGAGCAGGATCCCGTACGCCGGGTAAAGCACGCCAGCTGCGACGGGGATCAGGATGATGTTGTATATGAACGCCCAGAACAGGTTCTGCCTGACGTTGCGGATCGTCGCCCGCGACAGTGCCAGCGCGTTGACGATGCCCCGCAGGTCACCTGACATGAGAACCACGTCTGCGCTTTCGATCGCTATGTCCGTGCCGGTGCCGATCGCCAGGCCCACGTCGGCGCTGGCGAGCGCGGGTGCATCGTTGATACCGTCACCGACGAACGCGACCTTGCCGGAGGCCTGCAGCTCCTCCACCGCAGCTACCTTGCCTTCGGGCAGCACTTCGGCAAGCACCTGATTGATGCCGAGCTGTCGTGCGATCGCCTCGGCGGTCCGCCGGTTGTCGCCCGTCACCATCGCCACGTTAATTCCCAGCCGCTTGAGGGCAGCGACCGCCTCGCGGCTGGAGTCCTTGAGCGGGTCCGCGACCGCGATGACGGCGGCCAACTGGCCATCGACCGCCGCGTACAGCGGGCTCTTGCCTTCGTCGGCAAGCCGGGCTGCCTCGGCAGCGAAGTCACCTGTGTCGATACCCAGCCGCTGCATGTAGCGGTCAGCGCCCACCTGCACCCGCCGACCCTTGACGGTCGACTGGACACCGAAGCCGGGGATGGCCTCGAACGCTTCGGCTTCGGGCAGTTCCAGTTTCTCGGCGACGGCGGCTGCAACGATCGCCATGGCGATCGGATGCTCGGAACTGCGTTCGGTTGCTGCCACCAGCTGCAGCACTTCGTCACGCTCGAAGCCGGGCTGCAGCACGAAGTCGGTGAGCCGCGGTTCACCGTGCGTCAGGGTGCCGGTCTTGTCCAGTGCGACGGTATGGACCTCCTGCAGCTCCTGCAGGGCGGCTCCGTTCCGGAAAAGTATGCCCGAGTCAGCGGCCTTGCCGGTTCCGACCATGATGCTGGTCGGCGTCGCCAGGCCCATGGCGCAGGGACAGGCGATGATCAGCACCGCTACCGCGTTGACAAGGGCGAAGGTCAGCGCCGGCTGAGGACCGCTCAGGAGCCAGACCAGGAAGGTGATCAGCGCGATCCCCATCACGATCGGCACGAACACGCTGACGACGCGATCAGCCAGCGCCTGGATGGGCACCTTCGAACCCTGCGCTTCCTCGACCATGCGGATGATCTGTGCGAGAACGGTGTCGGAGCCGACCCGGGTCGCTTCGAAGCGGATCGCACCGGTTCTGTTTACGGTTCCCCCCACGACCTCCGCGCCCGCTTCCTTGGCCACTGCCAGCGGTTCGCCGGTGATCATGCTCTCATCGATGTACGTCGAGCCGCTTACGACCAGGCCGTCAACGGGTACACGATCTCCGGGACGGACGAGCACGATGTCGCCCGGAACGACCTGGTCGACCGGCAGCTCCTGTTCGCTGCCGTCACGCACGACGGTGGCGGTGCGGGGCTGCAGGCCGAGTAACTTACGGATCGCTTCGCTGGTCCTGCCTTTAGCCAACGCCTCGAGGTAGTTGCCGACCAGGATGAGGGTGATTATGGTGGCGCTGGCCTCGAAATAGACGTGCGCGGTACCGGCTGGCAGCAGGTCGGGCAGGAAGGTGGCTATGACTGAATAACCGTAGGCAGCGCTGGTGCCGAGCATCACCAGGGTGTTCATGTCAGGACTGAGCTGCCTGAGTGCTTTCCAGCCGCTGCGCAGGAACTGCAGTCCCGGGCCGAACTGAACGACGGTGGCGAGCAGGAACGAGATGAGGTGACCGGTCCGGGTGGGGATAAGCTGTTCTCTCAGCTCCATGAGCTGCGGGATGAGCATCGGCAGCATGTCGAACAGCAGCAGCGGGAGCGTGAAGGCAACAGCGATGATCAGTCTCTGGCGCAGCTTTCCCAGCTGCTCTTCGCGCGCTTCGCGTTCGGCGTCAGCTGCGGCCTGCCCTTCGCCGGTTTCCAGCACGCTGTACCCGGCCTGGCGGATGGTGTCAGCGATCAGCTCTGCGCTGACGGCACCGGGCTCATACGACACCGTCGCCTTCTCGGTGGCCAGGTTGACGCTGGCGGTACTCACACCTTCGACCCTGTTCAGGGCACGCTCTACCCTGGCTGAACAGTTGGCGCACGTCATCCCGCCGATCCCGATATTTAGCTTCTGCAGTTCCTGCTGTGCCATCACATTCCTTCCCGGCCACCTCAGACCCCTCCCCCCGGGGGGTGCCTGTTGTCATCATACGCCTACCCGGAGATGACACGCAAGGACAGCTGTCATGAGACAATTGCGGCATGTCCACCCAGGTGGTGTGCCCCCGCATACGCTGGCTGCTCCTGCTCAGCATTGCCCTGCTAGCATCAGTCATGACAACAGCCCGGGCCCAGCCGGAGGCCGAAACGCCTTCGGAGATCCAGCTCGCAGCGGTCCAGATGACCCTCGATCTCGCTGACTACTGGACTTACGAGGCGTTCGAAGCGAAGATCCGCAGCCAGTTCGAGGCAGTCGCTGCGACCCTCGAACCGGGACTGCCTGCCCTGGTGGTCTTCCCTGAGGACGTGGGCCTGATGCTGGTCGTGCAAGGCATGGAGTCGCGCCTGGCGGGCATCGACTCGATCGAGGAGGCGATCGGCACCGCGGTACGTTCACAGCTGCTGGCACTGTCCTGGACCCGGCTCATCCGCTGGAAGGCATGGGTGCCGGCCCTGTTCCTGAACCGCAACCGCCAGATCGCCGAAACGTACTTCGGCGTGTTCTCGGACCTGTCCCGTGAGTACGGCATGTATGTCGTCGCCGGCTCCGTGGTACTGCCGCCGTACCGGATCACGGACGGAGTGGTCGAGTGGGAACGCGGCCCAGTGAATCACAACGTTTACAACAGTTCGTACCTGTTCGGCCCTGACGGCCTGGTCATCGGCCGGCAGGACAAGGTCGAACTGATCGAACTCGAGCGGGAAGCCGCTTTGAACCTCAGTGCAGGCACGGTCGAAGACCTGCAGGTGTTCGACACGCCTCTCGGCCGGATCGGCATCGCCATCTGCCTGGACGCGTTCGATGACGCGGTCGTGGACCGGCTCACGGACCTGGGCGCCCAGATCCTCGTGCAGCCTTCAGCCAACCCGGGTGAATGGAACGACTGGCAGCAGACCGACTGGCTGCGCAGCAGCCATCAGCGGGTAGCGGTGGAAGGGCAGTTCGCCTACGCGGTCAACCCGATGCTGACCGGTCCGCTGTGGGACATCGGTTTCTACGGCCAGTCAGCCATCGTCGCCCGGGAGACCGTGGACGCCGGCCTGGGTTACAGCCTGCTCGAACCGGCAGCCGGGTTCCTGCAGATCGCCGCCAGCGACACTGGCGAGGAAGTACTGACCGTCACCGTGCCCCACCCGGACACCCTGGACTGATGGAACAGAAACAGCACCAGCTCAAGGACGTTTACGAACCGAGTACGGGCATCGCGGCTGCGCCAAGCGTGGTGCTGGAGCTCAGGCATGCTGCCCAGGTCTCCCAGCTGACCGGCCCCACCCCGCCCGCCAGCGTGCTGCTGCATCTTGACAGCAGCCTGAACGTAGTGACTGAAGACGGTTCGGGCCTCGCCAGCCTGCCGGAAGCTATCGAACGCCTGTGCGTACGCGTCATCCCCGCTTTCGTCGTGCACGACGAAGCGACCGCCACTGCGCTCGGCAGCTGGCTGCAGCAGCAGGAGCTGATCGACCTGTTCGTCGTCTCCACCCAGCCCGGTCTGGTCAGCCAGCTGAAGAAAGCCCACGCTCTGATCCGCGGGGTGCTGGACTGCCGCGCCTGGCCGGAGCGGCAGCTGCTGGAGCTGCGGCGGGAAGCGAACCGTCATCATGCCCGGGTGGTCTTGGTCAGTCAGGAGCAGGCCAGCCGGGCCGCGGTCGGCCGGCTGCAGCGGCTGCTGATGACCGTGTGGGTCGCTGAGTCGCCCAACGCAACTCATCCGCGCGCCAACCAGTTCAACCTGGTGGCTACCGGCGCCAACGCCATAGTCACCCGGGACTCCGACTCGCTCATCGACGTGCTGCAGAGCGAGTTCCCGGCCGACAGGCCGACGCTGGTGCGCAAGCCCCTGGTCATCGGCCACCGGGGCATCCCGTTCCTGGCGCCGGAGAACACACTGGCCGGGGCGCTCCTGGCGTACGAGCACGGCGCAGCGATGATCGAATCCGACATCCACCTCAGTAAGGACGGCGAGGTGATAATCCATCACGATGACTCCCTGGAGCGGACCACCACCGGTTCCGGTGCACTGCGGGAGCTGAGCGCCAGCGAACTGGCCACGCTAAAGGCGAACCGGCAGTTCCCCACGGAGTTCCCTGAAGCAGGCATCCCCACCCTGCGGGAGTACCTGGCGGCGTTCCGCGACCTGGATGTCGTGCACGTCATCGAGATCAAGGCGGACGATCCGGAACTGCCCGCCAAGGCAGCGGCCCTCGTTCAGGAGTTCGATGCCGCGGACCAGGTCGTGTTCATCTCGTTCCACGCCGAGCAGCTGAAGCGGCTGCGTGAGGCGCTGCCCGGCATGTCAACCGGGTTCCTGACGCTGGGACTGACCAGCGAGAGCGAACCGCTCGCCAGCCTGCACCGGGTCCTGGAAACGATCGAGCCGCTCGACTCGACTTACAACCCGTTCGTGCTCGGGCTTGGCCCTGCCTTCGTCAAAGCGGCACGTCATCGCGGCATAACCATCTGGCCCTGGACGTTCAAGGACCAGGAGTCGTTCGTCAACATGCTGCTGGCCGGCACCGGCGGCCTGACCACCGATGCCACCCATCTGTCGGGAAGCTGGGCCGTGGGTATCAACAGCCCGGGCCCACTCAGCCTGTGCGTCGGCGAGAGCCTGCGGCTGAACGCGACTATCGAGCGCCAGGACCGTTCAGCCTCAGCGATAGATCCCGAAGTGTCAGTACTGGAAGGAAAGCAGCTGCTGCGGGCTGACGGCTCCGTCCTGACCGGGCTGGCTCCGGGTGAAGCCTGGGTGACCCTGCGCTACTGGCAGGACGTGACCGGGGATAAAGGCTATTACGTCTATTCACCGGCTGTGCGGGTCGACATCCGCGATTGCCCGGGCGGAAGTGAGCCTTCAGCCGTCTGACTCCTGCCAGCCCCTGGTCACTTCTACCCAGCCGAGAGCGCCACTGTACTCCTCCAGCTGTTCAGGCGTCACCTCGATGGCGGAATTGGCGGTTCCGGCGGCAGGCCAGACGGTGCTGAAGCGCCGCAGGGACTCATCCAGGTACACCCGCGTCCCTGCCGGGTTCGCGAACGGACACACCCCACCGACCGGATGACCGGTCAGCTCCTCCAGCCGCTCAGCAGGCAGCATGCGTGCCTTGAACCCGAAAGCCCGTTTGAACGAGCCGTTGTGCATGCGCGCGTCACCGGCTGCCACGACCAGCAGCGCCTGGTCAGCTGTCCCGTCGAAGAACGCCATCGTCTTCGCGATCCGCGCAGGTTCCGTTCCCACCGCCTCAGCCGCCAGTTCGACCGTCGCACTGGACGTGTCGAACTCCACGACATCGTCACCACGGCCGAACTGCTGCAGGTAATCGCGCACTTTAGCTACACCCACTCAGATCCGCTCCTCTTCAAATGACATATCCGCTGAGCATAAGCCCAGTTGCTGCTGCAGGCCAATGTGCAGCAGTGGAGTACGATCGGCCCATGGCCAGAAATGCGGTCGCGTCGCTGCGTCTGCGGACGCTCGTCACCGTGATCGGTGCCGGCCAGGCCGGCCTGTCCGCCGCCTTCCACCTGCAGCGCCGCGGCCTGAAAGTCATCCGGGATTTCATCGTGCTGGACGCGAACAGCGAACCGGGTGGCGCCTGGCTGCATCGCTGGCCTTCACTTACGCTCAGCACCGTCAACCGCATCCATGACCTGCCGGGGCTCGCCCTGGCCGATACCGTGCCCACGGATGACGCAGAAGTTCAGGCCCGCACCGCGGTGCCGCGTTACTTCGCAGAGTACGAACGGAGGTTCAACCTGCAGGTGCAGCGGCCCGTCCGGGTCCAGAAGGTGAGCGTGACGGGTGAGCGGCTGCTCGTACGGAGTGACCGGGGCGAGATAAGCAGCGCCGGACTCATCAACGCCACCGGCACCTGGGAGAACCCGCACATCCCCCGCTACCGTGGAGCTGACACGTTCAGGGGACGGCAGCTGCACACCCGTGACTACCGGACCGCTGAAGAGTTCGAAGGGCAGCACGTCATCGTGGTCGGTGCCGGCATCTCCGCGATCCAGCTGCTTGACGAGGTGTCGCGGGTGACGAGCACGACCTGGGTTTCCCGGCGGGAACCGGACTTCCGCGAGGGACCGTTCGACGAGGCAGCGGGCCGTCGCGCGGTCGCCCAGGTCGATGAGCGCGTTCGCCAGGGCCTGCCCCCGCTCTCTGTCGTGTCGGTTACGGGCCTGCCCGTTACCGAGCGGATCCGGAGCATGCGGGAACGCGGAGTGCTCGTCAACCGGCCGATGTTCAGCG
>Ga0209487_1002648_pt1 | contig 14463 bp, 14 predicted proteins | sample Poulit2012_FD_187524 | JGI IMG/M metagenome (GOLD analysis project Ga0209487, IMG submission 187524) | Agricultural soil microbial communities from Georgia to study Nitrogen management - Poultry litter 2012 (SPAdes) (version 2) | ecosystem: Environmental > Terrestrial > Soil > Agricultural land... | reverse complement strand
TCCGATGAACAATTCCAGATGTTAAATCAATAGACTGAATACGATTCTTCGATATATATCTATGATTGCGAATGAATAATCCTGATTCAATCCTTATTTCATCTTCTGTTATTTCATATGTAAAACGATACCAACTTAAAATACAATAGATGAGCAAACTAATGAAAAGGATGACGAGTATGATGAAAAAATAATAAAAATATTCTCCCTTCAAGCTAATGAATCCAATGATAATATAGAAAATCACATGTCTAATTATAGTAACAAGTTGAAAAAGAATCGAAACGGGATGTTGTCTTTGTTTAGACATCGTCTTCAGCCACCCTCGCTAAAACGGATAATCGGTCCCGAAGTTCTGAAGCATCTTTTTCTAGCAGAGCTGGGATTTCATGGGTTGTTGCTGCTGTCGAAATTGTCACACTTGCCAAATGAAATCTTTTTAAAATCGGTCCCTGTTTCGTATCAACATGTTGAACACGGATCATTGGCACAATTGTACGTGAAACAATTAAAATACCGTGTTGGATATAAATTTCTTGTTCGAAAACCTCGTAACGCCATCTTTTCCACCTTAGCTTGGGCAGTAGAAAAACAAACAGGTATGTAGCTATCCCACTAATGATGGTCGCGATCACCAGGTACAATAATCGAATATCATATATAAAGGTCAGAACACCACCTGCAATGGTCAGAAACCATAAAAATATGATGTATAATAAAGCTGTTATTTTCCATGCTTTAATTGCGTGAAGTGCAATTGTATTTTTCGGTGGGTTTCTCATATGCTTCCCTCAATTTCTATCATATCGTTATTTTAGCATGCACTTTTTGAATAAATAAAGCTAAGTATTCAATCACACTTGTTATTTTACCATGTACTTCCCCGATAAAACAGCATAATAAAAAGCCCCAGTTGGGACTTTTTATAATTATTTAGGATTATTTAACGGCCTCTACGCTTTTGGAAGTTTCCTTTACGGTTGCGATTACCTTGGCTTCTATTCCCTTGGTTTGACCGTTTTCCTTGATAGCGATTGTTACCGCGTCGATTATTTTTACCTTGTCTACCTCTCGTTCTAACACTAATTGGTTGAACAGAAGAGAGTTGAACAGGTACATCTCTTCGCTCTTGAGTTAACATACTTAATGCAGCAGCAATTACTGTAACAGAGTCATGTTCTTCTAATAATTCTGTTGCTGTTTCCTGATAAGATTTTAAATCTTTTTCAGCAATTGTTTTCAGTAACTTTTCTACAGCAAGTTGCTGTTGTCCACGTTCTGCTTCTTTATTGGTAGGTGGCATCATCCGTTTAATTCTACTTTTGGTTACACCTTGGATCACTTTTAAATGTCCAATTTCACGAGGTGTTACAAATGAAAATGCTTCTCCTGTACGCCCTGCTCTACCAGTACGCCCAATTCGGTGAACATAACTCTCCGGGTCTTGTGGTATATCAAAATTATAAACATGTGTTACACCAGAAATGTCTAATCCACGTGCAGCAACATCTGTTGCAACTAAAACCTCAATCCGTCCGTGTTTAAATTTATTTAGTACTGACATTCGTTTCCCTTGTGTCAAATCTCCATGAATACCTTCTGCACGAAAACCTCTTGCTTGCAAACCTTCTGCAATTTCATCAACGCGTTTTTTGGTACGACTAAAAACAATAGCCAAAGTTGGTTCATGAATGTCTAAATGATTTGTTAACGTATCGAATTTCAACCGCTCTGGGATTTCAATAAAATATTGATCAATATTTTCAACAGTCATTTCCGTTGCTTTTACTTTAATGAGTTTTGGATCCTTCATTAAATTAGTTGCAATATCACGGATTTCCCTTGGCATTGTAGCTGAAAATAACAATGTCTGTCTTTCTTCTGGTACATTTTTTAAAATATCCTTAATATCGTCAATGAAGCCCATATTCAACATTTCATCTGCTTCATCAAGGACAACCGTTTTTACATCATCAACACGAATTGTTTTTCTGCGCATATGGTCAAGCAATCTACCTGGAGTTGCTACAACAATTTGTGGCCCTTCCCTAAGGGAACGAATTTGTCTTTCCATATGCTGTCCACCAAATACCGGCAGGACACGGATCCCTTTTAGCCTTCCTAAACGATTAATTTCTTCAGCAACTTGAATGGCCAACTCTCTTGTTGGTGCTACAACTAATCCTTGAATTTTTCTCACATTTCTATCAAATTGCTCAATCATTGGTATTCCGAATGCAGCTGTTTTTCCTGTTCCTGTTTGTGCCTGTCCGATTACATCTTTGCCTGACATAGCTAATGGAATCGTCTCACCTTGAATTGGTGTTGCTTCTTCAAATCCCATTCTCTCCAATGCCTTTAAAATCGGGGCTGATACTCCTAATTCTTTAAATGTTGTCAACTTGTTAGTCTACTCCTTTTTCCTGTATAAAATTTATAACTTAGTTTTTCACCAAGTACGTTCGGGGAAAGTCTAAAATTTTTTCTTATACTTGAATGAATTTCATCACTACAATAAATACCTACTCCACTACATATGTTGTAGTATAGTTGTGGAAAACTGTATTATGAAAATCATTAACTTTTATGAACTTACTCCCTTGTCACTCGATAGGTAAACACTTCACATTCAAACGATCTAGACAATTTCAATATTTTGAATTGTTACCATAACGTCATAGCAGAATATTCTAATTATGAAATTGATTCCATTGTTTAAGTTTTTTAATTATCGTTTACGAATAAGATTTAAAATAGTAAATACTATTATTGTCAAGTATAAAAAAAGAGACTCGCTCCTAGAATGAGTCCATCACAAAAGGCTCATTCAATAAATTACAGTTATGTCAGTATAACATATAAATGGCATTCATATCTACTAGTTTGGTTAATAACTAAATACATCTATCTGACCGTATGTCATCATTACTAAAATTAGCTCAGTTTCTTCAAACAGTAATCAGAAAAAAGTTCTACAAAACTGTATCATAAAGTGCAATATATCTGTATTATGATATCTAGATAACCTAATCAGTTATAAAAATTACAACTACTATCGACATCGTGATAAAATAAAATATAATCAATCATATACTTAGACCCATAAGAGGAGGATGATTATGCGGTTGCCTCCGTTTAATCCATATATAGCAGTCATCATCGGAGCAATATCTGTTTCCACTTCAGCTATTTTTGTAAAGTTGGCTACAGAAGCTCCTGCAGCAATGATTGCCAATTACCGATTGTTATTTGCCGTTATCATTATGTTACCAATTATCATTATAAAACATCGCCATGAATTTAAACTAATAACTAGAAAAGATTGGATTTTTTCTACTTTCGCCGGTATTTTTTTAGCAGCTCACTTTATTCTTTGGTTTGAATCATTAAACTATACATCTGTAGCGAGTTCCGTTGTACTCGTTACATTACAACCTATTTTTGCTTTTTTAGGAACATATTTATTTTTTAAAGAGCGATTTTCTCCAGGCGCAGTAATTAGTATGCTTATTGCATTATTTGGAAGTATCATCATTAGTTGGGGTGATTTTCAAATCAGTGGAATGGCCTTGTTAGGGGACATTTTAGCATTACTTGGTGCTATAACGATTACTGTCTATTTTTTATTTGGCCAAAGGGTTAGAAAACAACTATCACTAATGACATATACCTTTATCGTTTATAGCATTAGCTCTATTACACTGATTTTTTATAACTTAGCTTTACAAAATCCATTTTTGGGTTATCCAGCTAATCACTGGTGGATCTTTCTTGCCTTAGCTATTATTCCAACTTTCTTCGGACATACATTATTTAACTGGGCATTGAGGTGGCTTAGTACATCAACAATTTCAATGGGGATAATATTTGAACCAGTTGGGGCAACGATTCTTGCTTACTTTATATTTGGTGAACGAGTGACTGACTCACAATGGCTTGGTGGAACAATTATTTTAGCTGGATTATTTTTATTTATTGTTAGTACTTCACGTAAACAAAAAGTAACGATTTCGTCTAAGTTAGACTAAATAAAAAAGAATTAAAATCTCCGCTGTGACTATTGTTTCACACATCTATCGTAAATCTTTTATAATAGAAGGAATCAAACTAATTTAATAAGAAGTCATGGACCATTCCATTTAATGTGTCCTTGTCTTCCCCCCAACATATTAAATGATCAGATTTCTCAAATAAAACAACTTCTTTTTGTGATGCAGTTGAAATTTCTCTATCTAAATAACTTGCCGTACTTACAGGAACAAGTCCATCTTGAATACCTTGAGCGATAAATACAGGTGATTCAATATCTTTTAAGTATTCACGTGTATATTTTACTAGTTTAAGGAATTCTAAATTAGATTTTAGGGGTATTTTACCTAGCTTCTTTTTATAACGCTGATAATTTTGATTATCGTGTAGGGTCCCCTTAATCCGATCTGTAATCACTTCACCAACATCTAAAGTTAATTGCTTCAAAGAAAAAACTTTACCCGCTGGTGCTAAGAGCACAAGTTTATCCACTTTAAATTTAGCTGCTAAATAGGCCGCGATCATTCCACCCATCGAAAATCCGATCAAATAGACTTGTGTATACTTTTCTTTTAATTTTCGTAAATCGTCTTCTGCAGCTTGTAACCATTTATCATGTGTCACATTCCCTAAAGTTAATATTTCTCCGTGACCAGGTAAAGTGGGTACCATAATATCCCAATCAGTCTGCTCATGTAAATAAGAAGCTAAAGGTTCTACCTCATAAGGACCGCCAGTATATCCATGAATAATTAAACATCCTGTCATGATTTGATCTCCTTTTTCGGTTTCTACTTATTATGTTACCCATATTTTGTCGATTATTACACTACTTAGCTTGAAATATTCCAATATAGAACAACAAGAACTAAAAATTGAAGGCAACTGTTCAGCGAAATACAAATTGGAGAGCATCTGATGAAATAAGAAAACGTGAGTGAATAGAAACAAATTAATGTTGATTTATCGGAAGAAGAGACCCAAAATTTGGGCCTGCACATTGTTCAGCCTATCAATAGATCTGATAATCGCTGGGCGCTTAAGTTAGACGAAGCTATTAACGAAAAGTTATCTACAGCTGGATGTTTTTATAATTTACAACAAAAAAGCTGATCCGTGGATTAATCCGCTTCATCAGCTCATCCCATAAATAAACGATTTATCTGAAAACCCTAATCATAGCACCTATTTCCTTTATAACCGGTGATACTTGTTGAACTGTATTGGCTAATTGGCCAACCGTAGACAACATTTTTTGGACATCCATTTGTCCTTCAGGGGTTTGAAATTGCGCCAGTATACTAGGTGTGGGATTTGATTGTTGATTCTGTTGTTGAAAATAAGGCCCTTGTTGCTGGAATTGGTAGTAATTTGGTTGTTGTGCCGTTGTATATGGCCAAGCTTCTGGTTGACTTGGTTTAGAAAAATATTCAAAAGGCGATGATTGATGAACCTGTTCATTTGGATAATAATTAGATGGGTATGTTTGATTTGGTACTGAATTATTATAATAGACAGGATCTTGATAACTAGCTTGTTGAAGTGGCGAATCAAATGGAAAAACCCTTCTATTCATAATAATACACCTCATTTGTTTGTTATTTCTATATAAATAAGATATGCACACTCTTTCTAATCTGTGTCAGCCGATGGTTCATCATTTCTCCGTCTAATAATTAGAAAAATAACAAAAATAAAACAAAGTGAAATAATTGGATACTTCAAAGTTATAAAGACGCCTCCCAATAGTAAGATCCCTATCGCCTCATATAAATCTGTTTGAATAGGTCGCTTTCCTAATAATATGATTGCTTTATCAATTTTTACATCATATATATACAGAAATACACTACAATAAAATAACAATTGAAAAGATATCCACATGGAGATATTCATTGCCAAATAAATAATTACTGGGACTAGTAAAGTAAGTCCGCCTGCTACTACCCATTTGAAATAAGATTGTTTATAAACAGGTAAGTTCCATGGTAAAACACGGACCAAACTTGAATCAAATTGACTTCTAAATAAAATAGCTAGAACGGTTGCATAGACATAGATGGCGATCACTAATCCGACATAAAATATTAACTCATTTAAAAATAAAAAAACAATTAACATGGCAAACAGTGCCCCAACAGCTTGGATAAACAAACCGATGTTTTTTCCAAGATAATGTAACCATAAGCGATTATATATATTTTGTTCACGATACATAAATGGCTTCTTACCTACCCCAATTTTTTGAAACATACTGTATTTTTTCTGTCGCGTTATTTTTATATCTGATGCTTTTGATATGAGCCACATATTCCATAATTTAAAATCACTTCTTTCAGTGACTTTGTTCCAATCTATATTTTTAAATAGGCTATTCCACAGTCTCATATTTATTAATATTATCAAGACGATAGACAGATAGCCTACAACAGGCACATTCGTATAAAGACTGAGCAAAAAATTGAATCCATTAATAACTAACATTAAACAGAGCCAAACTATCTTTATAAAGGTACGTTGTTGATACAATTTCCATTGTGGAATTTTCATCAATATATCAAAACATATAAATAGGAGCATATACTTTAAGACCAATGAAATAGAGATTGGCGTAATGACAATAATTAAACTGCCAATAATAATATATATAAGGACTAGTTTCATCCACTTTTCAAGCACGCTCTTTAACCAAATTTTCTCTCGTGAATAAGGGAGTAAAGATAACTGATATTCTGAACTAGAAAACATGACACCTGGATTACTAAATGATTGATTCAAATATCGAATAGGTAAAATAGTTAAAAAAAGCCAAAATCGTGTTTCAGCTATTTCTTCAATCATGCTAAATTGATTTTGATAATCACTGATGAAATCTCCAACAATAAATAAACTTACAAATACATAACCACAAATAATGAGCAAATAAAATGCTGTTGTGCGATCAACCATAACACTAAGTGCTAATTGATACATTTTCTTTTTCCTAAGGAATCGATTTTTTTTAATCAATCGATAGGCATGATGTAAAGGTGGTTTGTCTATCATTGATCTGATCCTCTTTTAATCGTATCAAAATCTTGAATTGGTCCCATGCTTAATACCTTTCCATGTTGAAGCATGATAAAGTATTCAGCCATGTCCTTTACAATATCTAGTTGATGTGTCGTTAATAATATACTTGTACCTGCAAGCGCCTTTTCTAAAATCAACTTCTTAAGATAATCAATAGCATAAACATCTAATCCCATAAATGGTTCATCAATTAATAAAATTGGCGTATCAGGTATAAATGCGCAAATCGTTTGAACTTTTTGCCTCATCCCCTTAGATAATGATTCAGGATACTCATTTAACTTATCTGTTAATTCAAATCCCTCAACATAACGATTAACTCTTTGGGATAGCGTATCTTCGGTTATTTCATAACTGATTCCATATAATTGAAAATGTTGCATAACCGTTAATTCAGTCATTAACAGTGGTTCTTCAGGAAGGTAAGATATCATTTGTTTAAATTTTATAAAATCATCATCTTGATCATATTCTTCTTGAATCACAATTTTCCCTGAAGTTTTATCCATCATACTTAAAATTGTTTTGATCAATGTAGACTTTCCTGCCCCATTATGACCTACTAAAGCCATAATTGAACCTTGTCGTAATGAAAAAGAGATATTATCAATTAACTTCTTATCTTTAATCGCTGTTGTTACTTGATCTACTGTCAATACATTCATATCTATCACCTGTCATATATTGTACATTATTTATGGAAAGGTAGCGATAAACTTTATAAAAAGTTTATAATATACAAAAAATAGTGACTAAAGCAAAAGGGTCAGACCCACCTCAACTTAAACGAGGAAGTCTGACCTGTTTGTTCCAACCACTGTCTTAGTCTTCATCTATTTCAATGACAATGATTTCACCTGTATAGGCGTCTATTTCAATTTCTGCTTCTTTGTCTCCGCGTTCTACTTCAACTTCATATATCAACCGTCCATCTTCTGTATCCAACTCGATGTCATCAATTTCACCAGAAAAAGCTTCTAATGCTATTCTTTTTGCTTCTTCAATTGAAATAATAGCTATTTTCGTATCGTCTTTCTCTTTTTGTGCAGATTGGTCTTTCTTTTGATTCTCTGATTTTTGATTTTTACTTGTCTCATCATCTTTCTTTTCATTGATAACTACATCTTTAGATGTGTTGTTATCCGTTTTTTCATTCTGTGACTGATCTTTTTCACCTTTTGCTGTATCTTTCTTTTTATCATTAGTTACTTTTTGCTCATTTTTAATTGGATTTTCCGAAATATTTAAAATTTCACCTGTTTCACCATCAAGCTTAATATCGTACTCCCTATTGTTGGTTTTAATTTCTACTTCGTAAACAGCGCGATTAAATTCAGTTTCTTGTTCAATTTCTGTAATCTCACCTGGATATTGCTCTTGGACCATTTCTCTAATTTGTTCAGTAGAAAGTGCTGCTTCCACTTGTGAGGTACTTGAATACAATATTCCAAAACCTAAGATGGCGATCGCTACAACACCGCTTATGATAAACCCTAATTTTTTCTTCATGTAAATTTCCTCCCTTTTGATCTACCTACATCATAACCACGGGACATTAAAGGATTAGGTGAGTAAGATTAGAATTTGCTGAGAATCTGATTAATCATTTACAAGTGGTAAAGTAATTGTAAATGTTGTGCCAATATCAAGCTGACTTGATACAGATAGTAGGCCACCATGGGCATTTACAATTGTCTTTGCAATAGATAAACCAAGGCCTGTTCCTCCTGTTTCTCTACTTCTCGCTTTATCAATTCGGTAAAATCGATCAAAAACACGTTCCAAATCTTCAGAAGCAATTCCCGCCCCAAAATCATTTACCTTTATTAATGCTTGATTGTCATGCCTAGAAATATTTAATTCAACTTTCTTGTCACTATATTTTAAGGCATTATCTATTAAAATGTAAATAACTTGTTTTAATTGATCTTCATTTCCGTGAACAATGATTCGTTGTTCAGAAGTTATTATCATGATTTCACGTTCATATGCCCCAACAAATTGTTTTCTGACTGCCTCACAAAGTCCAATGACCTCAATATTTTCTCTCTTTGTTTCCACCTGATTTTTAGCGAGTAATAACATTTGTTCCACTAATAATTGCATACGATCCGCCTCAGAATCAATTGCCTCAACTGCTTCATCAAATAATTCCGGCCGTTCTTTTCCACGCCTTTTGAGAAGTTGTGCATAGCTTTTTACAATTGAAATAGGTGTATTCATTTCATGTGAGGCATCAGAAACAAATTGCTCCTGCCTTTGATAGTTTTCTTTTAAATGATCAATCATTTCATTAAAGGTCAATTCCATTTGATGTAGCTCATCTTTGGAACTACTCTGAACTTCAATCTTTTTCCATTCCGCTCGTTGGCTATTCGCTTGCATTGTTTGAATCAATGTGTGAATAGGTCTTAATAGAAACCTTCCTAAAATATTTCCAGCAATAATGATTGGGAGAAGCATGAAAATGGAAGCAATCATTAATACGAAAAATAGTGTATGCATCGTTTCTTTCAATGCCATTAAATGTTTAGATATTTGAAGTGTTACGATTTGACCATCATCCCAAATAATCGGTTTTTCAATTACAGCAACATTTGTTCCATCATCTCGTTTGACGATTTCATGGATTTCAGTTGTTGTATATTTTTTTGGAAGGCTCGTAAATTTCTCCTGTTTTGTTAATGTATTGATCAATGAACTCCCATCTGATTGGACCACCCGAATCATACCGTCAGTAGGTACATAAGCATCTAGTAACTCATTTTGAGCTATATCAGAATTAGAATTAAGTGTTTCAACAATTGTAGTCATTTGTTCAGCTAATTGTTCCAATTCACTGTTGGCAGAAGTTTTATAAAACAGAAAGTAGATCGATGTGTTAATTAAAATAATCAAAAAAATCATGAACAAACTAGAAAACAACTGAATTTTCGTTCGTAATTTCATATTAATCTTGTTCCTTTATGGTATAACCTACACCACGAACCGTTATAACATATGCTTGGTCAAATCCATTATCTATCTTTTTCCTTAAATAACGTATATAAACATCTACAACATTTGTATCCCCAAAATAATCATATCCCCAAACTTGCTCAATCAATTGTTCCCTCGTTAAAACGATATTCTTATTTTTCAATAAACAAACAAGCAGATCAAATTCACGTGGAGTCAGTTCTATCATACGATCAGATCGCTTTACTTCGCGACTATTAATATTGACTGATAAGTCACCGACAAAAAGTTGTTCCCCTGTTGCTACTTGTGTTGTTGGTTTTCGTAAATGGACACGAATCCGCGCTAGTAATTCCTCAATTTGGAATGGTTTCGTTATATAATCATTGGCACCTAAATCAAGACCACTTACTTTATCATGAACTTGATCTCTAGCAGTTAATAGGATAATCGGTGTATGTTCGTCTGTACGTCTAATTCTTCTTAGAACCTCGAGACCACTTAATTCCGGTAACATAATATCAAGCAACACTAAATCCCAGTCTTTTTCCTCGATCAAATACAATGCTTCTTTTCCATTATCCGCAATTTCTGTATGATAATTCTCATAATCAAGTTCCAATTGAAGCACCCGACTTAATTTACGTTCATCCTCCACAATTAAAATAGCTGGCTTGTTCACTTGATCACCCATTTCATTTATAAATTATTTTATGATAAATTTATTCACGTTTTTTTACAATAATCACTTAACTTTGGGGGTCGCCGCTCAACTTTTGAGGGTCACTGCCCAACTTTTGAGGATCAGCGCTCAACTTTGAGGGTCACCGATCAACTTTCGGGGTCACCGCTCAACTTTCGGGATCACCGCTCAACTTTCGGGATCACCGCTCAACTTTTGAGGGGTCGCCGCCCAACTTTGAGGGTCACCGATCAACTTTTGGGATCACCGCTCAACTTTTGGGATCACCGCTCAACTTTTGAGGATCACCGCTCAACTTTTGGTTTTTTTACATCTTCGAAAACTCGATGTAAAAGTTTCAGTAAGATAAACTTTACTTTCTAAGTAGAATAGTTTTCAGTAGTGCCAAACGTTCCCGGTTTTTCAATCTTTTTTCAATAACTTGAGGTGTCTTTGCCACAATTGCATCTGTGTGAAAGCCAAATCGTTCAGCTATCATTCTAGCTCGTGCTACATGATAATCACTTGTAATAATCGTTACTCCCTTTTCTACATCTGGGATAAGTCTTATAGAGTAATGGATGTTTTCATAAGTAGAGGTTGATGCTGGTTCAAGTAATAATCGACCTTCCTCAACACCGTTTTTCAAGAGAAATTTTTCCATTGCTTTAGCCTCGGAAATATCTTCACCCGGACCTTGACCACCTGATAAAATCAATTTTACATGTGGAAATCTTAGGGCATATTGTAAAGCACTATCAAGTCTGTATTGTAATGAACGTGTAGGGATTTCACCAGCCACTCTTGCACCTAGAATAATCGCATACTCATTTTCACCATTCGCTTTTGGCTGCTGACCTAAGAGTATCCATTTGTCAGTTAATATCCAAAATACTACAGCACATAAGAAAAACGGTGACAGATATAATATGATTTTGATTAAATTCATAGTCCAACCCCACTCGACATATATTCCCGTCACTTTAATTTTTTTATTATTCTTGATACTCTACCTTTCCTAAAATATATGCTCCTGCCAAACCAGCGGCAAAGGTTAAGATACTAACAAATACAAACAAGGTACTACTAGGCCAACCAGGAAAAATAACAACAATAGATCCAATCACCATTCCAATAATAGCGGCAAAAGTGCTTGTTCGATAATTTGTTAAAAAGAAATTTATAATTTTACTCATAAAGATAATTCCTATTAAAATTCCTGCGCCAGTTACAATAATCACATCAAATTCAAGATTACTAATGGCGCTAATGACAGTTGAATAAACACCAATAACTAATAACATGAATGATCCACTAATTCCGGGTAAAACCATTGCCGCACTACCTAAAAATCCAGAGAAGAATAATAGTGCATATATTGATATTGATCGTTCCGCAATGATTGCACCTTCCTCATCATTTAAAAGAACGAGTAATCCAATCACGAGAGCTCCAATGATTAGTATTAGATAGTGTTTTGTTTTAAACGAAACTTTCATATCAGCTTCACGAAATAAAAGAGGCAAAACACCAATGATTAGACCTAAAAAAAAGAAGAATGTTGGGCCTGGAAAATGGATAAGTAACCATTCCATTAAGCGAGCAAGTGTAAATATTGCTGTCACCATACCTATACCCAATGGAATTAAAAAGGTTATATGTTTCTTCCAGTCCTTACTAAAAATTCCATTAATTGCAGCAATTAAGCGATCGTAAATCCCCAGCAGAACAGCGATGGTTCCCCCACTTACACCAGGGATTACATCAGTTCCTCCCATGATAAATCCGCGATAAATATTTTTCCACTCCATGTTTATAAATCTCCTTCTATGAACAACTTCATTTACACGTATAATTAAATGATGAACCTAACTCAGCTATTTCACAATTATTATTTACTGTCACACCTTATAAGCCACTATTTTATACTTATAAAATTTACTCTATCATATCAAAAAATGGTTGCTTTTTATATCAATATCTTTTATAGTAAACGTAAGCTACTTTGCATAACAAGTTAGCTGTTTTTTATTAGTTGTGTATCTTGCCATACAAGGTAGGTGGGTGAAGTGTCTTTAAGAAGTCAATTATTAAAAGGAATTTTAGAAGGTTGTATTCTTTCGGTTATCAAACAGGAGCCAACTTATGGTTATGAGCTTTCAGTAAAATTACAGGCATTTGGGCTATCAGAAATAAGTGAGGGATCGATTTATCCTATATTATTACGCCTACAAAGGGAAAACTTGATTATTGGGGAAATGAAAAAATCAACATCTGGACCAAGAAGGAAATATTATCAGCTAACTGTTGAAGGTCATCAAGCGCTAGAAGATTTTATCAATCACTGGGAAGCCATTAAAGGCCCAGTTGACCTGATCATTGATCATGGAGGGAATAAACAATGAATGCTAAAGACATCATTAAAGTAAATAATCAAAAACGAGATGAACTGAACACAGAAAATTTAGCAGACTATGAAGATATGCTCCTTTATATTCGCCTAAATTCAGCTAAATCAGAGTATGATACAGAAGAAATTTTATTAGAACTGCTTGAACATTTACTACAAGCACAAGATCAAGGTAAGACAGCAAAAGATGTCTTTGGACAAAATCTGAAGGAATATTGCCAAGAAATCATTGAAGAAATTCCAAATGAAACTAGAAAGAAACAATTAAGATTTTCTATGTATATTATCTTATATTTTTTAGCTATTTATAGTTTTATAACTGGAGTAATTGGTTTTGGCTTATATTATCTGTTTAATATTGGATCAAATATGACCACCATTTCTATAGGTTCAGGCATTACTATGATTGTCATTTACTTGCTAATTCTCTACCTATTTATTTTAGGTATTTTAAAATGGTTAAAATCATCGGTCTTTACAAACAAGAAGCGGAATAAATGGATTGGCTTTTTGCAGATATGGGGCTTTAGTGTGGTATCCATTGGACTGTTTATACTTGTCATTTATTTAATGCCTTCATTTGGACCAATGATTAATATTCCAACAATTTTATTTGCCGGAATTGGTATTGTCTTATATTTAATGTCTCGCCTATTTAAAAATTAACACAGCATAAAAGAAGGAAAGATAAAATCTTCGTAAAGTTTACTATAAATGGAACCTTTTAGTTTATTATACGTATTACAATTAGGCTTAAATATTGGAGGTAGCATGAAATGTCAGAAACAGCAATGGAATTAATCGATATTAAAAAGAATATAGGCAACAAGGAAATTATTAAAGGCCTATCATTCACCATTAATAAAGGTGAAGTTTTCGGACTCATCGGACCGAACGGAGCAGGTAAAACAACTACGATCAGGATGATGGTAGGTCTAATGGAATTAACAGATGGTGATGTTCGAATCCTTGGTAAAAGTATTAAAACTGATTTTAAAGAAGCAGTTCGCGAAGTGGGTGCCATAGTGGAAAATCCAGAAATGTACCCTTTTATGACTGGGTGGCAAAATTTAAAACATTATGCTCGGATGACCCCTGGGATTACGGATGATCGGATAAAAGAAGTTGTTCAACTTGTTGGTCTTGAAAAACCAATTAAAGAAAAGGCTGGTAAATATTCGCTAGGTATGCGTCAACGTCTTGGAGTTGCCCAAGCACTTTTACATAATCCATCGATTCTCATTCTTGACGAGCCAACAAATGGTCTTGATCCAGCTGGGATTCGTGAAATTAGACAGTATATCAGACGTTT
>Ga0209487_1002647_pt1 | contig 14465 bp, 17 predicted proteins | sample Poulit2012_FD_187524 | JGI IMG/M metagenome (GOLD analysis project Ga0209487, IMG submission 187524) | Agricultural soil microbial communities from Georgia to study Nitrogen management - Poultry litter 2012 (SPAdes) (version 2) | ecosystem: Environmental > Terrestrial > Soil > Agricultural land... | reverse complement strand
CGCACGTATCCGGCCAGTCGACGGGATCGTAGCCCACATGTCGCCCTGTATTTCGCCGCGAGCCACAAGGTTCGTGGCGTGCCCGACGGCCTGCGTCCGCTTCTCGATTTGAGCCCGACGATCCCCCCGCTGGTCGACGAAGTTAATGTACTGCGTGGTTCCGTCGATGTCGGCCAGATACAGGAGCGCGTTGCTATTGACGGTGCGAGTGACCGCGAGCAGCGTGTTGGAGCGAACGCGGATTGGGTCCGCGATGTCGATGGACTGCACTAACGTGCCGTCCGGCTCGTACTCGTGGACCTGCTCATGGTCATAATCGGATACCCACACGTGCTGCTGTTCAGCGTCGATTGCGATATCCGAGCACGCGCCCGGCAACGACCACGACATGGGATTGCCGCCGTCCAGGTCGAAGCGATACACCTTTTCTTCGTCATAGTTCAGCACGAAAACGTAGGCGTCGGAGACCGCGATACGGTCGCTCGCCCCCAGCGCAAAACCGGTGTCAAGCGCCCCTAGATAGTGGTGCCCCGCAGGCATCGCCGTAATCCGCACCCGCGACGGCGTACTAGTGCACGGCTGGGACAGCGTCCACGCGTCACCGGAAACCTCCAGCGTCCCGTCATAGATCGTGGCCGTGTACGTGCCCTTGCCGTTCGTGCGCACCGTCCCCGACTCGACGCATTGCACTGTTGTGCCGCTGCCCGTAGAGCGGATCGTCACCGCGACGTCGGCCTGCTCGCCCTCTTCAGTGTCGGTGACCTCGATCAGCTCGACCATGACGTCGAGCGGATTGTTGACCGTCACCGTGTTGAACGGGACGTCGGTCGTGTGGGTGATCGCCGCGCCGTCAACATCACTGTGCAGCGTCGGTGTTTGGTCCTTGTCGAACTTCAACGACGTGGACTCGCCCGGCACACCCGACCATTCGTACTTCCATCGGCCCGTGTCGTCACTGTCGCCGGTGAAAAAATCCACCGGGTCGGCGCCACGCGTGAGGATGGGGTGGCGGAACTCGATCACATCACCCTCGCTGGCCTGGGAAGCATCAGCCCAAAGAATGAAGTCAACGCTCACGGCACCGTTTGGGGCTTCTAGAACATTATTGTGCAGCCCCCCCCACTCGCCGCTTGCCAAGAACTGCGCCGACGGGAAGCCATCAACGCTAAGCTCGGAGTCGCTGGCGTCTTTCCAGTGTGCCTCCATGCCGAACTGCGCGGCGAACGTCGCCAAGCCATCGCTGCGACCATCGACGTCAACGCGATAATCAGCGCCACCCTCGACCTCCAGCCCGTTGATGCGCAATTCGATATAGCCCGCCGAGAAGCCGCTGCCAACCTCAACCCGCACGCCCTCGCCGGTTGGTGTCGCCGTCACGTGATCGGAGACCACATCCCACGAGGTCATAAACGGGTCCGTTATCTCGTTGACGGCGACCGGCTCCTCGCTGGCGGGCAACACCCAATCGCCGGTGTCGCCGTCCCACTCGGCAAGGTCGCCCCACAGCTCATCCAGCAGCGGCACGTCCGTGGGCACACTCTCGCCCTCAACGCTGTACTCCACCTCGGTGGCATACGGCATCTCGTAGTCGTCGATCACCAAACGCGGCGTGCGATCCGCCACCTGACCGCGCACAATCTCGCCATCACGGCGCACCTGCGCCCGCGTGATCAGCGTGTCCTCATCCGCGTCCACACGAACCCGCACACTCGGCGGACGAGACTCGGGGTCAGGGGTGACCGTTAACTCGGGCATCAGGCCACCGCCTCTTTCCTCGTGCGCCGTTCAGTGAGACGATCCATCCGGTCGATGCCGGCCACATAGCCACGCTCAAGGGACGCCCGCGTCTCCGCCGACAAATCCACCTGCGCATCGTTCAGCGCCATCAAGAACGTGTCGTACATGTCCTGACGCGTGAACGCCGGACCCGCCGAGGTTTGGCGACGGATCGCCGAGCTCGCGATGTCCCACTGACGTTGAGTGAGGACCGCCTCCGGCTTACCGCTCAGGTTCAACGCAAGGTTGCCGTGCCCCAGCACGCCGCCCGCATCATGGGAGCCCATGAGCTTACCCAGCCCCTTAGCGGTCCACATCGTGACCTTCTTGCCCAGGCCCATCGTGCCCGCGTCAGCGAACTCGGTCAGCTTGCCCTTGATGCTGTCCCACAGCTTCGAGCCAATATCCTTGACGAAGCCGGTCAAAGCCTTGACGCCGAAAATGCCGCCATCCTTCAAGCCGCCCATCAGCTTGCCGATACGACCCATGAAGCCCTTCGCCGATGACAGCCAGCCCGGCAAACTCGGCCCAGAGCCACCCTTACCCGGTGAGCCGGGAGCGCCAGCAAGCCACGCTTTCGTGCCCAGCTCGCCGCCCGGCTGAATCTCAAAGTGCAAGTGGGGGCCGGTCGAGTTGCCCGTGCTACCGACGTTGCCGACCCGCGCGCCCAGACCGAGCATCTGGCCCGCCTTAACGGCGATGCGCGACAGGTGGGCGTAGATCGCTTGCCCGCCGGGCACCGCCTGACGAACGTGATGCCCATAGGAGTAGTTGAGACGCGGCGTCGAAATGACGCGACCCCTGGCCACCGCATACACCGGCGTGCCCATCGGACGCGGGAAATCCAAGCCCGTATGCCCCGCATACGACGTCCACGACTTCGAGCCCTTCAGCGGATACGCGCGACCACCCTTAGCGAAACCGGGCACATGGAACATGCCCTTGCGGGCCATCGCCCGCATCATCTCCACGGCCTTATGGCCGCCCATCGCGGCAACCTCTTTAGCCGTCAGCACGTGCTCGTTGTTGCTCAGCCGAGCCAGGAACGAGTCAGACGTGCCCGTGCCCGGCCCGAGGGCAGGACCGCCCGTGGCATACCCCGGGACCTTGGAGATCTTCGGGATCGGATCGCCCGGCAGAATCTTGTTGATCCCCGAGCCGAGCTTGTTGATAACACCGATGACGAAGTTGATCGGCTTAGCCGCGAGCCGACGAATCTTGTTCCACGCCCTGCCGATAAAGTCCTTGGCCTTGCTAAACGCAGTGCCGACCGCGTGAACGCCCTTTTTGATTGCGTTGAACGCGGGCCGAATAACGCCCGTCCAGGCGCTGGAAATCGCGGACTTGATGCGGTTCCACGCCGGCCGAATAACACTGCGCCACAGCCACTTGAAAATTGGGCCGAGCACATTGGAAATGAACGCCCATAGCGCCTTGAGGATCGGCTTGATGATCGCCCAGGCCGTCTTGATCAGCATGCGGATCGGCCAGAAATACAGCTTCACCGCTTTCCACAGGAAGCTGAAAACACCAGGCAGGCGCTTGCCGATCCACCGGCCGATGGCAGCAAGAATCGGCTTGATCCAATTCCAGGCAACAGTGACCGCAGTCTTGATACCCGACCAGGCCGCGTTCACGATCCGGCGGAACGTCTCCGACCTCTTGTACGCCAGCACAAAACCGGCCACCAGCAACGTCAAAGCGGTAATGACCAGGCCGATCGGGTTGGCGCGCATCGACGCGTTCAAGCCACGCTGAGCCGCCGTCATCGCCTTCGTAATCGCGATACGGGTAGCGCCGAGAATCACCGACCGGGACTGCCACAGATACGACGCCCAGCCGGCAGCGTTCGTAGCGATCAGCGCGGCTTTATAGGCCAGCCAGCCGCCCACCAGGACGCCGATAACGTCCTTCATGTTCCAGGCGACCTTGACGACCTTGCCAAGCACCCTGAAGACACCGCCGATCACCGAGCCGACGGTCTTGAGCACCGCCGCAAAAGCCCCTCCGGCACCCTTGCCCGAGGCCATGCCGTCGATGAACCTAGCGACCGCGTTGCCGGCCTTCGCTAGCATCGGGGTCAGCTTCTCGACAATCGGCACCAACAGCGCGCCAATAGACGTGATGACGTTATCCTTGGTCCGCTTCCAGGTCGCCGACAGGGACTTCTCCACCTCATCGGCGGCGGCCATCTGCATTTTGGCGTTCTTGCCGGTGCCTTTCTGGATGACCTCTTGGACGTCCTCGACGGCGACCTTGCCGGCCGAGACCATCTTTCGGGTCGAGGCGATCGACTCCGCCGACGCGTCACCAAAGAACTTCGTCGCCAAGCCGGAAATAACCGGAATGCCGGTTTGCGAGAGCTGGTTCAAATCGGCGGCATACACCTTGCCGGAGTTGACCATCTTGAGCATCGCGTCACCGGCGCGCTCCAGGTCAGCAGACGACCCGCCCGCGCCGACGATCATCTTGCCCATGTTTTCGAGCATCGGTCCGGCGTCTTTGGCGCTCACGCCCATGTAGGCGAGCGTCTCGGCAGTCTTCGTGTACGACGAATAGTCGATACTCGACTTGCTGGCCACCGTGCGCAGATCGCTCATCACGCGGCCGGCCTCTTTAGCCGACCCGTACAAACCCTTGAGGGTGGCTTCGGCCTTCTGCTGGTCGATGGCGGACTTGAAGCCCGCCACCAGGGAGGCGCCAGCCGCAGCACCGACAGCGACCATGCCGACCTTGGCGGCCCTGCGAGCGGCAGACGCCATCGCGGCGCCAAGGTTGCGGCCAGCCTTCTTGCCGACACCCGGCATCGACGCGCCGAGGGCAGACGCGACGCCAGGGGCAAGCTTCGAGGTACTAGGCAGTATCGCCACGTAAATACGCAGCGCCTAAATCAACTCCAGCCACTGCGTCTGCCCTCCTCTCCGCCCGACCTAGGGCTTTACATGAAAAAGCCCCACAAGCAATTGCTCGTGGGGCTTTCTGTGTAGAGTGTTTTAAATTGTGAAGCTCTCGCGGTCGCTCTTGACCTGGTTACACCACAGGTGACTCAAGCGCAGGTTCTCAGGGTCATTGGTTCCGCCATTCGACCTTGGGATGTAATGGTCGATGGAAGGGCGGAACGGGTCAGGGCGCACAGCCCCTAGGTCAACCGGATCGCCGCATATGGAGCAGTCAATCCCGTCGCGTTTAGCCAACTGCTCGACGGTCATGTCGTGTTTATGAATACTTCGTTTACAGCGATTGCATAGCCGGCTGCCGACCCTCTTGCGCTTACCGCCCTTGCCGCGCTTATTAAGGTCAATCTGGCCACTGCACCCGAGGCACAGCGCATACTCTGGACGCCCGTTCGGGTAGGTCCTGGCAAATGTCTCGCAGTTTGCGGAGCAGTACTTCCTGTACCCGTGCACAATCCCAGATGGCCCGCCGCAATATTCACAAATGAGGTCAGTGGCCCATTTGTAACTCCATTCTCGAATCTCGCCATGCTTGTGCCACATTGCATAATGGTTGGCGCACCATCCACGCTTGCGTGAGGGCGCATAGCAGCCATCGACCGAGCAGCGCGGCTTGCAGTCATCACTGCAGTATTTGGGTGCTGGAGCTAAAGTCCCATCCGACCTCGTAGTCCGTGGCAACGGACCTGCGCAAGCCGGGCACGTGCTGCGCGGCCGAGGAGTACACTCGGGGCACTTCTTTGGCGGGACCCCAGAACCGGGCGCTCTCTTGAAAAGCTCGGAGCACGACGCACATCTCGCATATGATGTAGCAAGCGGGTCACCATGCCGGCGCCAGCTATCGTAGTGGCGTCGGCACCAGCCACGCTTTTTCGCGAGGTTACTGCAATCCTCGATAGAGCAGATAGACTGGTTCATAGCCGGAGACCTCCAAGTTATCCGGTCAGGCCCTGGGTCACGGTGTTGGTAGCACCGCCAGGGCCGATTTATATTTGTGCCTCCAGTATAGCAAAATCTACCGACAGTCGCAGGCTAGTTCTTGCTTGGCCAGGAATCCCAACCCAGCCAATCGGCCATCTGATCCAATGGCAGCGCGTCGTCTTTACTGCCGCCATAGGTTGTGCGGTCAGGCCGCATGCCGGGACGCTCGACAGGCTTGGGCTTGTCTTTACGCTTACCGCCGGCCCGCTGCCAATTCGCGATCGCCAGCACGTCGACCTGAGCGGCCAAAAGCTGATTCGTCAGATCCCACTCGATATCGTCGCCGTTAAGCTCACGCGCCAGCGCGCAATCTGAAGGCAAATACCAGACGCAGACCGCCACATGGCGGATAGACTCGCGGCCCGTGTACATGTCCTCCAAACGGATGCCATACACAGCGCGCAGGCTCGCCTCGACAGCCTCCCTGTGCTTACGCAGTAGGCCGGCGAGGCTTACTATTTTTCCGCGCCGACCGCCTCAAATAGCCCCTCCATGAACGCTGTCAGCGTGTCGGCATCCAGGGGCGCGCGCCCGCTTTCGTCGCGCTGCGACCTGCGGAACCTTGCAAACTGGTCTTCGCCCAACACACGCTCCAGAACGAGGGGGAACATCCAGCCGTTTTCCTCTTCGCCGGATTGCAGCTTGGCAACCCAGTACATGACGTCCAAATCTTCCAGCGCATCTTTGCGCACTTGATACGAAATGCCCTCGAATGTGTAGGTGACTGTCTTGATGCGCGGAGCAGGCGTGGCGACTGTCTGCTCAGCCGCTTGAGCGGCCAATTCGTGCAGCTCGTCACTTTGTGTTTCAGTATCAGCAGTCATGCCCAGACCTCCTAGTGGTTTGCCCAGGGCTTAGGTTTGGCTTGAGGGCGCGGCGGGCCTGGGCTATCAGTGACCGCGCCCCCAAGATTTTGGGTTACGAGCCGCTACTAACGTCGCCGACGTATTTGACGTAGTAGCCACCCAAGTCTTCGTTGTAGAAGGCTTCGACGGTCACCTCGTAGCCGATGACTTCGCCGTCGTTGTAGGTGATCTCGCCGGTCTCGGTGACCTGGCCGTCGGGGATGCAGATGCGGACCCGCTTGTCGCCGTCCTTGACGTCGAACACCCACGCCATATGCGGCAGCTGATCCGATTTGACCGTGACCGCGATGTCGCCGCCGTTATCTACGACATTGTCTTCGCCGTATACGGCTTTGAGCACATCGGCGTTAGCGGACTCGATAAACGTCCACGAGAACGTAGCCGAGAAGTCGGTCTGCAAAACCTTGACAGTGTCGCCGCCCCAGGCTTTGACCTTGTCGGTGTCCCGCTCGGTGGCCTCAGTCAGGCCATCCTCAGAGATGAAGCCGCCCTCGGTGAAACCGGTGACAGCCGACGTGGCATCGGTGGGAAGCGCGGTATCAAGATCGGCGTAAAGAACGCCGCCGCCGGCAGATACAGGTTTACCGGCTAGAACATTGGCAACGGAGGCCATTGGATTCTCCAGTCCCGCCCAGGCCCAGAGAAAAATCGGTATTCAGTTGTGACCCCGCCGTAGCCGGTAGGGGAGAATAGGGGGTTAGGACTCGTCGGAGTCCGGCTCAGGTTCAGGTTCGGGATCCGGCTCGGGTTCGGGCTCGTCGCCGAGAATCACCCAGCCGACCCTCGCCCAGCGGTTCGCGACCGTCTTGGACGGCAGGTCAATCTGCCAGTCCTCAATCAGCGGGTGCTGGATTCTCGTCATCGGACACCTCAATCGTTGGTCGTAGCTGCCACTCGACGGTGGCCTGATAGCGGGGCACCCGCGCGTTCGGGTCGGGGTACGGCACCGGGCCGCCCACCGACTCAGACTTGCGCACCGTGTCGGCGTATTCGGGGGTCTCGGGTGCTGCCATCAGCACCGCGTAAGCGCGCCGGCACAGCAGCGAGGCATCCTCTTCGTATTCGTCCCACACGCGGATCGTGATATGCGCCGAATCGGTGATTCGGTTCAAACGCGAGCCGCCGGCAATCTCGAAACCGATATGCGGCAACTTCATCGACCGGTCGTCGTCGCCGGGGAACAGGCCCGACACGTTCGCGTTCGGGAACCAGTCAGACAGCACCAGGTAGGCAAGCGCCTTAGCGTCGACAGGGACCGTGACCTCAGCCATCACACGCTCTTCCGTCGGGCCGCCAGAATCCGGTTCAGTGTGTTGTGTCGGTTATTGTCGAGCATCGCCGCGAAGCCGGTCGTGACGACCGACGCGCGCGAGCGGGTTTTGCCTTCACCGATGAACGCCTCATAGCCGCCGCCGGCGTCCGTGGCGATAGACTGCGCTTCTTTGTAAATGCGCTCTTTGATGCCCGGCAGTCGCCGGATCTCCTCAAAGCCTTTGAGCCGCCACCTGATCCGCACACGTCTAGCCATCGGCCACCTCCGGTGTCACAATCAGGCCGTCAGTCTTCAGCTCGGTATCCAGCGCCATCAGCAGCGCGTCACGGATAAAGTCCTCATCGAAGCCGTGCTCCTGCAGGTCGGCCCTGAATCGGGCCAGCCATTCGGCGGTCGGCGGTGTTTTAGGCGCCAAGCTCTTCGACCCGCTTGAGGGGCAGTACTCCGCCCGGCTTGAAACCGAACGGGCCGTGCGTGAAGTCTTGGACGTTACCGACAATCTCGTACTCGAGCCCTTGGACGCGTACACGGTCGCGTGGGTCCACCTCGAAGCTCGGCGGCACATATACGTCCAGGTCGCGGATCAGGCCGTCCTCGAAGCCACGCGACGGGATGCCGCCCGTAGTACCAGTCACCGCCGAATCGGCGGTCGGTGGCGCCCAGCCCATCACAGGCTGCTCGACAGGCTCGCCCCACTCGCGCACCGGGTTGCCGTAGGCGTCCGTCGCGTCGTCGCTGTACGGCAGCACCTCGACGGTGTAGGGGGTGGGTAGCATTAGCTATCCCGTTTGGGCATCAGGTCGACCATGAACGCGCCACCTGACTTGCAGATAGTGCGCAGCTTCCGCAGCTCACTGCGGAAGAACAGTGCGCGCGTGGCCGCTGTGGTTATCGTTTGTGAGAACGGACCGGCGCTCAACTGCGTTGAACCGCCGGCCCCGGCCTCATGCTTGCGAAGAATCGCGCCCCGCAGGATCGCCTTCACCTGATCTATCTGCAGGTCGGTCAGCCCATCGATGTCTTCCAGGCAAGGGGCAGCCAGCATGGCTTCAGCCTCAGCGTCCTCGATCAGCGCGTCGGCCACATCCTCAGGCATGGCCGGCGCGAAGACCGTGAGGTCGCTTCGTTTAATGAAAGTACCCATACTGGCCGCCCCTTCCTATCTACTCGGGGGTTTCCAGGGCGTCGACGCGGGCGGTAATAGGAGTACCGCCCGACTCGCCGTCCTTCCACTCATAGGGGTCGTATGCCATCAGGCATCACTCCCTGGAAATAGGGCCGGACTCGGGAACGTACTATCCCCCGGTACGGCCCGGTTTAGCTTCCCGACTCATCCCCGGTCAGGCGCACAAACGCGCTATCGTCGACGATGAAGCCCACATGGAACTCCGCGCGCACAGCGATCATGTTGTCCTGCCAGCCAGCGGTCACCAGCGACCCAGAGCTGTCATAGATGGGGTTGCCGCTGATATCGATGCTGACGGCTTCGACCTGGCCCCAGATGGCCTTCGACCAGTCACCAGCAACACCCAGCGTGTCCGCGCCGTCGACGCCGCCGTCTTCGAAGGCGTTAGCCGACCCGAACACAGGGCGCCCGAGCACCGAGCCGATAGAGCCATTGGTCAACGGGTTCGGGTTCAGGATCGGGCTGCCGCTCGTGTCACGGTTGCTCAGAGCGGTAACTTCGCCCTGCGGCGACAATGCCCACGCACTGAGTGTCGGGACAGCAGCCAGCGCGTTCAAGAAGCCACCGTAGGCATCGTCGGACCCTGGGGTCGAATTGGCGATGCTGACCTCGGTCGCCCCCGACAGGTCGTCGAAGTTCGATGCGGGCGCACCCACACCGTGCAATGCCGCCATGTCAAAGGTGCGTGCCAGCGAGCCGGGCAGGCGTCCCACCAGGGCGTTAAACAGCCCGGGGAGGTCACGCTTGAACTCATCGGAGTAGGTCTGCACCACAGCGATTTTATGCGGGGTCAGAACCTTGTTGCGCACCTGCGGGTTGCTGACCGGCTTGCGCTCAGTCTCGCCCACAAACTCGGGCTGAGAGTCACCGATCACCTCGTGATAAACGGTGCCGGCACCTGACAGCTCAACCTTGCGAGCTAGGCCCATGACGACAGAGGCGTCCTGGACCTTCTGCCATATTTCCTGCGAGATTTCCGATGGCAGGAAGATGCCATCCGATCCTCGGTTCATATCGACGGCCATTTGGCCCTCCTTCAGATCTTGTTAGCGAACACCGAGGCGAACTGCTCGGCGGTGCTAGCGATTTTTGTGGAATGTCGACCCTGGTTCGGGTCGGGTTTGGGGGAACGAGGTTGTGCCGCGTCTTGCTCGCGGGCTGTCCACAGGTCGGCCTGCTTGCGCATCGTCTCTTCATCCGAAGCCGTCAAAATCAGATCGACGTTCTCGGTGATGCCGGACTCGGCAGCGATCTTGAATCGCAGGATCTCCAACTGGGCAGCCTCGGCATCCCGCTCGGCCTTCTCGGCCCGCTCGGTCAGCTTCTGCTGCTCGGTCTTGTTGGCCTCCTGCAGCTCGTCGAACTGCGCAGCTTTCGCCTGCAGTTCGTCATAGTCGCTGTACTTGTTGCGCTCGCGTTCTAACCGTTTAGCGATCCGCCGATCCAGCTCTTCCTGAGATGTGATCGGCTCGAACTCGCCCCCAGCGTCGGGCGTGGTTTCGCTGGTATTTTCGCCGCCCTGATCCGGTTCTGGAGCCGCTGCTTCCTCGCTCATAGTTCCTCCAAAATCCACGCATTGACCGCTGCGTGTCCGCGTAACCCAGCTAGACGCTGGGAGGTCTTAGAGATTCTTACTGATCCAAGCCTTCGCGCGCGCCTGATCGGCCTCACTGTGACGCTGGCTTGGCGTATACGGCCTCACTGGCCGTGGTTGCCCGCCGAACGCGGGTACTGCGCTGCACTTGCAGTTGTCGTGTGGCGCGAAATCGGCTGTCGACGCCGAATACACTGCGCCGCGAGAAATCAACATTTCGCAGAACTGGCACTCACCGATCCCGGTGCGCTGCCAGCCATCGGCGGCGGGGTCCGCAAGCGATGAATCCATGATCGACTTGCGGCCGAAGTTCAAAATCCGGCGCGATGCGCCGCCCTCAATCAGCGCGCGAAGCGACGTATCGTCGACCGCTTCGGCGGCAGCCCAACCAACCAGCTCGTGCGTGCCCGAGTCGCGGATATCGGCCGCCAGAGACCGGAATCGTCCGCGAGCGCCGCGCTCGGCCCGATATTCGTCGTACCAGTCAGCGGCCACTGACGAGGCGGCCACGCCGTAAGTGTCGACGAGCGCCGGCAGTACATCATGAAGCGCAGCCACAAGTTCTTCGGGCGACGTGGCGCGAGTCCACAATTGACCGATATCTCGGTTGGCCTCGCGTGTCAGCGTTTCGAGGTCACGCCTCAGTGTCGTCGGTGTCGCCATCATTCACCGCGCCGCCAGAGCGGCGCAACGCTTCCAGAACCTGCGACCCGTCGGCGCGCCGACGGTCTGACAGGACCCGCACCTTCTCGGTTTCCGACAGACCCAGGCGTTCCAGTGTCACCTCAGAGTCGGCCGGCAGGATACCAGCCGTCACGAGCTTGACCGCCTCGTCTGCGGCAGCCGCCCGCGTCGGAGTCGATGCGTCACGCCAAATCGGCTTCGGCGTCGGCACGTCGGTGGTGCTATCGCGCACCATCAACGCGAGACGCATAGCCTCAGTCCAGGCGGCACCGAACACACGTTGGCGGCGTTCGGCCCGCTTCACGAGCCGCGCCTCGCCGGCACGGATAGCGTCAGCGCTCGACGGATTGTCTGTAGCAAAACCCAGGTACGAGGCAGGCATCCCGGCCTCGGCGGCCACCAGTTGCGCGTAGCCGCGAATCAAATCCAAGTACGGCGTCGGACTCGACGCCTTGAAATCGCCGATAGTGGGTCGACGCTCCGGGTCGTCGTCGGGGTCGGGAATCGCCAACAGGACACCCATGACGGCTTCCCAGCCGGTCTTCATGTTCCCGTCGCCGTCCTCAAACGCTGTTTCATCGGCGCCCAGTAAATAGCGCTGCGGGCTGCCGTAGAACTCGCGTGCCACCTCTGCGCCCAAAAGGGTGCGGACAGCGGACTCGCTGTGTCCGACGATGGCTGGCGTAATCTCAGAGCGCCCCCAGACGCGCCCCACGTCGGGACGGTTAGGCATCCGCGCCATGAGCACGCGCCCGAGGTTATGACGGTCACGTCCAGTTACTCGCCACCGCGAACCGTCCAGCTCGACGCTCAAAGTCTCATTAGGAAAATACAGTGAGCCGGTCTCGTTTTCGTTAGCGAACGCAATGCCAGCGGTCGCGCGTCGCAGACGGGGGTCCCAAATCAGGGTTGCGTTCATGGGCGATTCGACTGTGACCAGCGGATTCGGCTCACCGTCGGCGCCGCTGCCGACCGTCAAAAATGAGACACCGTAGATCAACGAGCCGATGTGCGCCATGCCAGCCTCAACATCGAGCTGGTTCTGGTCCACAATCTCATCGACGCCCAGATCTTCTTCCGAGCCGCCGACGGTAAAGCTGTCCCAATCGAGCCGTTCTTCAAGAACATCGCAGACCATGCCCGGCCAGCCGATGGCGACCTCGACGTTTTTGAGCTGCGGGGGAATCGAAATACCAAGATCACGAACCCGGTTACGGGCGTCATATAGTCGACGGCGCATCGTGTTCCTGCCGGAGCGCGCAGTGATCGTCGCCAGCATCTCATCCAGCGACTCTTGCTCAACGTCCGAAAGTTGTGAAAGATGCAGATATGCCGGTGGCGCGGTCAGTATCGTCACATGACCACCACCTTCGGCTTAGCCGCTGACCCCTTCGGCCTGCGTTTACTCGTCCTAGCTCCGTACAGCGCCAGCGATGCCGCGCCGACAAGCAGCGGGTCAGAGTCGTCGTCGACGCCGATCCACGACCAGGCGCCCTTATCGCCGTGCATTTTCTTCGTAGCGCCGAGCACGGACTCGTCTAGAAGCTCTTGACCCTCATGCGCCAGATGCGTCATCGAACCGGTCGTCACCGCATCTAAAAACATTGCGTTCGCGGTCGCTACCTGAGGCCACGTCGGAACGATCAGCACCCGCTTATTCACGCCGGCATCGTGCAGTGCGTTAATAAACGCCCCCGAGTGCGACGGCCCGTCCACAACAATCGACGCGCAGTCACGCCATCGTTCAGACAGCCACTCGATAAGCTGGCGTGTTCCGTTAGCCATCGACCCGCTATAAGCGCCCACAAGCTCGATATGGACGTTCTTGTCCGGCTCCAGCAACGCGCCCGCTACGGCGACCGATGCGCCGTCAGGACTGAACTTGATACCGAAAGACTTGATACCCTCGGCCGGCGGCTCAGCGACCGCGCGAGCTTGCCAGCTGTCAAACGAGACCAGCGCGTCCTCGGTAAAAGACTTATCCCAAATCCCGAGCGCTTCTCGGCGCCATGATGCCTCGTCGGGCAGGTTCTCGCGCATCCGCTGCATCGACTCATGTGGCGTGCGGTCTGGGTACGACGGGTTAGCGCTTTCCCACGAAGCTGGATCGTCAGGGTTTGCGTCCTCATCGGCTGAGCACTCGACGTAAACCATGTCCGTCGACTCGCCCGACACGGCCTTAGCGCGCTTGGCGGTAAACATCTCGCCAGGATCAGTAGGGCGCGGAGGTGTGCCCATAAAAAACAACAGCGCGCCGTGTTCATGCTTCGCCTGGTTGGTCGCCGCCACCATGTCCTCGAGCGCCTTGATCGTCAAGATTTGCGCCTCGTCGAAAACCTCGACATCGACCTCATCGAAGCCACGACCAAAACCCTGCTCGCGAGCGCCGAACATGATGACCGAACCGTTTTTGAAGCGGATCTCCTGCTCACCATTCGCCGTGCGGACAGCCCGTACATGAGGCCACACCCGATTGCGGCGCACCATGCCCTGCAGCGACTGGAACGTATTGGTCGCCGTCCGTGTTCGGTGCGCAGTCCACAAGATCCGAGACCCAGGGAACAGCATCGAGAACGCGACCATCGTCGCTCCCACAAAGAACGTTTTGCCGACCTGGCGAGGGATGCTCAGGACGACACCGCCAACCGTGGCCGCATACTTCCCATCGGCCCGACGACCGAAAACTAGCTGTCCGAGCCCGTCTTGCCAGCCGTCGAAGTCGATGCCGAAGTCGGCGCACGTGTCACGGATCTGCCACCAGCCCGTCGTCTTGATGCCCTCCGGCATGACAACATGGCGCGCGACCTCAGATAGCCGAAGCGTCGAACGAGTCGCCGGCGGCGCTGCCACTGACACGATCCTCCTCGACGGACGCATCGTAAAGGCGAATCAGGCGGTCCAGCTCGCGCAGCTCTTTGTACGCCGACGCGATGGCGTTGGACGACACCTCGCCGGCGTCCAGCTTCTTGGCCAGGGCTCGGCGCATCGACGCGAGCACGTCGCGGCTCGTCCCGTCCAGTGCCTCGGTGATCGACTTTGGTGCCTGCTTCTTGCCCTTTTCGCCAGGCTTTACGGCACGGAGGTGTGTGGACTTGTCAGTCACCAAAACCACCTCCAAGGGTTTTTTGATTAGCGGGGAGAGATAGGCCGT
>Ga0209487_1002645_pt1 | contig 14471 bp, 9 predicted proteins | sample Poulit2012_FD_187524 | JGI IMG/M metagenome (GOLD analysis project Ga0209487, IMG submission 187524) | Agricultural soil microbial communities from Georgia to study Nitrogen management - Poultry litter 2012 (SPAdes) (version 2) | ecosystem: Environmental > Terrestrial > Soil > Agricultural land... | reverse complement strand
TTTCGGTGATCACCACGTCGGGCCGGTTCCCGTCCTGGTCGGGTTCGCCCATCGCCAGGATCCGGTTTTTGATCTCGTCGGTGATGTGCGGGATGACCTGCACCGTGTCGCCGAGGTACTCGCCTCGCCGTTCCTTGGCGATCACGGTGGAGTAGACCTGTCCGGTGGTCACGTTGGCCGTGCTGGACAGGTCGCGATCCAAGAAGCGCTCGTAGTGCCCGACGTCGAGGTCGGTCTCGGCACCGTCCTCGGTGACGAAGACCTCACCGTGTTGGAACGGGTTCATCGTCCCCGGGTCCACGTTGAGGTACGGGTCGAGCTTTTGCATCGTGACCTGCAGACCGCGGGAGATCAGCAGCTGTCCGAGGCTGCTGGCAGTCAACCCCTTGCCCAACGAGGAGGCGACACCGCCGGTGACGAACAGATAGTGGGTGGCGATGTAGGGGTGCTTGCGCAGTGTTGGCAACAGCCACCTCCGTGACGACGCGCAGGGCGAGACCTAGCTTGTGCTAGTGGGGCCTGCCGACCCACGGAATCTCACCTTAACACCCGACCGAACCAGCCGGCGTTGACACGCCCGCCGGGCCTCACTGTGCGACGGTGATCGCCGTCGCACCGGGGCCGATGCCGTACTGGCCGGGGTCGCCACCGCCGATCAGCTCGGCCAGCCCGAGCACCGCGGTGATGCGTCCGGCCTCGGTGTCGATGTCGTCGACGGTGCTCACCGCGGCCGCCATCCCGGCGTCCGCGCGGGTCACCGCGACCGCGGCCGAACCCGACGCCGAGCCGTCACGACCGGCCAGCAGCGTCCCGGAGCCGCGCGGGGCGAGCGCCGCGGCGAACCGGGCCACGCTGGTGCCCTGGTTGCCGGCGTCGTCGGCGACGGCGCCGCCGGTGATCACCAGCGCGGTGTCCGCCGCACCGATCTGCTGATCGCCGTAGGAGATGAACCCGGTGTCGCGCAGCGCGGCCAGCACGGTCTCGCGCTGGGCGTCGTCGGCCGGTTTGATCGCCCTATCGCGGTTGATCAGCACGGCGATGCCGAGCAGGTCGCCGGCCTGCGCCCCCTGATCGATCAGGGCGGGATTCAACTGCGCACCGGCGGGCAGCACCGATGAGGTCACCACCGAGCGCAGTTTCTCCGCGGAGTTGGCCTCGACGAATTGCTGGGTCAGCGACACCGTCCCGGTGACCGTCGCCCCGGCCTGCCCCACGGTGCGGGTGAGCGATTCGACGTCGTCGCCGTCGGCATCCGGCGCCTGAAAGATCACCACCGACTTGCCCGCCAGCGCGTCGCGCACGATGCGCCCGGCCACCAGGGAGTCGAAATGGTTGACGGCGTCGAGCTTCTCGTTGAGCGCGTTCTTCTCGTCGTTGAGCTCACTGATCTGGCTGCGCAGATCCTTTTTCTCCGCACGCACGCCCGACAGCAGCGAGTCGGAGAGCAAACCCGAACCCAACACCACCCCGACTGCCAGCGCCAGGAAGACCGCGGCCAACGAGATCACATGGTGCCGTAGTGAAACCACCGAGGCCTCCTAGGTGATCCAGCCCTGTACCCACACCGAGAAGCGGTTCCAGTATTCGGTGATCCAGTGCAGCACCGAGACATCGGTACGCGACACCCACAGGGCCACGATGACCGCGATCAGCATGGTGAACACCAGCAACGCGATGGCTCCCGCGGAGACCCGGTTGCGGTAGAGGGTGGCCACGGCCTTGGCGTCGACGAGTTTGTCCTCGACCTTCAGGCGGGTCAGAAACATCGACGGGTTGCTCTGCTGGCGGGTGCGGTCGAAGAACTCCTCGATGCTGGCGTTGTGCCCGGCGGTCACCAGCAGCGAGGCGCCGTGGTGGTCGGCGAGCAGCAGCGCCAGGTCCATGGCCGAACCGGCCGCCGGGAAGGTCATCGCGCCCACCCCGAGGTCCTGGATGCGCTCCAGCCCGGGGGCGTGGCCGTCGGCGTCGGCCGGCAGCACCACCTCGGCGCCGCACTTGAGGACTTCGGTGCTGATGTGTTCGGGGTCGCCGACGATCAACTGCGGCCGGTAGCCGGCCTTGCGGAGCACGTCGGCGCCGGCGCCCACCCCCAGCAGCACCGGCTGGTACTCCTTGATGAACGGTTTGAGCACCTTGAGATCGTCGATCGCCGTCGGCTCGTCACCGACCAGTACGACGTGACGGCGGCGCAGGTTGATGTCGACGTCGGGGATGCCGATGCCGTCGATGAGCAGCGGACTTTCACTGCGGATGAACTCGATGGTGTTGCCGGCGAAGGCCTCGAGGTGGGCGACCAACCCGCTTTTCGCCTCGTGCATCAACTCGGCGATGTCGTGGTCGGCGCGCTCGGTGCCCTGGATCAGCCGACGGTCCCCGGTGTAGATCCCGCCCTCGTAGAGCCGGATCTTGGCACCGTCCTTGATCTTTTTGAAGACCTCCGGGCCCGCCTCGTCGAACAGCGCGACACCGTTGGCGACCAGCACCTCCGGACCCTGGTTGGGGTAGCGCCCCGAGATCGACGGCGCGGCGTTGACGACACCGGCGACCTGGGCGTCCACCAGCGCGTCGGCGGTGATGCGGTCCAGATCCTGCGCCTCGACGATGGCGATGTCGCCCGGGCAGAGCCGGCGGAGCAGCCGATCCATATCGCGGTCGACCCGGGCCGTACCGACAATGCCGGGTCGCGAGCTGTTTCGGGAAAGCAGCGCTGACATCCTCATGCGGCGATTCTGTCGGCCAAAGCCGCTCCCGTCATGGAGGCGCGCCGTAACACCAGCCTCAATAGTTATATCGCGTCACATTTGCCACAGGTGGCGACGGCGGTCAGGGGCCGGTCGAGGCCGCATCGGGGGCGGCGATCTCGGTCTGGGCGGTGCTGAGCAGTTCGCGTGCGTGGGCGCGCCCGCTGTCGGATTCGCCGAGGCCGGCGAGCATGCGGGCCAGCTCGGCGACACGTTGGTCGGTGTCGAGGCAGCACACCTCGCTGGCCTCGTCGTCACCGGCGGCGGTCACCGTCAGGTGCACGTCGGCGTAGGCGGCCACCTGCGGCAGGTGGGTGACGACGATGACCTGGTGGGTGCGGGCCAGCCGGGCCAGCCGCCGGCCGATCTGCACGGCGGCGCGCCCGCCCACCCCGGCGTCGATCTCATCGAAGACCATCGTGGTGCCGTGCGAGCGGCGCGTCGCGGTGGCCAGCACCACCTCGATGGCCAACATCACCCGGGACAGCTCCCCGCCGGAGGCGCTTTTGGCCAACGGCAGCACGGTGGTCCCCCGGTGGGCGGTGAACCCGAACTCGACCTGGTCGATGCCGTCGGCTCCGGCGCGCACCGGTTCGCCGGAGTCCAGGGTGAGCGCGGCCGGATCATCGTCGGCGGCGGCGACCGCGGTGACCGCGACGGTGAAGTCGGCGTCGGCCATGGCCAGCCCGGCCAGCTCGGCGGTGACCGCCTCGGCCAGCCCGGCGGCGTGGCGGTGCCGCAGCGCACTGAGCGCCAGCGCCGCCTGCCCGACCTGGGCGGCCAGATCGTCGGTGCGCCGCTGCAGCTCGGCGAGGGTCTCCTCGGAGACGTCGAGGGTGGCCAGCCGGTCACCGGCCTCCCGCGCCCAGTGCAGCACCCCGTCGGTGTTGGCGGCGTATTTGCGGGTCAGGGTGCGCAGCTCCGCCTGGCGGGCCAGCTTGGTGTCCAGCGCGCTGGCGTCGTCGGGCAACGCGCCCAGGTAGTCCCCGAGTTCGGTGCTGACGTCGGCGATGACGGTCAGCGCTCCCCCGAGCTGGTCGGCGAGGTCGCGCAGGGTCCGGTCGTCGGCGCCGTCCAGCGCCGTGCGCGCCCGCCCCAGCAGGCTCGACACCGACGGTGTCACCGCCGCGGGATCGTCGGCCTCATCGGTGCCGGCCAGCGCCGCGCGCGCCCCGGCGACCGCCTCGCGCAGGGTGTCGAGTTCGGAGAGGCGGCGGATGTCGGTGGCGAGGGCGTCGTCTTCGCCGGGCTGCGGGTCGACCGCGGCGATCTCCTCGAGGGCGAACTGCAGCCGGTCCGCCTCCTGGGCCAGCTCACGGGCCCGCAGGCGGCGTTCGGTGAGGTCACGTCGGGCCGTCAGCCAGCGGTCGCGCAGTTTGCGGTAGGTCTCCAGTTCGTCGCCGACCCCGGCGTAGCGGTCCAGGGCGCCGCGCTGCTCCTCCGGGCGCATCAGCCGCAGCTGATCGTTCTGGCCGTGCAGGGTGAGCAGTCCTGCGGTGAACCCGCTCAACGACTTGGCCGGCACGCTGCGCCCGCCCAGGTAGGCCCGGGACCGGCCGTCGCGGCTGACCGACCGGGAGGTGATCACGCTGCCGTCCTCGTCGCGGTCCCCGCCGCAGGCGTCGAGGATCTCCGCGACCCGCCGGGCGGTCCGCTCATCGAGGTCGACGGTGGCGAAGCGGCCCTCGACCACGGCACGGTCGGCACCGGAACGGACCCGGTTGGCGTCGGCGCGCGCCCCGCCGAGCAGGTGCAGGCCGGTCACCACCATGGTCTTGCCGGTGCCGGTCTCCCCGGTCAGCACGGTCAGCCCGCGACCGAACTCCGCGGTCGCGGCGCTGATCGCCCCCAGCGAGGCGATCGCGATCTCGGTCAGCACCGGCGTGCCCTCACTGCCCGCGCCACCCGGTGACCGGCAGCCGGAACTTGCGGACCAGCCGGTCGGTGAACGGGGCACTGTCCAACCGGGCCCATTTGACCGGGGTGCGTCCGCAGGTGACCTCCAGGCGGCTGCCGGCGGGCACCCGCATCTCGCGGCGCCCGTCGCAGAACACCAACGCGTCGTGGCCGCTGGCCTCCAGTTCGATCGCGATCGTGGCGTGCGGGCTGGTCACCATCGGGCGGGCGAACAGTGCGTGGGCGTTGTTGGGCACGACCAGGATCGCGTCGAGGTCGGGCCACAGAAGCGGGCCACCGGCGGAGAACGCGTAGGCGGTCGACCCGGTCGGGGTGGACACCAGCACGCCGTCGCAGCCGAACGTCGACACCGGCCGCGCATCGACCTCGACGATCACGCCGAGCACCCCGAGGCGCTGGCCCTTCTCCAGGCTGGCCTCGTTCAGCGCCCACCCGCGGTCGACGACCTGCCCACCGGCGCGGACCGCGACGTCGAGGGTCATCCGGTCTTCGACCCGGTAGTCGCGGGCGATGACATGGTCGAGTACGGCGTCGATGGCCTCGGCCTCGGCCTCGGCGAGGAACCCGATCCGGCCCAGGTTGACGCCGAGCACCGGGATGCCGGCGTTGTGGGCCAGCTCGGCGGCCCGCAGGAAACTGCCGTCCCCGCCGAGCACCAACACCAGTTCGCAGCCGCGGGCGGCGTGATCGTCGGCGTCGACGACCTCGATGTCGAAGCCCATCGAGCGGGTGTGCTCGGGTGCCAGTTGCAGCCCACCCCGGTCGACGGCCTCCGCGGAGAGCACCCGCAGCGCGATGCCGTGCTCACCGAGGACCTTCTCCACCCGGCGCGCGGTGTCGGTCGCATCCTCACGGCCGGTGTGTACCACCAACAAAATGGTGCGCTCTGGGGTCATTGCGGTCCTTCCGCGACGGCGGACTGCACGGCGTCGGCGAGCGCCGCCCCGGTCAACGGGTGGTCGGTGCGCGCGCGCAGCCACAGAAAATATTCGACATTGCCCGACGGGCCCGGAAGCGGGCTGGCGGTCACCCCGACGGTCGGCCAGCCCAGCACGGCGGCACGGTCGGCCACCGACAGCACCGCCGCGTGGCGCAGGGCCGGGTCCGAAACGACTCCTCCCGGGCCCACCTGGCCCTTGCCGACCTCGAATTGTGGTTTCACCATGGGCACGATATCGGCGTCGGGTGCCGCGCAGCCGACCAGTGCGGGTAACACGGTCGCCAGCGAGATGAACGACAGGTCGGCGACGACCAGGTCGACGGCGCCGCCGGTTTGCTCGGCGGTCAGGTTGCGCACGTTGGTGCGCTCCAGCACCTTCACCCGCGGATCGGAGCGCAGCGGCCAGGCCAGCTGCCCGTAGCCGACGTCGACGGCCACCACTTCGCGGGCACCGCGGTCGAGCAGCACCTCGGTGAACCCGCCGGTGGAGGCACCGGCGTCCAGGCAGCGTCGCCGCGCGACGCCGAGACCGAAGGTCTCCAGCGCGCCGATCAGCTTGTGGGCACCGCGCGACACCCACGGGCGAGCGTTCGCGGCGTCGACCGTGAGGTTCGCGGTGGGCGCCACCGCGGTGGCCGGTTTGACCGCCGGCATGCCGTCGATGCTGACCTTGCCGGCGCCGATCAATTCCGCGGCCTGCTGGCGGGACCGGGCCAGTCCCCGTCGGACCAGTTCGGCGTCAACACGGACGCGCCGCGCCACGACACACTCAGCCTTTCTCCACCGATTCCAGGGCCTGTACCAGCACATCGTGCGCCTCGGAGAGCCGGCGCGCGATGCCGGCCAGGTCGGAGTCGGCCAGGGCGGGATCGTCACCGTCGGGCAGCGGGGCAAGGAGTGCATCGATCTGGGTGCGAATCTGGTCGGGGTCGGTACTCATGACGGGTCTCACGCTAGTCGATCGGGGTCGGCGAGCAGCGACCAGCGCTGCAGCGCCGCGCGCGCGGCGTCGTCGCCGGCCAGGACCGTGTGGGGGCGCCCCCGCGAGTCGGCGTCCCAGACCGCGCGGGCCACCGCCCGCACCACCGACAGCGGCTCCTCGGCACGGTGATCGGCAGCCCGCGCCACGGTCACTGTCGTCTCCTCGACGGTGACCCGCCACCCCGGCTGCGCCGCGATGGCCACCGTCTCGGCGCCCCGATGCAACGCGCGCAGATCGGCACCCAGGTAGGTGGGGCGCTGATCGGGGTCGGCGAACACCGCGTCACGCGCGGAATTGACCCCGGTGAGCACCATCAGGCTGGGCAAGCCGCTCGCGTTCGCCCCGGCGATGTCGGTGTCGAGCCGGTCACCGACGACCAACGGACTGGCGAACCGTCCACGCGCCAACGCGTCGGTCAAAAGCGTCGGTGCCGGTTTGCCGGCCACCTGGGGGTCGGTGTCGGTGGCGGCCCGCAGCGCGGCGACCATCGCGCCGTTGCCGGGCAGCAGGCCCCGCTCCGAGGGCAGGGTGCGGTCGACGTTGGACGCCACCCACAGCGCCCCGGACCGCACCGCCAGCGCGGCCTCGGCCAGCTGCGCCCAGCCGGTGTCCGGCGAGTGCCCCTGCACCACGGCCACCGGGTCCTCGGCGAACCGACGTACCGGTGTCAGCCCGACGGCGCGGATCTCGGCCGCCAGCGAATCGGTGCCGACGACCAGGACCGGTGCCCCGGGCTCGAGCCGGCGCGACAACAGGTGTGCCGCGCTCTGGGCGCTGGTGACGACGTCCTCGGCGGCGGCCTCGAACCCCAGCTCACGCAGATGGTCGGCGACCTGCGCGGCGCTGCGGGAGGCGTTGTTGGTGACGAACAGGGCGCGGGCCGGCGCGGTCCGCAGCGCCTCCACCGCACCCTCGGTGGGGCGGTGGCCGCGAAACACCGTGCCGTCGAGGTCGAGCAGCAGACAGTCATGGGCGTCGAGGAGAGTGGCCATGTCAGCTCAGCTCGCCGATGCGCTCTTCGGCGTCGGTCACCCCGTCGATGTCGGCGGCCGCGCAGCGCAGAAACCACTGCAGCGCCTCCTCGGTGCGCTGCAGGGCCAGCAGGATCTCGGCGTGGGCGTAGTAGAGCCGGGCCGCGATCGCCCCGGTGCGGTCGGGATCGATCTGCGGGGTGGTCAGCACCGCCAGTGCGGCGTCGAGCTGGCCGAGGTCGGCGCGCGCGCCCGCCGCGACGATCCGCAGTTCGTCGGCCTCGTCGCCGGTGAGTTCGGCCGCTTCCGGACCGCGGGTCGCCTCGATGGCCCGCTGCGGCCGCCCGAGACCGCGTTCACAGTCGGCGATCAGCGGCAGCAGCGGGGATTTGCTGCCCATCCGGCGTGCGGCCCGCAGTTCGGCCAGCGCCTGCGCCCAGTCGCCGCAGTGGTAGGCGGCGATCCCCACCGCTTCGCGCACCGCGGCGATCCGGGCCGCGCGTGCCCGGGCGGCGCGGGCGTGCTGCAACGCCGCCTCGGGGTCCTCGTCGAGCAGCGTCCCGGCGGCCACCAGGTGTCGCGCCACGGTGTCGGCGGTCGACCGGTCCAGCGTGGACAGCTCGCGGCGTACCTCGGGCGCCAGTTGCTTGGCTTGCACCTCCGGCGGGATCGCCGGGCCTTCGTGCGGCGCGCTCTGGGCACGCGCGCCGGGGTGCGGCTGTGCGCGGCCGGCGCGGCCGGGACCGGAGCTGCGCGGCGGCTGCGGTCGCGGGCGCGGGCCGCGTTGAGGACCGCCCGAGCGCGACCGCCGTTCCCCACCGCTGCCTTGGCTCACCTGTACCGCCTTCCGTTTTCGTTGCCCGGTCAATCAAGGATACGGCTTTCTCGCACACCGGCTTCGGGGTGCCCACCCGAAACGAATTCCGACGGCGGCCGGCCCGGCCGGAAATGATCGACAATTCCGGGATGCGTATCGGATACGCATTTCAGAGTTTCGACTCTATGACCGGGCTGCGAATATGCCTGTGCCCCCCGAACGAATTCGGGGGGCACAGGTTAATGTGTGTTCGGCGGTGTCCTACTTTTCCACCCGGGTTGGGTAGTATCATCGGCGCTGGCAGGCTTAGCTTCCGGGTTCGGGATGGGTCCGGGCGTTTCCCTGTCGCTGTGTCCGCCGTAACTTTATTTTCTTTTTGGTGTCGGCCCGTTTTGTGTGGGGCCGGCGGGGTGTTTTTGGTGGGGGGTGTGGTGTGGGTTGTGTGGTGTGGTTGCGGTTTTGGTGTGTGTAAGTTTTCGGCCGGTTAGTGCCAGTTCCCTGGGCGCATTGCTGCGTGTGTAGGTCTGGTCTATCGATCCCGTGTTCTGCGGGGGGCCTTATCCCACTTGATGGGTGAGAAGCTTGGTCTTGGAGAAGGTTTCCCGCTTAGATGCTTTCAGCGGTTATCCTGTCCGAACGTGGCTATCCAGCGGTGCCCCTGGTGGGACAACTGGTGTACCAGAGGTTCGTCCGTCCCGGTCCTCTCGTACTAGGGACAGGTTTCCTCAAGTTTCTGACGCGCGCGGCGGATAGAGACCGAACTGTCTCACGACGTTCTAAACCCAGCTCGCGTGCCGCTTTAATGGGCGAACAGCCCAACCCTTGGGACCTGCTCCAGCCCCAGGATGCGACGAGCCGACATCGAGGTGCCAAACCATCCCGTCGATATGGACTCTTGGGGAAGATCAGCCTGTTATCCCCGGGGTACCTTTTATCCGTTGAGCGACACCCCTTCCACTCGGGGGTGCCGGATCACTAGTCCCGACTTTCGTCCCTGCTTGACGTGTCAGTCTCGCAGTCAAGCTCCCTTGTGCACTTACACTCAACACCTGATTGCCGTCCAGGTTGAGGGAACCTTTGGGCGCCTCCGTTACTTTTTAGGAGGCAACCGCCCCAGTTAAACTACCCACCAGGCACTGTTCCTGGACCGGATAGACGGTCCGAGGTTAGAGGTTCAATACGATCAGAGTGGTATTTCAACAACGACTCCGCCTGCACTGGCGTGCGGGTTTCACAGTCTCCCACCTATCCTACACAAACCGCATCGAACATCAATACCAAGTTGTAGTGAAGGTCCCGGGGTCTTTTCGTCCTGCCGCGCGTAACGAGCATCTTTACTCGTAGTGCAATTTCGCCGAGTCTATGGTTGAGACAGTTGAGAAGTCGTTACGCCATTCGTGCAGGTCGGAACTTACCCGACAAGGAATTTCGCTACCTTAGGATGGTTATAGTTACCACCGCCGTTTACTGGGGCTTAAATTCTCAGCTTCGCGGACGTGCGTCCACTAACCGGTCCTCTTAACCTTCCAGCACCGGGCAGGCGTCAGTCCGTATACATCGTCTTGCGACTTCGCACGGACCTGTGTTTTTAGTAAACAGTCGCTTCTCACTGGTTTCTGCGACCGGATCCCGCTTCCCACCGCGAGGGTGTTGACGGTGTTCCGGTCCCCCTTCTCCCTAAGTTACGGGGGCATTTTGCCGAGTTCCTTAACCATAGTTCACTCGTACGCCTTGGTATTCTCTACCTGACCACCTGTGTTGGTTTGGGGTACGGGCCGTGTGTGTGCTCGCTAGAGGCTTTTCTCGGCAGCGTAGGATCACCGAATTCGCCTCAATCGGCTATGCGTCACCTCTCGGAATATGTGAACGACGGATTTGCCTATCGTTCTTCCTACCGGTTTGCCCCAGTATTACCACTGACTGGTACGGCTACCTTCCTGCGTCACCCCATCGCTTGACTACTACCAGCGAAGGTCCCACGCAGCCCCACACCGCTTCTTTCCCCGAAGGGATCGAAGTCGGTGCGGTTTTGGGTGGTTAGTACCGCTGTTTCGTCAGGGGCGCCCACACACGGGTACGGGAATATCAACCCGTTGTCCATCGACTACGCCTGTCGGCCTCGCCTTAGGTCCCGACTCACCCTGGGCGGACTGGCCTGGCCCAGGAACCCTTGGTCTTTCGGCGGGCAAGGTTCTCACTTGCCTTATCGCTACTCATGCCTGCATTCTCACTCCCCACACCTCCACGCCTCGATCACTCGGACGCTTCGCTGGTGAGGGGACGCTCCCCTACCCAACCCCCACAAGAGGGGTTGCCGCGGCTTCGGCGGTGTGCTTGAGCCCCGCTACATTATCGGCGCACAATCACTTGACCAGTGAGCTATTACGCACTCTTTCAAGGGTGGCTGCTTCTAAGCCAACCTCCTGGTTGTCTTCGCGACTGCACATCCTTTTCCACTTAGCACACGCTTAGGGGCCTTAGCCGGCGATCTGGGCTGTTTCCCTCTCGACGCACGGAGCTTATCCCCCGCCGTCTCACTGCCACGCTTACCACGTGCCGGCATTCGGAGTTTGGCTGACGTCAGTAACCTAGTAGGGCCCATCGGCCATCCAGTAGCTCTACCTCCAGCACGCAACACATGACGCTGCACCTAAATGCATTTCGGGGAGAACCAGCTATCACGGAGTTTGATTGGCCTTTCACCCCTACCCACAGCTCATCCCCTCAGTCTTCAACCTAAGTGGGTTCGGGCCTCCACAGCATCTTACTGCTGCTTCACCCTGGCCATGGGTAGATCACTCCGCTTCGGGTCCAGAACACGCCACTACACCACCGGCAAAACCAGCGGATACGCCCTATTCAGACTCGCTTTCGCTACGGCTACCCCACACGGGTTAACCTCGCGACATGTCCCTGACTCGCAGGCTCATTCTTCAAAAGGCACGCCATCACCCCACAAAACGAGGGCTCTGACGGATTGTAGGCGCATGGTTTCAGGTACTCTTTCACTCCCCTCCCGGGGTACTTTTCACCATTCCCTCACGGTACTCGTCCGCTATCGGTCATCGGGAAGTATTCAGGCTTACCGGGTGGTCCCGGCAGATTCACAGCGGATTCCACGGGCCCGCTGCTACTCGGGAAACATCGCAAGACAGGTGTCGGGTTTTCACGTACCGGGCTCTCACCGTCTACGGCAGACCATCCCAGGCCACTTCCGCTAACCACAACACTTTCTGACTGCCCTCCAGGCAGGTAGACCCGGACACGACACTCCCACAACCCCGCACACACAACCCCTACCCGGTCACACATGCATACGGTTTAGCCATCCTCCGCGTTCGCTCGCCACTACTAACGGAATCACTGTTGTTTTCTCTTCCTACGGGTACTGAGATGTTTCACTTCCCCGCGTTCCCCCCTACCGGCTATACATTCACCGGCAGGTAACACGACATCACTCGTGCTGGGTTTCCCCATTCGGACACCCTCGGATCTTCGTTCGGTTGACAACTCCCCGAGGCATATCGCAGTCTCCCACGTCCTTCATCGGCTCCCAATGCCAAGGCATCCACCATGCGCCCTGATTCACTTACAAACACAAAAACCAAAAATGTGTTTCAACAACAAAATTGCACAAACAAACAACAACCACCCACACCCCGAGAAACCCCGGAACATGAGCACACGGTCATCGCTTGGATGCTCGCAACCACTATCCACAACTCAAACACCACACCCCACCACCAAGACGAGGCGACAACCAACCCACCCCCACAAACAAGGGGGCCACGGGCCTGTTGTCTCAGGACCCAACAGTGTGCCTGGCGATCCCGTCGACGGGGCACCAGCCCCGCCGACACGTTTGTTGTTGCGCACCCACCAGCACCCACTACAGGCGCCGGCGCACTCTCCCTAACCGCGATGAACCCTCACATCGAGCAAGGCACGGGGGAAAAAACGGTATCGGTGCTCCTTAGAAAGGAGGTGATCCAGCCGCACCTTCCGGTACGGCTACCTTGTTACGACTTCGTCCCAATCGCCGATCCCACCTTCGACAGCTCCCCCCCAAAAAGGGTTAGGCCACTGGCTTCGGGTGTTACCGACTTTCATGACGTGACGGGCGGTGTGTACAAGGCCCGGGAACGTATTCACCGCAGCGTTGCTGATCTGCGATTACTAGCGACTCCGACTTCACGGGGTCGAGTTGCAGACCCCGATCCGAACTGAGACCGGCTTTAACAAGGATTCGCTCCACCTCACGGCATCGCAGCCCTTTGTACCGGCCATTGTAGCATGTGTGAAGCCCTGGACATAAGGGGCATGATGACTTGACGTCATCCCCACCTTCCTCCGAGTTGACCCCGGCAGTCTCCCATGAGTCCCCGCCATCACGCGCTGGCAACATGGAACAAGGGTTGCGCTCGTTGCGGGACTTAACCCAACATCTCACGACACGAGCTGACGACAGCCATGCACCACCTGCACACAGGCCACAAGGGAAACCACATCTCTGCAGTCGTCCTGTGCATGTCAAACCCAGGTAAGGTTCTTCGCGTTGCATCGAATTAATCCACATGCTCCGCCGCTTGTGCGGGCCCCCGTCAATTCCTTTGAGTTTTAGCCTTGCGGCCGTACTCCCCAGGCGGGGTACTTAATGCGTTAGCTACGGCACGGATCCCTAAAGGAAGGAAACCCACACCTAGTACCCACCGTTTACGGCGTGGACTACCAGGGTATCTAATCCTGTTCGCTCCCCACGCTTTCGCTCCTCAGCGTCAGTTACTGCCCAGAGACCCGCCTTCGCCACCGGTGTTCCTCCTGATATCTGCGCATTCCACCGCTACACCAGGAATTCCAGTCTCCCCTGCAGTACTCAAGTCTGCCCGTATCGCCCGCACGCCCACAGTTAAGCCATGGGATTTCACGGACGACGCGACAAACCACCTACGAGCTCTTTACGCCCAGTAATTCCGGACAACGCTCGCACCCTACGTATTACCGCGGCTGCTGGCACGTAGTTGGCCGGTGCTTCTTCTGCCCCTACCGTCACTTGCGCTTCGTCGAGGCTGAAAGAGGTTTACAACCCGAAGGCCGTCATCCCCCACGCGGCGTCGCTGCATCAGGCTTCCGCCCATTGTGCAATATTCCCCACTGCTGCCTCCCGTAGGAGTCTGGGCCGTATCTCAGTCCCAGTGTGGCCGGACACCCTCTCAGGCCGGCTACCCGTCGTCGCCTTGGTAGGCCATCACCCCACCAACAAGCTGATAGGCCGCGGGCCCATCCCACACCGCAAAAGCTTTCCACCACACACCATGCGATGCGCAGTCCTATCCGGTATTAGACCCAGTTTCCCAGGCTTATCCCAGAGTGCAGGGCAGATCACCCACGTGTTACTCACCCGTTCGCCACTCGAGTACCCCCGAAAGGGCCTTTCCGTTCGACTTGCATGTGTTAAGCACGCCGCCAGCGTTCGTCCTGAGCCAGGATCAAACTCTCCAAACAAAAAACATTCAGAGAAAACATCTCCTGAAAACATCAGTTCCGAAAAACCGACAAAAACAACACCACACCCCCAACACGGGACGCCAGAGGCATGGCAAAAACAACAACAAACAAAAACCACCAAACACACTATTGAGTTCTCAAACAACACGCCCGGTTTCAGGCAACCCCGCTATGCTACTCGCTTGACGGAGTCGAGTCAACTCCGACGTTTTCGGGGCTACCGGAAAGTCTTCCAGACTGCTCGACGATCCGCGTACGGGGCGCCGGCCTGTCCTATCTTACACGCTCGATTTCGGCCCCGAGACCGGCCAGGTACTCCACGAACAACGGGTAGCCCCGGTCGATGTGGTAAACGTCGTGAACCTCGGTGTCACCGTCTGCGACCAGGCCCGCAAGCACCAAGCCGGCGCCGGCCCGGATGTCGGAGGCCCATACCGGCGCACTGGACAGCTGCGGCAGCCCGCGGACCACCGCGTGGTGGCCGTCGGTGCGGGCGTCGGCGCCCAACCGGATCATCTCCTCGACGAACCGGAACCTGGCCTCGAAGACGTTCTCGGTGATCATCGACGTGCCGTCGGCGATCGCCGCCATGCCGATC
>Ga0209487_1002643_pt1 | contig 14481 bp, 9 predicted proteins | sample Poulit2012_FD_187524 | JGI IMG/M metagenome (GOLD analysis project Ga0209487, IMG submission 187524) | Agricultural soil microbial communities from Georgia to study Nitrogen management - Poultry litter 2012 (SPAdes) (version 2) | ecosystem: Environmental > Terrestrial > Soil > Agricultural land... | reverse complement strand
TCCCTACTTCGGGCCTTTCTCATCACTCACAGTCAATTTGTGCCGGCCCTTGCTTCGACGCCGGTTCAGGACAGACTGACCATTCTTTGTTTTCATTCTGCTGCGAAAACCGTGTTTGTTCGCTCTCTTCCGCTTGCTTGGTTGGTATGTACGTTTCATAACCGCTGTTAATATAAAATTCTGTTATTGTCCTGTTTCTTAAGAAGACCCTCAAAATAAGAAGAAAATTCCAAAAACAGAACCTTTATTCCACTTTATAAAATTATCTGGTGCCAGTGACTTCTCACCCTGCTTATTCCGTAGTGATCGTCGGGCCTATTTACATACATTTATATAATGGTTGGCCTCTCTTTCAGTGCGGCCGGTCTCAACCGCTTTCTACCCGGCAAGGCTCACATCCCCCGGTACACGACCCCCCGGCCAGCAAGAAATAGCAGCAGTGGATCCGCAATGAGGCAAACTGCCAGCTTCACTTAAAGACATGAAACTTTTAGCCACCTGCGACGAGATAGAAGCACCAAAATGACATACTGAATTCTGAAGCAATGCGTTCATATCTACTCTATCTAAAGGGCGCCTTCTGTTATCAAACTATTAAACTGCAGATAATTTTAGTACCTTTTCAATGTTTCACTGTATAGTTAAGCCCTCCCTGCAGATGGCTTTTTAATCGGCCTGGCAGAGAGAGGGAATCCCTTTCTGGTGGATAGGAGAGGTTTCTGCGGGATTAGAGAGGTTCACTTTCTCAGCGATCAGAACCTTATAACCATTACCATGCAACAACCCGGGAATATGCAACTTCGCGGTATGATCCTATATAGAAAGAAATTCTGTTTCCACCCACACTATGACAACATAGTAACACAGAGTTATAATATGTTGAACACAGAGTGATTTAACTGTAAATTACCAGACTGAATCAATAACGATTTTACACATCCATGATAGATTACATATCCAAATTTTTGACAAACATCTTTGGCACCAAAAGTTCCCGTGACCTGAAGAAGCTCTGGCCGATTGTTGATGAAATAAAATCTCATGAAGCGGCTATAAAAGCTCTGTCCGATGAAGAGCTGAAGCAAAAAACTGAAGGGTTCAAAAGACTTATACAAGAGCGGACGGATGAGGTCACCCGACAGATCGAAGAAATTAAAGAGAAGATGGATTCAAATGATGAATCGATCACTCTTGCGGATCGCAGGGAGTTCAGCGACCAACTTGAACAGCTGGAAAGTGACTGGCTGGAAATTCTGGAAGATACCCTCGATGAGATACTCCCCGAAGCCTATGCGGTACTCAAGGATACCTGCCGGCGGTTTGTAGGGAAAAAATGGATGGTTGCCGGAAGTGAGATTGAATGGGACATGATACCGTATGATGTTCAGCTGATTGGAGCGATCGCCATGCATAAAGGCAGCATTGCCGAGATGAAAACGGGTGAAGGTAAAACACTGGCGGCAATTTTCCCCGCCTACCTGAATGCACTCGCCGGCCGGGGTGTCCATGTCGTTACAGTAAATACCTATCTTGCTCAAAGGGATGCGGAGTGGAATGAGCCCATTTTTAACTTTCACGGACTCACTGTTGATTGTATAGATCGTTTTGAGCCCAACACGGACCCCCGAAGAAAAGCGTATGCTGCAGATATTACCTACGGAACCAACAATGAGTTCGGGTTTGATTATCTGCGTGACAACATGGTGATTGAGGAAGAGAGGCTGGTGCAGCGACATCACCACTATGCAATCATTGATGAGGTAGACTCTATTCTGATCGATGAAGCCCGGACACCCCTCATCATTTCGGGTCCGGTGCCGCAATCTTCCGGACAACAAAAATATGAAGAGATGGAACCGCGAGTGCGGGCTCTTGTCAATGCTCAGAAAAGCCTGGTTGCCTCCCTGGTAAATGAGGCCGAAAGACTCTATGAAGCGGGAGATGAAGAGCAGGCCGGCCTCGCCCTCTATCGTGCCGAACGCGGGTTCCCAAAGAACAAAAAATTCCGGAAGTTGATGCAGGAGGCTCACTACCAGAGGCTGGTACAGAAAACTGAGGCGATCTATCTTGCAGATAATGCCAAAAATCTTCCCATTGTGGATGAGCACCTCTACTACGCTGTGGATCTGAAGCAGAAAACGATCGAAATGACAGAGAAAGGGAGGGACTTCATCACCAACAATGAAGAGGGTAGCGAGTTTTTTGTGATTCCCGATCTCGGTACCGAATCGTCGATTATCGAAGAGGAGATTGAGCGCCTCACAAAGGAGCGGATCGAAGAGATTGAAAACAATACCGAGCTGAGCGAAGATTATAAGGCAAAAAAAATTGGTGAAATCCGCAATGAGCTGAAACAGGAGCGGGAAAAGAGATTTAACGAATTGCATCGCCTGTTTGCGGAGCGGGGAGACCGTATTCATACGGTTAATCAGCTGCTGAAAGCGTACTCCCTGTTTGAGCGGGAAGAGGAGTATATCGTTCAGGACGGGAAAGTTCAGATCGTGGATGAGCATACCGGACGGGTGCTGTCGGGCCGGCGATATTCTGACGGGCTCCATCAGGCCATAGAAGCCAAGGAAAATGTCAAGGTAGAAGCCGCAACCCAAACCTATGCCACCATAACCCTTCAGAACTACTTCCGTATGTATCACAAACTATCCGGGATGACGGGAACGGCAGCTACTGAAGAGGGGGAGTTTAATGAGATTTACGATCTGGATGTGACGGTCATACCGACCAATCGCCCCATTATTCGGGAGGATAAGGAGGATCTGATTTTCCGGACAAAACGGGAAAAGTACAAAGCTACGATTAACAAGGTCCGCGAGTATCATGAAAAAGGACAACCTGTCCTGTTGGGGACCACCAGTGTGGACGTTTCAGAAACTCTCAGCAGGATGCTGAAGCGTGAAAAAATCCCTCACAATGTTCTCAACGCTAAACAGCACGCACGGGAGAGTGAAATTGTAGCTCAGGCGGGCAAGCCCGGAGCGGTTACAGTAGCCACAAATATGGCTGGCCGAGGTACAGATATCAAGCTGACCGATGAGGTTAAGCAGAATGGCGGATTGGCGATCCTGGGTACGGCCCGGCACGAATCACGCAGGATTGACCTGCAGCTCCGTGGACGGGCAGGCAGGCAGGGAGATCCCGGTGAGTCCCAGTTCTATGTCTCCCTGGAAGATGAGCTGATGACCCTGTTCGGAGGAACCGACCGGATTGCCAACATCATGGAGAAGCTCAATTTCGAAGAAGGTGAAGTGATTCAGCATCCCTGGGTGACAAAGTCCCTGGAGCGAGCCCAGAAGAAAGTCGAACAGAATAATTTTGGCATCCGGAAACGGCAGCTTGAGTACGATGACGTCCTCAATAACCAGCGGGAAGTGATCTACTCGAGAAGGAAAAATGCACTTCGCGGTGACCAGCTGCAGAGTGATATTTTTGATATGGTTGAAGACCTGGTCGAAAATGTAGTCTATGAATATTACACCAATGCCGAATATGAGCAGCTCCGGGATGAAATTCTGCGGCTGCTGGCGGTGGAAGTCGAAATAGACCGGGAGAAGTGGGCTGTCTTGGGTGAAGAGGGCCTTACCGACCACATTATCGAACGTGCCTATGAGGTTTACCGGAGGAAAGAAAAGCTCATCTCCGAGCCGCTCTACAAAATTATTCAGCAGCTCAAACAGTCCGATGCTGAAAATGTACCCTCCAAGATACAGGTCATTTTTAGTGACGGCCTGCGACGAATGAGAATCATCGTAGATGTGGATAGGGCAGAAAAAAATGAAGGCAGGGAAGTTGCGCGAGCTCTTGAACGAACGGCAATCCTCTCCACAATCGACAATAAGTGGATGGAGCATCTGCGGGAATTGGATACGGTAAAAGAAGGAATCGGACTTCGTTCCTTTGGCCAGAAAGATCCGCTCCTTGAGTACAAAAGGGAGGCTTTTGAGATGTTTAAAGCTCTGATTAATGAGATTAATAAAGAGACGGTTTCATTAATATGGAAAGCTATACCTGAAATGCAGGGGCAGGCAGGACAAGTTCAGAAAGCTCAAAAAGAGAAGTCGAAATTTGATATGTCCAGAGCACAGACTCAACATGCTGACTCCACCAACATGGGCTTCAGGGGCGCCTCTTCGCCCGACAACACCAGTCAGGAAGGAAGGGAGGCAAGAGCGCCGGATGAAAAGCGGCAACCCGTTACGGTAGAGGAGGAGCCCGGCCGGAACGATTATGTGAAGGTTCAAAATCTGAGCAGTAGCCAGATCAAGAAGGTGAAATGGAAATTTGCCAAGAAAATGGTGGAAGAGGAAGGCTGGATATTGATTGAGAAGTAACTCCTCTCGCATGGTTACAGAAGAGAATTCCCTTACCCGGAGTTAAATAAAAAGCTCTCAGAGGGGATGTTGAATTCCGGAGCCGTACGCAGGAAAAGAGAGAATTAAAATATTTTCTCTTTTTTTGTAACAAAAATGTCAGGCTCCCGTATAGTCAGATATAAGATGTTTTGGTTAAAAATGTAACTATCAAGCCCTGTACCCTGAAAAGTACAGGGCTATTTTTTTATGGGAATATCCCCATCTGTTCGTAAGTCCTTCCTACCTTGGTAATCGCACTGATCAGTGCGGCTGTCCTTAAATCCACGTTGTGAAGTTTACGCAGCTCATTGATCTCATTGTAACTGTTGACCATGGTATCCTTCAGGCCCGACTCCACCAGTTCTGCCTCGCCGGCACCCTGAGCAAGGTACTTTAGCTCATCTTCGGTAAACGTTCTACTGGATATCGACTCGATAACACCCAGAATCCTCTTGAAACTGTCTTCTTCGAATCTTTTCCCCATCCGGCCAAACCTTACATGCTGAATATTTTTCAACCATTCAAAGTAGGATACAGTGACACCTCCTGCATTCAGAAACATATCAGGGATCAGCAAGATACCCCGCTCTGTCATTATATCGTGAGCTTCAGTAGTTGTTGGCCCGTTGGCTGCTTCCCCTACAATCTTCGCCTTTATCCGCGAAGCATTCTCCTCATTGAGCTGATTCTCAAGCGCGGCCGGTATCAGAATATCACATTCCATTTCAAGTACGGCATTATTACCTGCCAGTGTCTCTGCGCCGCTAAATCCTGCAATTCCACCTTTCTCTTTTTTATACTCCATAAGTTCTGAAAAGTCGATCCCATTTTCATTGTAGATCGAACCGTCTATTTCTGCAGCGCCGATCAGAATTGCACCAGCTTCAATCAGATATTTAGTTGCGTGATACCCTACATTACCAAGTCCCTGAATAATAAATGTCTTCCCTTCAATTCCTCTTTCCAGTCCAAGGGCTTTCATATCTTCGTGGTTGTTACACGCTTCCTGGATTCCAAAGAAAACGCCTCTGCCGGTCGCTTCCGTCCGCCCCCTCACTCCTCCCTGGCCTAAAGGCTTTCCTGTTACACATCCCTCTGCATTAATATCATCACTGATCTGCCGGTAGGTATCCAGAACCCAGCCCATTTCACGCGCCCCTGTACCGTAATCCGGCGCCGGTACATCTATGCCGGGTCCTATAAAATTTTTCTTGTAGAGCTGATAGGTATATCTCCTTGTGATTCTTTCAAGCTCACGTTCAGAGTATTTGGTAACATCGATCATGACACCCCCCTTCGCTCCGCCAAACGGAACATCCACAATGGCACACTTGTAGGTCATCAGTGCAGCAAGCGCCATAATTTCATCTTCATTGACAGTCATGCTGTACCGCAACCCCCCTTTCGCTGGCAGCTTGTGCTGGCTGTGCTGCACACGCCAGCCATGAATCACCTCAATGCTTCCATCGTCCCTCTCCAGGGGGAAAGAGACACGAAGTACATCATTGCAAGCTTTAATCTGAGCCAGAAGCCCGGCATCCAGATTTGTATATTTTGAGGCTTTGTCAAATGCCTTGTTGACCTGGTCGAAAAATTTGTAGTCCTTCATTTACTATGCAGTCTGTGTTTTGATATGATTGATAAATGCCCTGTTTACCCGAAGCTAACGGGGGGAGAGTGAAACAGGCTCTCTTCTCGCCTGTTTCCCATAGATGTTAAATGGTGCCCGGCTCTCTTACTGACCGCTTTCGGCATCAACGATTTTACGAGAAGTACGTGCAGCTACATTGTCTGAAATACGAATACTGAATACGTTCACAATAAACAAGAGAGTGAGCGATCCGAGAGCTGCATAAATCAGAGGAGCAAATATTGAAATGGTGATAAGGCTGACACCAATGACGACCGAGGAGCCGGCACCCCAGAGAATGTTGGGAATCTGACCAATGCCTTTATCTCTCATAACCAGATCTGCAATGAGTCCGACCAGCATGCCGATGGAAATCAGCCAATAAATTGTAACGCCGTTTAATTCTTCCATAGTGATTTTAAATGTTCAAACTTAATGTTACTCAGAACTGAAGATATAAAATTTTCTTATTTTAAATGTATACAATTGTGACGCTTTGGTATTGAGATGAAAAGACCCTCTTCCGTCAGAAAAATCATCCATATGGATATGGATGCCTTTTTCGCATCTGTTGAACAGAGAGATTTCCCTGAATACAGGAACAAGCCTGTAGTAGTCGGAGGTACACCGGAAGGAAGGGGAGTTGTGGCGGCAGCCAGTTACGAAGCGAGAAAATATGGAATTCATTCCGCCATGCCGGCAGCACGCGCCATGAAACTCTGCCCCCATGCCATTTTTCTGAAACCTCGATTTGATGTATACAAAGAAGTTTCAGCTCAGCTTCACGAGATATTTACCGAGGTTACCGACGTTGTAGAGCCACTTAGCCTGGATGAGGCGTACCTGGATGTCAGCGAAAACAAACTGAACCTGCCATCTGGCACGCTCATCGCACGGTATTTACGAAAAAAGATTAAGAGTGAAACAGGGCTTACAGCTTCTGCAGGCGTTGCTCCTAATAAATTCCTTGCGAAAATAGCCTCGGATATAAACAAACCGGATGGGATGTATGTCATTACGCCCGATATGGCAGAAGAGTTTATTGAGAACCTTAAGATTGACAAATTCTACGGTGTCGGGAAAGCAACGGCATCCAAAATGGCACGACTGGGAATTCGAAACGGTTCAGATTTAAAAAAATGGACGGAAGCGGAACTGGTTCGAAATTTTGGCAAAACCGGCCATCACTATTACAGAATTGCACGAGGAATTGACCTGCGGGAAGTCACTCCGGACCGGATCCGGAAATCGATCGGCAAAGAGCGCACCTTTTCGAAAGATGTATCAGACCTGAGCTGGATTCACGGCTTCTTGCATGAACTCTCCCGCAAAGTATCCGGAGCCATGAAAAAGAAGAAGGCTGCCGGTAAAACCGTAACCCTCAAAGTCCGGTACGATAATTTCGAAACGATCACACGGAGCCACACGCTCCCAAATTACACCAGAGATCCGGCAGTGCTGGAAGAGGTTGCCCGTAAACTGCTGTCTGACACAGAAGCCGGCCAGCGTAAGGTTCGGCTTTTAGGCATTTCCGTATCCACACTAAATACCCACCATAGAGGTGCCGAAGGGGAACAACTTGAACTGCCCTTCAGTCGTTGAACGTGTCAGGAAGATCGTTTTCATAGAGAACAACATCTCCCGGCGAAGTAGTTTTCCGAAGCAGTTCATTGGCTTCAAACAAAGAGCCTACGATATGTACATCGGGCTTAACAGCCGCCTTGGATCGTTGAATTCCCCGATAGATAGGACGCGTTTGTTCTTCTCCCACCAGAATGGCCACGTCGATCCCCGACTCGGCGATCTGACTACCGAAACGCTCATTCAGCTCATCTTGTTTCTCACCCAGCTCGATCATCCCCGGAGTGATAATGACCCGCTTTCTGCCACTGAATGCTCCCAGCACATCCAAAGCACTCTTAGCCCCCACAGGATTTGAGTTAAAAGCGTCATCTATGACGGTGAGCCCCTCCCTCTGCTTTAATTCCAGCCGATGCTCTACAGGCTCCATGCTTGCCGCCGCCACGGCAATGGTCTTCAGCCGGACGTCTAACAGCCGTGCAACAGCCGCCCCAAGAAGTATGTTCTGAATATTGTGGGCACCCAGCAGCCGTGTGGTGATCTGTTCCGACTGGTCCCGGGTTCCATCCTCATTCAGCCACACCATCTCAAAAGAGGTTCCCGATTCACTGACGCGGATCTCTTCTGCACGTATCGATCCGTTTTCGCCTGTCAGGATGATCTGGATATCGTCGCGCAGAGCCTCCATCTCTGCCACTGCAGGGTCATCCCCATTCAGGATCGCGGCACCCCCGGGCTTCGTTCGCCGGACAACGGTCCCCTTCTCTTCTGCGATCCCTTTAACCGAACCCAGCGTTTTCAAATGGGAAACTCCCACATTGGTAACTACACTCACGTCGGGCCGGGCAATATCACACAGTTCATCGATATTTCCTCGATATCGGGCGCCCATCTCCAGGATCAGCATATCGTGAGTTGCATTCAGATCGTTATTGATCACCTTGCAGATACCCATGGGGGTATTGTAGCTGCCGGGTGTCATACAGACAGAGTATCGCTGGCTGAGAAAAGTGTCGATAATAAATTTCGTACTGGTCTTGCCATAACTTCCTGTAATCGCAATGACTTTCAGATTTGGGAGTGAATTCAGTTTCTGAATCGCTTTTTTCTTGAAGCCCTGCTGAATCGACCACTCCAGTGGTTTTGTCACCCAGCCAGCCAGAAATATGAGAAGAGGGATGAAAATATCTACAAATACCAGACCGAACCCTAAAAAGTAGGGATCTGTAAATACAAAAGGGGCTGCAAAATCTCTTGCAATCATGGAGAGCATGCTGAGCTCCATAACCCCATACCACAAAGGCAGTATCAAAACGGCCACAATCGCAGTCAGCCTTTTCATACGGGCTGTAAATACAAGGGGTTTCTTAACTCTCTCTGTCTTGTACCGGATACGGCCACCAAACCAGAAGAGCGCAAATACCGTTACCACAATTGTACCGGAAGTGAGTGTGATGCGGCGGGAGAGAAAATAACTCACTATAAAAATGACAATATTGAAGAAAACATGTTCACCTGAGATCACCTTGGGAAACATATTCTCCATACACCAGTTCCTGAAGTCGCTGGTTTTATAACCAACCAGCTGGAACATGTGTAAAAAATATCTGATTCTATAGAGTGAATAGCGTAATAATACTAAAACCAGTACGAGTACCAGCAAATTGGTAACCAGTATATAGAGATCCAAACTTATTCAATTTCGTTTCTGTTATGCAGAAGAAGGTTCGACTATGATGGTTCAATCCTTTATCTTTTTTACCGATCCCTCTGGTAAGAACCAGAAATCTATCTTATTCATTCGTACGGGATCCAAATTGGCCTATGTACGCAGGTAATTATCAAAATAGCAAACATTCTGCAAAAAGATGACGGCGGCGCAAAACTTCAGCCTCTCTTATGAAAGATACCCTTGTCTGGTATAAATCTAAAAATGAACTCAAATTAATCTTATGAAACTCATTATTCCTATGGCCGGCCGAGGCACCCGGGTCCGTCCGCACTCCCACACCACCCCCAAGCCTCTGTTGCCCGTTGCAGGCACCATGATTGTAGAGCGTATTGTGGAGACCTTTGCCAGAACCCTGGATCGCCCTATCACGGAGATCGTCTATATTTTAGGGCCCGATTTTGGTAGCGAAATCAAAAATAGTTTGCGGGAGATGAGCTCCAGGCACGATGCTGAAGCGATCTTCAGGGTTCAGGAGAGCGCTAAGGGGACTGCCCATGCCGTCTCTTGTGCATCTGAAGATCTGAATGGAGAAGTGATCATCGTATTCGCGGATACCCTTTTTGACTCAAAAGAGAAGGTATCTGTAGCGGGAGCAGACAGTGTGATCTGGCTGAAGGAGGTGGAGGATCCTTCCAGGTTTGGTGTCGCAGTCTATCAGGGTGACGAGATTACTGACTTCGTTGAAAAGCCTTCTGAGCCGATCTCCAATCTGGCAATTATCGGGGTCTACTATTTCAGAAAAGGAGAGGAGCTGATGAAAGAGATTCAGTATCTGCTGGATAACAATGTACAGGGTCACGGCGGAGAGTATCAGCTGACGGATGCGCTGGACCGGATGCTAAAGGATGGCAAGTTATTTAAGAAGGCGACTGTGGACGAATGGCTGGATTGTGGCACGCTGCCTGCGTGGCTCGATACGACAGCTGAGATTTTAAAAAAGGAGAATCACTCCCACCCGGAGTTTCAAAACACCATCCTTCATAAACCTGTTTTTATCGCAGAAGGTGTAACACTGAGTGACAGCGAAATTGGGCCCAATGTAAGCATTGAAAAAGGTGCGGTCATTACCAACAGCCAGATTAAAAACTCAATCATTCGTGAGGATACGGCCATTACCAACAGCACACTGGAGAATTCAACGATCGGTAAGTCCGCAGAAGTGGATGGCGCCAAAGGGGAAATACATCTTGGGGACCACTCTGTTATCAAACAGGCCGGCTCATAGCAGGAGTTCTCCCGGATAGTTGCTGAAAGGGATCCATACTATATTTCAGCTTCAAATACTGTTTGCTTCCCGAAATGTTCTTATTTTTACAGGTTCATTAAAAATAGCAGACAGAGATTTGACTGAAATACCCCAACAGCATAAAGACCTTTTTAAAACCATTGGCGAGATCGCGGAATCGATCAACCAGAAAGTGTATGTAGTCGGTGGTTATGTACGCGATTACTACCTCAACCAGACTGATGCCCCCCCTACCGATATCGATTTCGTTACGGTGGGGTCAGGTATCAAACTGGCACAGGAGATTGCCAGGAAACTGGGGACCCAAAAGGTTTCTATTTTCAAACAGTTTGGCACCGCACAGGTTAAATACCACGATCTGGAATTAGAATTTGTAGGTGCCAGAAAAGAGAGCTACAGGCGGGACTCCCGTAAACCCCTGGTGGAAAATGGCACCTTGAAAGATGATCAGCTCCGGCGCGACTTCACGATCAACGCCCTCTCCTGGGGCCTCAATCCGGATGAGTTCGGCATTCTGCACGATCCGTTCGGAGGTATTAAAGATCTGGAAAAAAGAGTTATAAAAACCCCGGTGAATCCTGAGCAGACGTTTAGCGATGATCCGCTCCGGATGATGCGGGCCGTTCGTTTTGCCACCCAGCTCCGATTTACCATAGCAGATGAAACGATGCAAGCCATTCAGAAAATGGCGCACAGACTTTCAATCATTTCCAGTGAACGAATCGCTGAAGAGCTCAATAAGAGCATCATGGCTGATCAGCCATCTGCGGGTTTTATATGGTATCTCGAAAGCAATCTGTTAAAGGAATTTCTTCCGGAAATGGTCGCCCTGGTCGGTGTGGAGAAACGGAACGGACATACTCATAAGGATAATTTCATACATACGCTCGAAGTCCTCGACAATGTGGCTGAAGTCAGTGACAACCTGTGGCTTCGCTGGGCTGCCATCCTGCACGATATTGCAAAACCCCCCACTAAACGCTTTCACCCCTCTTCAGGATGGACTTTCCACGGGCACGATGCGCTCGGGGCTAAATGGGTACCCAGGATATTCCGGAGACTCTCCCTGCCACTCGATGAGAGAATGAGGTATGTGCAGAAGCTGGTTCGCCTCCATCTGCGGCCCATCGCGCTGGTTTCTGAAGAGGTAAGTGACAGCGCCATACGAAGGCTCATCTATGAAGCAGGAGATGAACTGGAGGATCTGATGACCCTCTGTCGGGCGGATATCACCAGTAAAAATGAGCGGAGAGTGAAGCAATATCTTCGTAACTTTGAGTATGTAGAAAAAAGAATTCAGGAGGTCGAAGAAAAAGACAAGATCCGTAACTGGAAAAATCCAATCAGCGGAGAAGAGATCATGGATGTTTTTAACATCTCCCCCGGCCCTCTCATCGGCACAATAAAAGATCGCATCAAAAATGCCATCATGGATGGGGAGATTCCCAATACCCATGAAGATGCCTACCGCTATCTCCTGCACTTAAAAGATGACTATAAATAATTGAGAAAATCTATTTACAAGTATGAACAGCATAACACTTATCGGCCTGCTTGCAGGTTTCTGTACCACGATCTCTTTTCTGCCACAGGCTGCTAAAACATGGCGTTCGAAATCGGCAAAAGATATTTCACTGGGCATGTATTCGATCATGTGTGCAGGTGTTGTTTTATGGCTGATTTACGGTTTTTTAATGAAGGATCTTCCTATCCTGCTGACCAACGGGGTCACGCTGATCCTCGCCTGCAGCATTCTCTACTTTAAACTCAGTTTTAAAAATTAACCTCACCCCCCCTTCGTGATGTGGATAGCCAACTCCTATGCCAAAATCAATCTGGGCCTGAATGTGCTTGAAAAGCTCCCGACAGGCTATCACACGATAGAGACAGGCCTCTGCTTTATCGAGTGGAAGGACCGGTTTGAAGTGACCCGGGCGGACGCTTATTCTCTTACCATGCCAGGCAGCTCTATTCCCACAGATCACCAGAATCTGATCACCCGGGCCTATCAGGCGTTCGACCGTTATATTGGCCTTAAACATCATTACGCTTTCTCTGTTATCAAGAATATTCCGGCGGGCGCAGGGCTGGGCGGCGGTAGCAGTAACGCCGCGCTCACTCTTCGGATCTTGAACAAGCTGGAAGATTCCGGACTGTCGGATGACGATCTGGCTGACATCAGCAGAGGCCTTGGCATGGATATTCCATTTTTTGTATATGGCCAGCCGGGAATCGGCAGCGGACTGGGTCAGGAAGTAAAGCCGCTTCCGATACAGCCTGATGGATGGATTGTAACCGTCTATCCCGGATTTGAATCCTCTACAGAAGAAGCTTACGGAAACTGCATTCCAAACCCCGATCCCGAATTTGAAATTGAGGCGATTCTGATGGAAGAGGACCCGGAAGAGTGGCAATATCTGCTGAGCAATGATCTGGAACAGACGATCTTCCCCAGGTATGAGCTGGTAGGAAATATAAAAGATCAGATGACCGAGTTTGGTGCTTCCTATGCATCGATGAGTGGTAGCGGTTCGGCAGTTTACGGTATCTTTTCTCAGGATTTTGTTGCAATTCATGCATATGAATCGTTTCATGAACTTGGATTCCCGGCGAATCTTACCCGGCCCGGTTTTCAGCCGGATCATGGAATCTATTTCAGAGAATAGAGGGCCGGAAGGATGGTAAAGGATCCGGAGGCTGCGAAATTCCCGCAGGCTGCTTAAAAAGAGCTTGTTTACAGGCTGGTTCACAATGTCAATTTCAATTTCAAACCGTTACACCCATGGCTAATCAATCCTCCAAAAACCCCAGAAGTGGTATGAATCTTGATGACTTCCGGGAAGATATCAGGCAGCATCTCAGATATACACTGGCAAAAGATGAGCACTCTTCCACACCCTGGGACAATTACAGAAGCGTTGTGCTCGCCGTGATGGACCGGTTGCACGACCGCTGGATTGAGACCCAGCAGGGATATTACAACCACGATGTAAAGAGGGTCTACTACCTCTCCATGGAGTATCTGATCGGCCGGTTGCTGGACAACATGCTGATCAGCCTGGGGCTGCAGGATGTAGCTGCCGAGGCAATGGAGGATATCGGCCTGGATTATGATGAGGTCCGTACTGCCGAGTGGGACGCCGGACTTGGTAACGGAGGATTGGGGCGCCTTGCCGCCTGTTTTCTGGATTCTATGGCTACCCTCGGTATTCCGGCTGTGGGATATGGAATCCGATATGACTACGGTATATTTTATCAATCTATAGAAAATGGTTATCAGATTGAGAAGCCGGACCTCTGGCTTCGCTACGGCAATCCATGGGACATTGTGCGGCCGAAGATCAAATACAATATCCCTTTCAGGGGAAATACACGGGCATTCAATGATGAGGATGGCAATCTGAGGTTTGTATGGGAAAATACTGAGGATGCCCTTGCTGTCGCCTACGATACCCCTGTCCCCGGTTTTAAAAACGATGTGGTAAACAATCTGAGACTATGGAAAGCCACCTCCCCCTCCTCTATCGATCTGAAAAGCTTTAATCAGGGGCAGTACATCGACGCAGTCCGTGATACACAATTAAATGAGAACATTTCGCGGGTACTCTACCCCAATGATAAGGTGTTTGTAGGACAGGAGCTCCGCCTGAAACAAGAATTTTTTCTCGTCTCTGCATCGATGCAGGATATTCTGCGCCGCTTCAGTAAAACGGAAACCGATTGGCGGAAACTTCCCGAAAAAATTGCGATCCAGTGCAACGATACCCACCCCAACCTGGCGATCCCCGAACTGATGCGCGTACTGGTGGATGAAGAGAACCTGAGCTGGGAACTGGCATGGGAGATCACCGTAAATACGATGGCCTATACAAATCATACCCTGATGCCGGAGGCTCTTGAAAAATGGCCGGTTTCCCTGATGAGAAAC
>Ga0209487_1002642_pt1 | contig 14482 bp, 11 predicted proteins | sample Poulit2012_FD_187524 | JGI IMG/M metagenome (GOLD analysis project Ga0209487, IMG submission 187524) | Agricultural soil microbial communities from Georgia to study Nitrogen management - Poultry litter 2012 (SPAdes) (version 2) | ecosystem: Environmental > Terrestrial > Soil > Agricultural land... | reverse complement strand
TTACGAACGCGAGTAGAATTTGACATGCTTATTTCCCTCCCTCCGAAGCATAAAACAAATGATACAGGCAATCTAAAGATTATTATGCCTTGTGTAATTATAATATAACCTTGGGCTATGGTCAACAGAATTTTTCTGTGATTATGAACTTCAATCAATGACTTTTTCTCTGTTTTCATCGTCTGAACACGTACATTATAATAAGAATGAGATAAGTTTATGATTCTTTTATTATATCTATCCCCGCACTTGCACCGATTCGCGTCGCTCCTGCCTCAATCATTGATAAGGCGTCTTGACGAGTACGCACACCACCTGAAGCTTTAATTCCCATTTGTGGTCCAACTGTTTTACGCATTAACTTTATATCTGCTTCAGTTGCCCCACCACCTGAAAATCCGGTAGATGTTTTAACAAAATCCGCACCTGCTGATTTAGCTAACTCACAAGCTTTTACCTTCTCTTCATCAGTTAAAAGTGATGTTTCAATAATCACTTTTGTTAAAGCTTTTCCTTCAGCTGCCTTAACAACAGCTATAATATCTTGATGAACGTTGTCGACATTTCCCGATTTTAATTCACCGATGTTAATTACCATATCCACTTCTGTTGCTCCATTTTCAATAGCCTGTTTTGTTTCGTATACTTTTGTATCTGTGGTCGTAGCTCCTAGTGGAAAGCCTATCACTGTACATACTTTCACATTTGCCTCTTTCAAAAAATCAGCACTGTAGGATACCCAATAAGGATTAACACAAACAGACGCAAACTCATATTCTTTAGCTTCTTTCAATAGTAGTCCAATCTGTTCCTGCGTCGTATCAGGTTTTAATAATGTATGATCAATATACTTTGCTAAGTTTTCACTCAATCTTCTACACCCTTTCAGCTATGTTGTACGTACATCTTCATGATACCATTTACCTTTTGTAAAAGCTATTATAAACAGGTAGAAGCCTAGTCACATAGACTAGGCTTCTATTTTAGCGTGTGACGCATCTTCTACGACTTTCACAAACACTCCTGTGTTAATCGGATAACCCGTTTTAGTTAATTTAACACGAACAATTTTTCCTATTAACTCTGGATCACCTTCGAATTGAACTTTTAAATAGTTGTCTGTATACCCCTCTAATAAAATGGACTTCTCTCCACTTTCGACAACTTCTTCAGGGATTACTTCCAAAACTTCTCCATCATAAGTTCCAGCGTATTCCTTAGCTAATTGATCTGAGAGAGCAATCATTTTATTAACACGTTCATTCTTAACCCCTTCATCCACCTGATCAGCCATACGAGCAGCTGGTGTGCCAGTACGTCTGGAGAAAGGGAACACATGTAATTCAGAATAGCCCACTTTTTTGATGAAATTATAAGTTTCCATAAATTCTTCCTCAGTTTCCCCTGGAAATCCAACAATAACGTCAGAAGTGATGGCTAAATGAGGTAATGCTTCTCTAATGCGTCTTACTTTTTCATAATAGAAATCACTTGAATATTTTCTTCTCATCCGTGAAAGAACTGTATCAGATCCGGATTGAAGTGGAATATGCAGGTGACGGACAATTTTTTCAGATTGATCAAGTACGGCAATGACTTCATCAGTGATTTGGCTTGCCTCAATAGAAGATATTCGGATTCTTTTTAATCCGTCTACTTTTGATTCTAGATCTCTTAGCAATTTAGCAAAGTTATAGTCACTCATATCTTCACCATAACCAGCTGTATGAATTCCAGTTAGAACAATTTCTTTATAACCCGCATCAACAAGTTTTTGAGTTTGAGAGATAACGTTTTCTGGATCTCTTGATCTTAAAAGCCCTCTAGACCATGGGATAATGCAAAATGTACAAAAATTATTACATCCTTCTTGTATTTTCAAAGAAGCCCTTGTACGATCGGTAAATTCAGGGACGTCCATTTCTTCAAAGACACGATTTTTCATAATATTGGCGACACCGTTGACTGGTTGTCTAGTACGTTCGTGTTCTTCAATGTACATGATCATATTTTTACGATTTTGAGTTCCTACCACAACATCGACACCGGGAATTTCCATTATTTCTCCCGGAGAAGTCTGTGCGTAGCAACCTGTTACACATACAACAGCCTCCGGATTTTTACGTATCGCACGGCGGATAACTTGCCGACTCTTTTTATCACCTGTATTTGTAACCGTACATGTATTAATAACGTATACATCAGATTGCCGATCAAAATCAACACGTTCATAACCATTTTCTTTAAACATTCTCCAAATACCTTCTGTTTCGTAATGATTCACTTTACATCCTAATGTATGAAATGCAACGGTTGGCATTATGTACACCTCAATTCTTCAAAATGATATGAAACACTGGCTAAAACATATAATGCAGCTGTTTCTGTTCTTAAAATCCTTGGACCAAGTCGGACAGGCAGGAAATCATTTTTCTTTAGTATGTCCACTTCTTTTTGAGAAAATCCACCTTCTGGTCCTATACAAGCGAGGACATTATCTCCTTTTTCAAACCCACTTACAACATCACCAAATAATTGATGGTCTGACCCTTTTGCTTCTTCCTCATAAGGAAATATTTTTTTATCAAAGCGTTTACTTTCCTCTATAAGCTCAGATAATGTCATAAATGAAGTTATCATGGGTTGTTTATTTCGATGGCTTTGTTCACTTGCTTCTTTTATTATCTTGGTAAAACGCTGCTTTTTTTTGGAAAACTTTTTATGATCCCATTTTACTACAGAGCGATCTGCTTGAAAAGGGATAAAGGCAGCAGCGCCCAGCTCTGTTCCTTTTTGTAGAACGAAGTCTAATTTTTCTCCTTTAGGAAGACCTTGAGCGATTGTAATTGAAATTGGTAATTCCTTCTCTTCATGCAAGTCTTGTTCAATCATTGCTTCAACATATGATTCATTTATATTTGTAATTTTGCATATTGCTACATAACTGCTTGGATGAACGCAAATAATCTGATCAGATACATTTAAACGCATAACTCGAGTGATATGGTGTTGATCATCGCCTTTTATTAATACTTTATCGTCCTTCCAATCCACTTCAGGAATAAAATAGCGCTGCAATCTATCACACCTACTTTTTATATCTTTTTTGCAATAATGGATATCCAACCATCCATTTCATCTGTCGCAATAATATTAAAACCCTTCTCTTGTAAGTCTTCGATAACCATTTTTTCTTTATCTTTTATAATACCAGAAGTAATAAGTAATCCATCACTTTTCAGATTACACCAGGCATCTTCTGTCAACTTAATAATTATTTCTGCCAAAATATTGGAAACTATAATATCTGCTTCTTGGTTATAAATACCTTCTAGCAAGTTGTTTTGCTTAACATCAATGTTATTATTTACCTGATTCAATTCAGCATTTATTGTGGTACTTTTTACTGCAACTTCATCTAAATCGTACGCCAAAACACGTTCAGCTCCTAAAAGAATAGAAGCAATGCTCAACACACCAGAGCCGCAACCCACGTCTAAAATTAAATCGTCTTGGTGAACATATTTTTCTAATGCCCGTAAGCTTAATTGTGTTGTCGCATGTGTCCCCGTTCCAAAAGCCATTCCTGGGTCCAGTTCAACAATAAGTTCGTTTGATGTCTTTGGTGTATATTCTTCCCATGTTGGTTTAATTGTAATCTTATCAGAAACTTGAACAGGCTTGTAATATTTCTTCCACGCTGTAGACCACTCTTCCTCATCTACATCATCAATAGTTATATCGTTCTCCCCTATATCAATGTTAAACTGATGCAAATTTTCAATAGATTTACTAATTTGTTCAATAGTATTTTTACTGGCGCGATTATTAGGGATATACGTTTTAACGTAAACTCCTTCATCAGGATAATCTTCTGGTTTTAACTCGAATACTTCGCCAAAAGTAGACTTGCGTTTTTTCATTAAATCTAAAGAGTTCTTTATGACAATCCCACTTGTTCCGATTTCAGATAATACATTTGAAATAGGCTCAATTGCCTCGTTGGATGTATGTATACAGATTTCTAGCCATTCCATTTCGCTCAACTCTTTTCTAATTTTTCAATTAGTATATAAAAATAGAGAAAGAGAATAACGGAGGTTTAAAATCCACCGTTATTCACCTTTAAATGCTTTTTTAAATCTTTGAAAAAAAGAGTCCCCTTGCTCATCGGTAGCTTCATTCCCACCAATTTCATTAAACTCGCGAAGTAATTCCTTTTGTTTATCTGTTAATTTAGTTGGTGTGATGACTTTTACTTGAACATGTTGATCACCATGACCGTAGCCTCGAACATTTGGAGCACCTTTTCCTTTTAAACGGAAGACTTTATCTGTCTGTGTTCCAGCTGGGATTTTCAGCATGACGTTTCCATGTACAGTTGGCACTTCAATTTCGTCTCCTAAAGCCGCCTGTGTATAAGTTAACGGTAGTTCACAGTAAATATTGTCTCCTTGACGTTCAAAATAATCATGAGGCTTGACTTGAATCACGACAAATAAATCGCCAGAAGGCCCTCCATTAACTCCAGCCTCTCCCTTACCAGATACTCTAATTTGTTGACCTTCATCTATACCGGCTGGAATGGATACTTTAATTTTCTTTTGTTTTTTAACTCTACCTGAACCATGACATGTTGGACATTTTTCCGGAATTATTTTACCTGAACCATTACAATAATGGCAGACTCTTCTATTAACCACTCTACCAAACGGTGTGTTTTGTTCTGTGTTTAACTGTCCTGAACCATGGCAATGAGAGCATGTTTCTACTTTAGATCCAGGTCTAGCTCCTGAACCGTGACAGGTATCACATTCTTCTTCTTTCGGTATTGTAATTTCTGCTTCTTTTCCGAAAATAGCTTCTTCAAATTCTAACACCATTGTGTATTGTAAATCTGCACCTTGCTGTGGTGCGTTTGGATCGCGTGTACGACCGCCTCCGCCAAAGAACATATCGAAAATGTCGCCGAAACCGCCTGAGAAATCTTGAGCACCACCAAATCCGCCAAACCCTTGCCCACTTGCTCCGGCATGGCCAAATTGATCATATTGAGCACGTTTTTGTTCATCATTTAATACTTCGTAAGCTTCTTTCGCTTCCTTAAACTTTTCCTCAGCACCTTCTTCTTTGTTAACATCTGGATGATACTTTCTTGCTAGTTTACGATAAGCTTTTCGAATTTCATCTTTTGAAGCATCTCTATCTAATCCGAGTACCTCATAGTAGTCCCGTTTACTCACTATTATTCACTCTCCCGCTACACTCTTTACATAACTGTCATCTTATCATTTTTTATTCCTTCATAGCAAATTATGTTACATATCCTTTGATGAATACATGAAAAAGTCAAAGTCAAGAGAATCCTGACTTTGACTTTACTTGATCGGCATTTATTTATACTTATTCATCAAGGTATTACTTATCGTCTTGCTTATCTTCGTCATCCACTTCTTTATAGTCAGCATCTACCACATCATCGTCAGTTTTTTCTTGACCTTGCTGCGCTTGCTCATCTTGAGCCATTTGTTCATACAATTTGACAGACAATTGCTGCACTTGTTCCTCTAAAGCTTCTTTTTTAGCTTTAATATCTTCCATATCTTCAGACTCTAACGCCTTTTGCAAAGCGTCTTTAGCTTCATTAGCTTTTTGTTTCTCATCTTCTGATACTTTATCTTCTAAATCTTTGATTGTTTTATCCGTTGTGAAGATAAGTTGATCCGCTTCATTTCGAAGATCTACTTCTTCACGGCGTTTTTTGTCTGCTTCAGCGTTTTCTTCAGCATCTTTTACCATTTGATCTATTTCATCATCAGATAATCCTGAAGAAGATTTAATCGTAATTGATTGTTCTTTATTTGTACCTTTATCTTTAGCACTTACGTTAACAATACCGTTCGCATCAATATCAAATTTAACTTCGATTTGTGGAACTCCTCTAGGTGCTGGTGGAATATCTGTTAGTTGGAAACGACCAAGTGTTTTATTATTTGCAGCCATTTCACGTTCACCTTGAAGCACATGTATATCTACAGCTGTTTGATTATCTGCAGCGGTTGAGAAAACTTGTGATTCACTAGTAGGTATTGTCGTATTGCGTTCGATTAATTTAGTAAAGACTCCACCCATCGTTTCAATTCCTAACGATAATGGCGTAACGTCTAGGAGAAGAACATCTTTAACATCTCCCTGCAAGACTCCACCTTGAATAGCTGCTCCTAAAGCAACCACTTCGTCTGGGTTAACTCCTTTGGAAGGTTCTTTGTTTGTTTCACGTTTAATAGCTTCTTGAACTGAAGGAATACGAGTTGATCCCCCGACCAATAGCACTTTATCTAATTCAGATGCTGCCATGTCAGCATCTGAGAGAGCCTTACGCACTGGAACCATTGTTCGTTCAACTAACTCAGATGTTAACTCATCAAATTTAGCGCGAGTTAATGTCATTTCTAAGTGAAGTGGTCCTGCTTCGCCTGCTGTAATAAACGGTAAAGAAATTTGAGTTTGAGAAACCCCTGATAAATCTTTCTTAGCTTTTTCAGCTGCATCTTTTAAACGCTGAGTTGCCATTTTATCTTGAGCTAAATCAATTCCATTTTCTTTTTTAAATTCTTGAACCATGTATTCAATTATTTTCTCATCAAAGTCGTCTCCGCCTAATCTGTTATCCCCGGCAGTAGATACAACTTCAAATGTACCATCGCCAATATCTAAGATAGAAACATCAAATGTTCCTCCACCTAAGTCATAAACTAAGATAGTTTGATCTTCTTTATCATTGTCGATTCCGTACGCAAGTGCAGCTGCAGTAGGCTCATTAATGATACGCTCAACTTCGAGGCCAGCAATAACACCAGCGTCTCGGGTTGCTTGACGCTCAGCATCATTAAAATATGCAGGTACTGTAATAACAGCTTTATCTACTGTATCGCCAATATAGTCTTCTGCATAGGACTTCAAATGTTGTAAAATAATAGCAGAAACTTCTTGTGGTGTATATTCTTTATCTTCAATCGTTACTTTATAATCTGTGCCCATATGGCGTTTAATAGATTGTATTGTATCTGGATTAGTAATCGCTTGACGTTTTGCAACTTCACCAACTTGGCGTTCACCGTTTTTAAATGATACTACTGAAGGTGTCGTACGATTTCCCTCTGGGTTAGGAATAACAACAGATTCTCCACCTTCCATAACTGAGACACATGAATTGGTTGTACCTAAATCAATACCAATAGTTTTACTCATAACAAAACTTCCTCCTTAACAACTTTCAATTATTTATTTACTTTAACCATTGCTGGTCTGATAACACGATCTTTTAGCATATACCCTTTTTGCATTTCTTCTAAAATAATATTGGATTCTTGTTCTTCATCTTCAACTTGCATGACAGCGTGATGTATGTTTGGATCAAATTCTTTTCCAACAGACTCTATTTCTTCAACACCTTGGCTTTTTAAAGCATCTTGAATTTGTCTGTAAACCATAGACACGCCTTCAACAAAATTGGATGCTTCATCGCTAACTTCTACTTGAAGCGCACGTTCGAAGTTATCAATAGCTGGTAATAATTCATTAATGAGGTCTTGTGATTTATATTTACGTTCAGATTGCTTTTCTTTTTGCGTTCTTTTTTTAAAATTATCATATTCAGCCTGCAATCTTATTAATTTATCATAGACATCATTTTTTTCTTGTTGTAATTCTGTTATCTTTTCTTCCAAGTCTTTTGCTGAATTTTGATTTGAATCGGATGTACCGTTACCTTCTACGTTTTCATCGATAATTTCTATATCAGGTTGATCGTTCTCCACATCATTTTCATGCTTATCTTCTACATGGGATGTATCCTTCTTTTCCTCCATTGTTGCCACCTCCGAGATAAAGTAACCTATGACCAAAATCACCAAGACTGACTATACCATGAATAGAATTGGAAATAAACTTCTTTATCATTTTAATTAGTGATCATTTGAATAACAGCTATAATTCTCAATCATTATTTTTGTACCATAATTGTAAGGCTGCTGTCATTTCATTTGATAAAGCATTCAATAAGTTAAACACTTTTCGGTATTCCATTCTGGTCGGTCCGAGTAAAGCTATCGTTCCTTTTTTATCGCCACCAAAATGATATGAAGCAGTTATTAAGCTAAAATCTTTGATAGCATCCATCTCATTTTCCTGCCCAATACTAACATTTATGCCCTCATGGTTGCTTTTAACCAATTCAGCCAGTTTATCTTCATTTTCTATGACTGAATAAAATGTACGGATTTTTTCGATATCATTAAATTCGGGCTGAAGCAGAATGTTTGATTTTCCACCAATATATATCTTCACGGGTTGTTCACTAAAAAAGGCGGATTTTATATATTCATACGATCTTGCAAAATCGTCTAAATACATCTTCATCAAAGTAATAATTTCTTTATTTAAGATGTCTTGTAATTGAAATAAAGGCACTCCGTATAAACGGTCATTTAAAATGTTAACCATCTTTTCTAAATCTCTAGGTTTAATTTGTCCTGGTATAGAAAATGAACGATGTTCTACATGTCCTGTATCCGTTATTAGGATTGCCACCGCAGTATGTTGCGATAGAGGGACAATCTGTAATTGTTTCAACCTTGTTTCAAATATCTCAGGACCTAGGATGATGGATGTGTAACTAGTTAAATAAGATAAAACTTCAGCTGATTTTTGCACAATTTGTTCCACTTCATAGAATTCATCTTTTATAATATTTCGCATTATATTTAAGTTACTTTGATTGAGGGATGGAACAATAACGTGATCAACATAGTATCGATAACCTTTTTCAGATGGAATACGACCGGAAGAGGAATGTGTTTTTTCTAAAAATCCCATATCTTCTAGGTCGGCCATCTCATTCCTAATGGTTGCAGCGCTATAAGTAATACCATCTTTCTTAGAAATAGCTCGAGAACCCACTGGATGCGCAGTCTCAATGAAATCATCAATAATAGCTTGCAAGATCAACAATTGTCTTTTTGTTAACATGATGATCACCTCTGTTAGCACTCAAACCTTCCGAGTGCTAATGCTAATAATAAATTATCAAATACACTTTTTTTTGTCAATCAACATGAACTTATTTCAGAAAAAAATTAGGATGTAGCAATTATCTAACTGAAAATCCCCTTGCCGGGGCAAGGAGACTCATGAGCCGCCCACGGAAAGCGTAGCGATTTTTTCCGTAGCGTTCGGAGTATAGCTTACTTAAACAGGATGGGGAAAAATCCGCCTTGAAATTATGTCGCAGTTTATGAATATTATGTAACAACAGATCTCATCTCTGAGGTTTGCGATCATGTATTGTTTTAACATTGGAATATTTTACATCTAACTAGCTGTTTGAATAACTAATAAAGATCTATAAAAAACAACAAGAAGGAGAAAACTATCTAGTTTTCTCCAAAGTCATCTGCTTATTCATCATTCAATTTTAGGATTGACATAAATGCTTCTTGTGGTATTTCCACAGATCCAACCATTTTCATTCGCTTCTTACCTTCTTTTTGCTTTTCAAGTAATTTTCTTTTTCTCGTAACGTCTCCTCCGTACAATTTAGCCGTTACATCTTTTCTGACTGCTTTAATTGTGGACCTTGCCGTAATACTGTTTCCAATAGCAGCTTGCACTGGAACTTCGAACTGTTGCCTTGGAATAAGATCTTTAAGTTTTTCAACAATTTGCTTTCCTCGTTCATGAGCAAAATCTCTGTGAACAATAAGAGATAACGCATCAATTGGTTCTGAGTTTAGCAAAATATCCATTTTAACGAGATCTGATGCACGATAGCCAATTAACTCATAATCAAATGAGGCATATCCCTTTGTATGTGATTTTAGTTGATCAAAAAACTCATAAACAATTTCAGAAAGCGGCAGATCATAAATGACATTAACTCGGATATCATCAAGATACTGCATATCAATAAATTGCCCACGCTTCTTTTGTGAAATTTCCATCACAGCGCCAACATAATCATTCGGTACCATGATAGTCGCTTTTACAAAGGGTTCACGAACTTCTTCTATAATTTGTGGATCGGGCATAAATGATGGATTATCAACTTCTACAACCTCGCCATCGGTTTTTTCAACCTCATAAATAACGCTTGGCGCTGTTGTAATCAAATCTATATTAAATTCTCGCTCAATCCGTTCTTGAATAATTTCCATATGCAACAAACCTAAAAAACCACAACGGAATCCAAATCCTAAAGCCTGAGATGTTTCCGCATCATATTCTAATGCCGAATCATTTAATTCAAGACGTTCAAGCGCCTCTCTTAGGTCATTGTAATCTGATGAATCAACTGGGTACAGGCCACAAAACACCATTGAGTTTAGTCGGCGATATCCAGGAAGTGGTTCTGTTGCAGGTTCATCAGCTAATGTTATAGTATCTCCTACACGGGAATCAGCAACATTTTTTATTGCTGCTGTTAAATAACCGACTTCCCCAACACTCAAAGTTTCTCTCGGTTGTTGTCCTGGAGTGAAGACACCAAGTTCATTGACTTCAAACTCCTTGCCAGTAGCCATCATTTTAATTTTATCCCCTACCGACAAAGTGCCCTCTTTAACACATATTGAAGCTACTACTCCTTTATATGAATCATACAACGAATCAAACACAAGTGCTTTAAGAGGTTCTTTAACATTGCCTTCTGGCGGTGGAATATGTGAAACAATACTTTCTAATATTTCTTCAATCCCGATATTATCCTTCGCAGATGCTAAAATAACATCATCTGGATCTATTCCAATCACATCAACTAGCTCCTGTGTGACACGGTCTGTATCAGCATTGGGGAGGTCAATTTTGTTTATAACTGGAATAATTTCCAAATCATTATCTAGCGCCAAATAAACGTTTGCAAGTGTCTGAGCTTCAATTCCTTGCGCTGCATCAACAACAAGTATCGCCCCTTCACAAGCAGCTAAACTTCTGGATACCTCATATGTAAAGTCAACATGCCCAGGGGTGTCAATTAAATGAAAAAGATATTCTTCTCCATCCATACTATTATATGTTAATTGCACGGCATTAAGTTTAATGGTTATTCCCCGTTCACGTTCTAAATCCATTCCATCTAAAAATTGCTCTTTCATTTCTCTTTCTGTCAATGCCTTCGTATTTTCTAAAATTCTGTCGGCAAGAGTAGACTTTCCGTGATCGATATGTGCAATTATAGAAAAGTTTCGTACATTCTCTTGATTTCTCACCATTTATAACGTTCACTCCCAAGTTAAATCTTACAACTCTAAATAAAACACCTAACCATTGCATTATGCTTAAAGCAACTTAATATTGCATAACAACTCCGGTAGCTTTCTAATATGGATTGATTATAGCAGTAGAGAAGCGATGTTTCAAGATTTAGCTTAGGGTAAAAGGATGCAAAGATGTTAATCCTTTCAAGCATTTGAATAGCATTCTATTTATTTTGTCAAAAGAACAAAAGTGCAATCTGGTGAAGAATACCAACGATAACTTCAGAAAAACCTTTTATTCCTTTTTCAAGAAAAGATGCAGTTTTTTGAGTTAAAGTTAGTGACATCGTAGCATTTTGAGAATCCAATTCTCCAACGTCGTCTTGCTTAGGCTCAGATTCAATGTCACTTGAGTTTATCTCGTTTTCTTCTTGGTTGGTGAGTTGATAATCCTGTACAGCTTCAGAGTGGTCTTTTGAGGTTGAACGGTCTCCAGTTTCCTGACTCATACCAAAAACCATTCCTACTAAAAAAAATATAGTCAGCATTAAAATTGCAGTGAAAAATCGTAACATCTAACTTCCTCCCCCTTCAGCCTGTACTTTTTCTGCATCCCAGTAAAATTCACTAAACACCTCTGCCAGGGCATCTGCCGTACGATATAACTCGTCAAGATTATTCTCTACACCGCCCATTTCAAATAATAAGGCATTCTCTGATAAATCTTGATTAAACACCCCATTAGTTCCTGCACCTTGCTTAGTGTTTACACCATTATCTCTAGTAATACCTGGGTATTTCTCCTCCAAAACATCATGAAACTCATTGGCGAGTGCGAGATTTGCCTTGTAATTATTATGATCTGCTCCAATAACAATCATGATTCGTGCATAAGATTCCCCATTAATATCTACGGTTGTTTTATCTTTTGTTGCCGAATCACGATGTAAGTCAAAAACATACTGAATATGTTCATTTCCAGCAATGGCTTCTCGTACAACCGATCTAGAAGCCTCATAAGCTCTCCCCAATTCCCAACCTTTATCATGTAGTATATTAACAATATTAGTATCATCTACGTTCGTTCCAATTCCTTCTCCACGAAGCGATTTCGCTAGACGTTCACTTACCTTAGTTATGTTCACTTCATTATGGTGTGCTAAATTTGGATTATCAACATCAGGTAAATGTGGCAAAAATGATTCTGTATTGTGGGAATTGTATATATACACTACCTCCCGATCCCCTGTTGAATTTTCCAGCTCCTTATCATCTGGTTCTTCTTCATCGTCTTCCGAACCATCTACAACAGCTTCTCGATCTTTTAAAATTTCTTCCAATGAAGGCGCTGATTCCATCGGATGGGTTGTATGATAGCTGTCTTCTTCAGCCATTAAGACATCATGATCAAATATAGAAAAACCCGGAAGCTCGTTGCCTAATAAACTTCTAGGATTCCTCGGTTTAATACTTGTTGCGAGTTGAAAGGAAATCGATGATAATTTAGGTACTTCCATATCATCTGGAAATGCGTCCCTATATGCTTTTCCTTCCATACCCATTAACCATAAAAACGTTGAGCTTTCAATTCGCTTCGTAAAGTCAGTTAATTTCGCAGAAGAAAACCGCTCCGCCGAAGTTATCGTTGTCATGAATGCAATACTCACAAATAAAAACAATAACACTATAATATAGATAATAATTTTTTTAACATAACGACCAATGTTAAGTTGGTCAACATTATTTTTTTTGTATGGCATCATTCTACTCCTTTAGAAATCTATCATTGTATATTTAACTCTATGTAAATTTAATAGGCGCTAGAACCCAATCACACAAAAAAATTATTTGTTAATATAAAAGCCTAAGCACCCGGTTTAGCTTCAGACATAGCTTAAGCAAGAAAACGTAGTGGCGATTTGGGCCACGTAGGTAAGGCATATGAATAATTAAACACTAAAAAAACGATCGGTCTATCAGACTGGATAGACCGATCGCTTTATTTACAAACTTAGTTCTTAAAAGTTATGCTTTTTTAGCCATTTGTTCCGTTTCCTCTTTCTCTTCCTTTACCTTTTGCTGGAATCGCTTTGTTTCATAGATAATGATACCGGATAGACCTAATAATCCGATAAGGTTCGGAATAGCCATTAGTCCATTGAGAACATCAGCTAAAGTCCAGACGACATCAAGACTTGCCGTAGCGCCGACGAAGATGAATAGTACAAATACTGTTCGATATACTTTTACAGCAGTCGGGTTCTTAAATAGATATTGGAAACATTTCTCTCCGTAATAACCCCACCCTAAAATCGTAGAAGTAGCAAAGAACAATAATCCCAGAGTAATTAAGTAAGGACCCACATCACCTAATAATGTTCCAAAAGCAGAAGAGGTTAGTACACCAGCCTCGATTGATGTATCTTGCCACTGACCTGACATAACAATGGTAATACCAGTAATGGAACAAATAATAAACGTATCTATCAAAACTTGAGTCATCGAAACTAGCGCTTGCCTACCTGGTAAATCAGTCTTCGCAGCTGCAGCCGCAATAGGTGCGGACCCCAAGCCCGCCTCATTTGAAAACAACCCACGTGCTACTCCAAACCGTATAACGGCACCAACCGTTCCACCTGCAACGGCTTCACCTGAAAATGCATAAGTAAAAATAGTTCCTATAGCTTCTGGTACGAGGTTAATATTAGCAATCATTACAATCAGTCCAGCCAAAATATAGAATACAGCCATAATCGGAACAAAGAATGCAGTCACTCGACCAATCCACTTAATACCACCTAATATAACCAATCCAGCAAAGATAACGAGAGCTATACCTGTGATCCAAACCGGAATAGAAAATGTATCATTCATTAAGTCGGCTACAGCCTTAGATTGAGTCCCATTTCCTATACCAAATGCTGCAAGGGCACCGAACACCGCAAATAATACACCAAGCCATTTCTGTTTTAAGCCGTGCTCCAAATAATACATTGGCCCTCCAGCCATATTACCTTCAGAATCTTTAACACGATATTTTACAGCTAATATAGCTTCACCATACTTAGTAGCCATTCCAAACAATCCAGCTGCCCACATCCAGAATACAGCGCCTGGACCACCAAGAACTACGGCAGTTGCTACACCTACAATATTCCCAGTTCCAACAGTTGCAGCTGAAGCTGTCATCAAAGCTTGGAAATGAGATATGTCTCCCTCTGACTTTTTAT
>Ga0209487_1002641_pt1 | contig 14484 bp, 22 predicted proteins | sample Poulit2012_FD_187524 | JGI IMG/M metagenome (GOLD analysis project Ga0209487, IMG submission 187524) | Agricultural soil microbial communities from Georgia to study Nitrogen management - Poultry litter 2012 (SPAdes) (version 2) | ecosystem: Environmental > Terrestrial > Soil > Agricultural land... | reverse complement strand
CCAGGAACTGCGTCCAGAGCTGCACCAGCGAGGCGAGCACGGTCAGCACGGCCCCCACCTCGGCGACGGTCCGCACCCGGCGGAGCACCGAGGGGCCGGAACCCAGCACGAATGCGGCCGGCAGCAGCCCCAGCAGCAGCACCAGACCGAGGTACACGATCCCCTTGGCCACGCCGCCGACGAGCGTCAGGGCAGGATCGGGCATCTCGGAGACACCCGCGACGGGAGCGCGGGCGGGGGTGATTTTCGGTCGCTTCGGGCCAGTGGTGAGCGTGATTTCGGGGTGAGGGCGTGCGGGTGCTGCCGGTCTGCCCGGCGTTTCCACTTCGGTTCCTTACTTGTAGGGACAGATCGTTGCTAGTCAGGTCGTCATCAACCGGGTGGTGTCGAACAGGTTGGCCCAGGCCGTTTGCCAGGGCCAGTTTCTGGGTAGGTGCAGTCGCCAGGATCGAGCGCGGTTGGCGATCCGGGCGGGCACCGCGATCAGGTGTGTGAGCACGGTCTGCTAGCGGGCGCGGGCGTGGAAGGTCGAGGCCAGCACTCCGGCCGCGCGGGCGAGGTTGTAGGCGATGGCGGCCAGCACGGTCCAGGCGCTGTTGGCGGTGAACCCTACGGAGGGGCAGTGGGCCAGCGGCCCGCCCTTGAGGTCGGCGATGACCTGCTCAACGATCGCGTGGTCCCGGTGGGAGGTCTCCGCCTCCAGCATCGAAAGCGGTGAGTCGGTGAACACCGCATGGTGGCGATACGCATCCAGCAGCCCTTCCTGCTCACTGCCCCCGTGGTGGGGATTCAGGCGTTTGACGCGGCGCACGATCAGCCGGGCCGTGACGTGCTCAGCCTGCTTGCGGGAGGTGAAGGCGGTGTACTCGACCTCGGCGACCTCGGCATCGGAGATCCACCGCTGCTCGGCCTCCTCGAAGATCGCGCGGGGATACTTGATGCCCACCCAAGCGTGCTCGGGAATGCGAGAGATCGCGGCCGACCACGGAAGGGTTCATCCGCGCGGTGATCGAGAAGTGTGCCCCGCCCCGCCGGGCCGCGGCCACCGTGGCGTGCTGGAAGTAGGCAGAATCCGCGCGAACGGTGACCATCCCGCTGACGCCGGCGCGCTTCGCAGTGGCCAGGGCGCCGCCGATCATGGAGGCGGTGCCGTGGGCCGAGGCCGCCGCGCCCCGACGCAGCCGGATCCCGGCGATCACCGGCGCGGCCTGCAACGTCGAGACCGCAGCGACCTGCGCACTCAATCCGTTCATGCCGCTGTAGCCGTAACCGGCACCCTGCTTCGCGTAGCCGTGCGTGGTCCGGATCGTGTCATCGATATCGACGAACGCGACCTCGTCGCCACCGGCCAGCATGCCCGGCACCCGGGCCGCAAGCCCTGTCAGGACCCGGGAGGCGACCGCATCCAACTGGCGCACATGCCCGAACGTGTAACCGCGCAGGTGAGTGCCCAAAGTCGTGGGGGCCCGCCGCGCAGTGAAGGCCCGGTCCATCCCGCCATGACGTAGCAGGTCCATGCCCGAGATGCTGTCGGCGCCGGCGAGCATCCCCGCGACCAGGGAAGGGACCTTCACATCGGCGTTGGAGCCGCTGCTGCCCGGCACCGTGACGTGCTCACGGGCCAGGCCCGACAGGCCCGCCGACTCCGCCAGTGCCATCACTGGCACCAGCCCCGCCCGGGCCAGCAGATTGTCGTCATCGAACTCAGCAGTGAACTTGTGGGGTACTCGCACTACCAGTGCTCCTGTTGCTCAGCGTGATGGAACCTTTGAACAGTCCCATTATCGCTGGCCACAGGAGCATTTGGCTGTCACGACCCGCCCACCCAACCGGCGGATCCAGGCTGAACCGTCATCACCTCATCGGATCGATGGGCCAGGTCGGTGCCGCCGGCGACAACGCCGCGATGGAATCATTCTTCGCACTGCTCCAGAAGAACGTGCTGGACCGGAAGCGGTGGCGGACCCGAGACGAGCTGCGGATCGCGATCATCACCTGGATCGAGAGGACCTATCACCGACGCCGTCGGCAGGCTCGGCTGGGCCGGTTGACCCCCATCGAATACGAGACCATCATGAACCCGGCCGTGAGCCTCGCGGCCTGACACCACAACTGTCACCTGATCGTGCGGCAGTCCCTCCCGGTCGCCCTTGCCGCACGTATCGCGGGCATCGACCGCTCGTCCTTGGCTCACCTCGTCGACCACGGGCTCGTCCCCACGCTCGACCTCGACGCCGTCCGATCCCTGGCCACCAGCGGCGAGGCGGCCGCCAGGAGCTCGGATGACCCCGGACATCTCGTGATTCGCCTGGACATCGATCCTTCCGAGCAACGCACCGTCGAGATGAGCGACGCGCGACTCTCCCAGGCTGCCGAGGGTCCGCACCGGATCCCTGCCAGCTACCGCGGCCGTGAAGCGCTGCTGATCGTGCGGGGATTCGTCATCGCCACAGGGCGGGTCGACTCGATGGGCGGCCCGGTCGTACAGCGTACCGATCGCCGGGGCCGTGAGATCACCGCCCGCTCCATCTCCGTCAGCATCGAGGAACGCCTGAACAATCTCTCAACGCGACCCAGCAAGGCAGCTGGCAAGTCCCGCTGGCTCGGCCGCCGAGCACGAGTCGGCACGGGTGGCCCCGTCCTCCCGGTAGGGTCTTGATATGGACTGGGTGGAATGGATAGCTCGTTTATTCACAAGCCTCGGCTCCATCGTGGGCGCCGTCGCTGCTCTAGGCGGGCTCATAGGGATGATCGGCCGCGACTCCCGGGTTCCGCGAGCTCGCCGGCGGGTCCTCCGGGCCGCAGAGCTGGAAGGCCGAGCACACTCCAGTCTGCGGGAGCAGTACGCAGCGCTGCACAGGGAGCAGTCGGCCCGCTACCTCGCCCTCGTCGAATCGCGCATCGACAGCGAGCCCGTCGCGACAGCGGTCGCTGCAATCGCCGCGCTGCTGTCCGCTTTCGCGATCTTAGTGATGATGGCGTGGAATGGCGGAAATTCAGGCGTCTGGTCGGAGACTCTCGCGACGGTCATACCGTTCGCAATAGCGTATGCCTTCTTCCTGTGGATGGTCCTTAGCAAGTACTCCTCGCAGAGATGGGACTTCGTGCGGGGCTATCGCGCTTACGTCGGTCACGGGAACACCAATACCCCTGATCCCGGGGAGCACATCAACAGGCTCATCCGGAAACTCGGAGACAAAGCCCCAAACAGGATGCTGCGCGCGCTCGCGGTCGCTTTCAGCGTGCCTCTTCTCGCGGTGGTTGGGCATGCCGTCGGGCGGAGCTTCACCGAGTGTGGCCGGGCTATGAAGGAGGCCGACGGGCAGGGGCTATGGCTGGCCACCACCATGACGATCCTCGTCTTGCTCGTGGCGGTGACCGCCACGGTCATCCTGCTGTTCCCCAAGCTGCCCTGTCACGGCGAATCGTTGCAGGCAGGGACCACGGCAGAGTCGACCCCGGCGGACCCTGCCCACGGTGACCCCAGCCGCGCTCCGGATTCCGGCCCGTCAGCGTCGGGGAGCCCTCCGCAGCGATGACGTCGGGGACGGGAGAGCCCGGCGTCGCAATGGGGCACCCTGTCGTTCTCACGGATACGAACCGCGCCCGGTAGGAAGGCATGGAGAAGCCGGGTCCCCACATCCGCGCATCCCCACATCTGCGGGTGTCCTGGGAGGGGGTACCTCCGCCCACTTCCTCGGTGTCCGCAACCGCTGGAGACTCACGGAGGGAACCGCCATGATCGATCTCGCCGAGTATGCAGACCCCCGGCTCCCAGGGGACCTGCGCACTGTCCCGCTGGTCCTGCGGGCCGCTGAGTTCAGCGATGACGCCGAGGTGCTCGACGGCCTCGCCCGCTCCGGCGTCGCCTCCGGGGTGCTGCGCAAGATCGCCCGCAATCCCGCCACCGCCGAGCACACGCTGGAGCACGTGGTCGACCTCGACGAGCGGTGGATGACCTACCCCGTCACCCGACGTACCGACGTGTCGGCGCAGTTCGTCGACCGGATCGCACGGCGGTTGACGGACCGCACCGCGATCTTTCACGCCTCCTCATCTCCGTCGGCAGGGATCGCTCATCCCCCACCGGGGCCGAGGGGTAGCAGACCGTGCACGCCCGGTAGCCGGCATCACTGACGATGGTGTCCTCGTCGGCACCTGAGTAGTTGGTCATCCAGGCGTACTGGGTGGTGGGGCGGCAGGTCGAACAGTCCGTGCTCGAGTGCACGTGCCCGCCGGCACCAGCGACCAGGAAGGCACGGTTCCAGCCGCCACGGATCCTGAACGCCTCGTCCAGCCCGTCCACCTGCTCCCGGGCACGCTCCACCCGCTCCCGGGCCGCCTGGGCGTCGCGCAGGGGCTGGCGGAGCTATTTCCCGGTCGCCTCGGAAGCGGCGCCCCCGTCGGCGAGGCTCACCCATTCGCGGGCCGCTGCGACCACCTGCTCGTCGCTCTTGCCCCAGGCTCCGCTGGCACTCTTGCGGTCGCCGACAGCCCGGTGCAGCGCATCGACGTGCCCACGCATGCGTGCACGTGCCTCACTCAGGTCGGCCGCCGCAGCTGCCGCGTGCTCGTCGAAGTCGACCGGGGCCGCGGTGCGCACATCGAACCCGAACCGCTCGACCAGAGCCGCACCGGTGGCATCACCCTGCTGGCCACTGGAGTCCACCTGCACCTCGGCGTCGCTCCGGCAGATCGTCCCGAACTCGCCCCGGTTGCCCGTCTCCCCCGTGTCCCTCTTGCGCACGATCCCCGCCTTGACCGACTCCCTCCCGCTGTTGGATGCTCACAGGGGGAAGCGGGCGGCGCGACCGGATGACGGGACGCACCGTCCGGGCGTGTCCGTCTGGAGCTAGCGGTACGCTGTCGTGCCCGGGTGGGAGGAGGTGAGCGAGCAGATCGCGGAGGCGCTGGTCACAGCGATGGCATTGGGGACGGCGATCATCAACCTGGCGGCCGCGATCATCCGGCTAGCCGAGACGGAGCGGCCACGCGACGAGCCCCGAGTACGGGACGGACGGCACCGGTGACGACGCATCAGGAGGAGTCGGCACGAGGCCGGCCCCTCCTTCCGTCAATCCAGGGCACGGACTTCGAGCACCCTGCGAGATATCCGCTACCGGTAGCAGAGTCTCTATCATGTCCCGGGCCATCACCGGAGGACGGGTCAGGTCCTCGACCTGTGTGACGAGGTCATCGTTGCCGAGCACGTTCATCTCCCAGACGCCGGACCAGTGCCGGGCGTCCACCCGGACGGCATCCGCGTTGGCCTGCACCGTCAAGCGCGTGGCGCGACGTATCCTGCTCACCAGCGCCGCGAAAACTGTAGCGCGAACACCCGCCACAGCAGGGTCATTCACCACGAATCACGAAGACCCGATTATTCCGCAATTCTACACGTTAGGGCGAAACTCGTCGTCTTCATCCGAGGGTTGGGGGTCTTCCCGGGGAGTGCCGCGACCGTAAATCCGTGCCTTCAGAGACTCGGCAACGAACAGAGTGATTAATGTACCAACGAGCATTATAGTCACTTTGTCGTTGCCCGAGACAGGAGCGCTGTAAGCGATTATCACTGTTGCCCCGAAAAGCGCTCCCACTACAAACGCCATTCCCTTGTTTTCTATGATTGTCATCGCTCCAGGTTACACCAACTGCGGGAGGCAGAGGGGTCAATAGGCGCAGGAAATACCGAAGACGGTGAGGCTGGCGACCATGGTAATTGGGATAACTGCGGTTTGCCCCGGGCCCGTGGCGATACCAACGACGGCCGCAACAATCGTAGCCTCGGAGGTGCTCTGCACAACGCACTCCGCGTATCCTTGCTGGCTCTGCACCTCAGATACACTGCCCGCGCCGGAAGACGCGTTTTGCATGCTCGTCACAGCGAATGTCGCAATGCCACCATTTACGGACCATTCTCCGAAATAGGTGCGCCCGTCAACTGTGATCTCCGAAGACAGGGCCGCGCTGTCGCCGCTACTGGCGACAAGAGTGACCGCTCCGGCATCGTCCGTCGTAAACTCCGCATTTTCTGGCGCAGAAATCTCGAAAGAGCCACTGTCTAATTCGTCGGAGATGGACTCGGAAACCTGGTTAACCGTAGTTGCCGACTCATTAGAAGAGCCCGCAGGGGCTTCCGCGCCTGCAGGGGACACCGCAAGTGCGGTGGCCATGCAAAAACCGGCAATGGCAACTGTCGAAGTTCGGGCAATCCTGATGCGAGCGCAAGTGTCGGACATTGTAGTTGCCTCCGTCAACCTATGGCCGGACCAGTTCGTGTGACCGGCTTCACAATTGACACCTTCTCGCTATGAGGCACTCATGTCAACCCCTCGGAGCCCCCGAAAAGGCCTGTTGATTCGTCGGTGACCTGGCCTCGGGCTTTCATCGTTGAGGTGTCCGAGGGGTGGTCGTGGACATGGAAAGGTGCTCCTGACCTGGAAGAATAGGGCTTGCTTAGGGTCCAATTCTCCAAGGTCGAAGGAGCACCTTCAGGGTGAACACCACCGGGTTGTATCCGCGGGTGCAGGTCGATGTCGCACCGGTGTCAGGGGTCGGGCAGGCGGGTGGGGTGTTGCTGACCGAGACGGTCCGCGCCACCGGCCTGGACCAGGCTCTTTCTGCGGCCTCGGCGCCGGGGCGGCGCCCGTTGGCGCAGCATGATCCAGGCAAGGTCCTGCTGGACGCCGCGCTGGCCCTGGCTCCGGGTGGGGACTGCCTGGCCGATGTCGCCTCGGTGCCGGCCGAGCCGGACGTCTACGGACCGGCGGCCTCGGACCCCCTGATCTCTCGCCTGCTCACGCTCCTGGCCAGCGATGTCGATACGGCAGAACGCGCGATCAACACTGCCCGCCCCCGCGCCCGCGAGGCGGCGTGGACGCGGGCCGGAGAACACGCCCCACACCGCCGCGTCACCGCGAAGCATCCGCTGATCATCGACCTGGACGCCACGCTCGTGACGGCTCACAGCGAGAGGGAGGACGCGCGAGCGACGTTCAAGAATGGGTTCGGCTTCCCCCTGCTCGCCTTCGCCGACCACGGCCCCGACGGTGGTGGGGAGATGCTGACCTGCCTGCTCCGCCCGGATAACGCAGGCTCGAACACGGCTGCTGGCCACAAGACCGTCATCAGACAGGCGCTGACCCAGGTGGGGATGGGAGCTCGGCCGGGGAAGAAGGTGCTGACCCGGATCGACGGTGCCGAGTCGACCAAGGAGACCATCGAGGAGCTGGTGAAACGCCGAGTGTGGTACTCGGTGGGCTACACCCTGCCCGCCAGCACCCCGGAGCTCTACCGGATCATCCCCGAGCACCTCCGGCGCCGGCCTACGGCCCCGACGGCACCCCACGCCAGGGCGCTGACGTGGCAGAGCTGACCGGCCTACTGGACCTCGAAGAGTGGCCCGAGGGGATGCGGGTCATCGTCCGCTGCGAGTGACCGCGCCCCGGCGCGCAGCTGCGGTTCGAGGACGTCGACGGCTACCGCCTGACCACCTTCGCGACCAACACCGCCCGGGGACAGTTAGGGCGTGTCTCCCATATGTGAGCGTGTAGGGGCGAGAAGGTCGAAGGATGAGCACTTCCGCGACATCTCGGCAACAGATCCTGTCCGATGAACAGTGGGAGCGGGTGGCGCCGCTGCTCCCCTCGAACGCGGGCCGCAAGGGCCATCCGTTCACGAACAACAGGATGATCGTCGAGGGCATCATCTATCGTGCTCGAACCGGCATCCCATGGCGTGACCTGCCCCGGGACCGGTTCGGCCCCTGGCAGACGGTGTGGAAGCGCCACTACCTCTACGGGCAGCTGGGGGTCTGGGACCGGATCCACGCCGCGCTGATGGCTGAGGCCGACGCGCGAGGGGACATCGACTGGACGGTCTCGGTGGACGCGACGATCAGTCGCGCTCATCAACATGGCACGAACACCACGCGCCCGGACCAGCCCACAGGGGGCCGGAGCGAATCACAGGAATCTGGCCGTCGAGGAGCCTGACGGGCATGCGGTGGGCAGGTCACGCGGCGGGCTGAGCAGCAAAGTCCATGCCGCCGTTGATGGGAACGGGATGCCACTGGCGATCGTGCTCACCGGCGGCCAGCGCAACGATGGTGCCATGCTCGTCGAGGTCCTGGACGACATCCGTGTCCCGCGCCTCGGTCCGGGGCGGCCCAGGACGCGGCCCGAGGCCGTGGTCGCTGACAAGGCGTACTCCTCGGGCAAGACACGCAAGATGCTCGCTGCGCGGGGCGTGAGATCAGTGATCCCGCAGAAGTCTGACGAGACCGCCTCTCGCCAGCGCAAAGGATCCCGTGGCGGCCGTCCCCCGCACCTCGACAAGACCACCTACGCCGGCCGTAACGTCGTCGAGCGGCAGTTCAGCCTGGCCAAGCAATGGCGCGGGATCGCCACCCGCTACGACAAGCACGCCATCACCTACCGAGCCGGCGTGGTCCTCTGCGCGGTCGTGGCCTGGTTACGATAATAGGAGACACGCCCTAGCTGACCTCGAGGTCCGCCACCGTCGCCGTGCTCGCTGCGAGGACCGGATCCGCGCTGCGAAGGACACCGGTCTGCGGAACCTGCCGCTGAAGTCCTTCGCCCAGAACCGGATCTGGTGCCAGATCATCGCCCTGGCCAGTGAGATCACTGCGTGGATGGGACTGCTCGCCCTCCCTGACACCCCGGCGCGGCGGTGGGAGCCCAAACGCCAGCGACTGCGTCTGTTCCAGACCGCCGCGACCTTCGCTCCTCACGCCCGTGCCCGCATCCTGCACCTCACGGACCGCTCACGGTGGGCGCCGATCGTTCAGGCAGCACAGGTCCGGCTCTGCGACCTTCCTGCACCAGCCGGATAGCCTCGCGGACCCGCCGCTGCCCGCCCACGATCCTTGGAAGACCCCTGGCCCTGGAGAGCCCGACCACCGCGACCGACACGCGGCGCACCGTCACACCCTCCTGCCAGAATCAGCTCCCGAACACCGGCAACGACGCCGAACGCGCCCGCTCACCAGCCCGATGAAACATCGAGGCCAGCTGCTCATCGCCCCGGGCCAGGCCCAGGGCCACCATCATCACGCGGTCCTCGAAGCGTTCGAGATACCGCTCGCCGTCGAAGGTCTTCAGGGTGTACGAGGTGTAGTACTTGAAGGCACCCAGGAAGGGCGGGAAGCAGAACTTCTTGGCGTAGGCCTGCTCCGACAGGGACTCGACGAACGAGAAGTCGTACTGCTCGAGCACGCCGGGCTCATAGTAGTTGTTCTCGACCAGGTAATCCATCTTCTCGCGCAGCGAATGGAAGAAGACGGTGTTGGGGTTCACGTGCTGCAGGAAGTACTGCCGCGCCGCCTCCCGGTCCTTCTCGAACTGGATGTTCCCGTCCGGGACGTAGAGGTTCAGCATCGCGTTCAGCGCATGGAAGTCAGCCCCGGTGCGCTGCAGGACATCAGTATCCGGCGGTGTCATAGTGCCGCTCCTTCGTGCTCGTCAGGGGCGGGGTCGGTGTGCTCTGCCAGGAACCGGTCCAGGCCGGCCCGAACGTTTTCCTCGTCTCGCCTCGTCCCGAACATCTCGACGTGGTACAGATGGGGGACCGCGCACTTGCGGGCGATGATGTCGCCGGCCAAGCAGTAGGCCTCCCCGAAGTTGGTGTTCCCCGCACCGATCACGCCCCGGATGTGCTTCCGGTTGCGTTCGACGTTGAGGAACTTGATGACCTACTTGGGCACGGCACCACGGCCGTTGCCCCCGCCGTAGGTCGGGGTGATCAGAACGAACTGCCGGTGGGTCACCAGTGCAGGCTCCTGCCGTTGAAGAGGGATGCGCGCGGCGAGCATGTCGAGCTTGTCGTCGAACCGGAGCGTCATCTCCGAAACGGACGAGAAAAACTTCAGATCGACGTAAGTGTGGGTCTCGCTCACATGGGTCATGCCCGAGGAAGTGGGCGGAGCGCGCGTCTCGCGGGACGGACCGATAGATTCCTTGCGACGAAAGGGCTGGCCGTCAGATGCGACGGAACTACGGGGCTGTGCAGTCCGATTCGTTTCCGGATTAGCCAGTTCCGACCGGACCGCGTGGCAGTCGAGGTGTCCCCGCTGGTCAAAAGTCCAAAAGTTGTGCGACGATGCTGCGCGCCTTGCGATCGACCTCCTCATGAAGGTCACGGATGAAGGCTGTCCACCACAGCACCTCGTTCTTCAGTAGCTTCTCCTCTGTGCGGGCGGTGTGAACGGCCTGGCCGCGGAGGGAAACGAGCAGGTCAAGACACCGCCCAACGTTCACCGTTTTGTTCTGGGTGACGCCCACGTTGGCAGGTCGACCCTTCAGCTTGCCTAGCTTCGTGTTCGCCGCGACGGACAAATGCGATGGCAGCGCATCCCCGATCCCTGCGAGCTCAAACAGTCCTCGCACGTTTTTGTAACTGGCCGTGTTAATGCCGTACCCGCCGCCCTGGCCACCTTTGGCAGCTGTCTCCACCGCCTCGACCCAGAGGTCCCGCCACCCGGGGTGGACAGCGAGTTGCCAGGCATCCTTGTCCGAGAGCGCGTCTTTAACGGCTGGAGGGATGGATCCAGGGGAAAGGGAGGGTGCCAATGCCTTCGCGAGTTCGGTCGCGACGTCCTCCGCATAGGATTCCCATACGGCGTACGCGAAGGTCACAGCGGAAAGGTAGAGGGACTCCTGTTGCTTGGTCGGCCTTCCACGACCCTCGCTCGCGAAGCCCATGAGTCCGAGAGGGACCTGCAGCGCCGTCTCGGCGCTGAGCGCGGCCCCTGTCCACTCGTTGCGAAGCCGGTCTCCGGTCCACTGGATGCCTGTGGAAACGGCCTTGATGTCGTCTGCGGTCACAGCGCCTCATTCCCCTTTTACGGCTCGTCGCGGTTCGTGGTGAATGACCCTGCTGTGGCGGGTATTCACGCTACGGTTTTCGCGGCGTTGATGAGCAGGATACGCGGCTCTTCGCAGTTGAGGGGGTAGGTGCCGGAGGGCTGGTGGGAGCGTCGGTGCCGGGATAGACGTCGAGGCCTTCCGATGATGGAAGTTCTCAAGCTACCCATCAGGAAGACCTAGGCCGTGTCTCTTATTTTCGTAGCCAGGCGATGACGGCGCAGAGGACCACGCCGGCTCGGTAGGTGATGGCGTGCTTGTCGTAGCGGGTGGCGATCCCGCGCCATTGCTTGGCCAGGCTGAACTGCCGCTCGACGACGTTACGGCCGGCGTAGGTGGTCTTGTCGAGGTGCGGGGGACGGCCGCCACGGGATCCTTTGCGCTGGCGAGAGGCGGTCTCGTCAGACTTCTGCGGGATCACTGATCTCACGCCCCGCGCAGCGAGCATCTTGCGTGTCTTGCCCGAGGAGTACGCCTTGTCAGCGACCACGGCCTCGGGCCGCGTCCTGGGCCGCCCCGGACCGAGGCGCGGGACACGGATGTCGTCCAGGACCTCGACGAGCATGGCACCATCGTTGCGCTGGCCGCCGGTGAGCACGATCGCCAGCGGCATTCCCCGGCCATCAACAGCAGCGTGGACCTTGCTGCTCAGCCCGCCGCGTGACCTGCCCACCGCATGCCCGTCAGGCTCCTCGACGGCCAGATTCCTGTGATTCGCTCCGGCCCCCTGTGGGCTGATCGGGCCGGGTGGTGTTGGTGCCGTGCTGATGGGCACGGGTGATCGTCGCGTCCACCGAGACCGTCCAGTCGATATCTCCTCGCGCGTCGGCCTCAGCCATCAGCTCGCCATGGATCCGGTCCCACACCCCGAGCCGGGCGTAGAGGTAGTGGCGCTTCCACACCGTCTGCCAGGGGCCGAACCGGTCCCGGGGCAGGTCACGCCATGAGATGCCGGTTCGAGCACGATAGATGATGTCCTCGACGATCATCCGGTTGTGGCGGAACGGGTGGCCCTTACGGCCCGCGTTCGACGGCAGCAGCGGCGCGATGCGTCCCCACTGCTCATCGGACAGGACCTGCTGACGAGACGATGCGGAAGTGATCATCTATCGATGATCCCGCGACCATGGCCTCACATATAGGAGATACGCCCTAGACATGGCCCACGCTACCTTCGTTTCCCCTGACCTTTCGACCTTCGCTCGTCTGGATGAGCTCGGTCTGAGCGCGGTTGGTCAGCGACTGACGGTGGGCCGGGCGGTGCTCGAATGCCGCCTGACGGATCCGGACCCGTGGTGCAGGGGCTGTGGGGGCACGGGCGACCTCGCGCGGGACGATCACGCGGTCCCTGGCGCACGAGCCGTTCGGTCATCGGCCCACCACGCTGCGGGTCCGGGTGCGCCGCTACCGGTGCGATCACTGTGGCAACCGTTGGCGGGAGGACACCACCGCCGCGGCACCACAGCGGGCCAAGCTCTCGCGGGGCGGGATGCGCTGGGCGTTGGAAGCGCTGGTCATTGACCACCTCTCGGTAGCGAGGGTCGCAGCTGGCCTGGGGGTGGCCTGGCACACGGCCAACGACGCTGTGCTGGCCGAGGGCAAGCGGCTGCTGATCGATGACCCCTCCCGCTTCGACGGGGTGAAGGTGATCGGCGTGGACGAGCACGTGTGGCGCCATACCCGGCGCGGCGACAAGTACGTCACCGTGATCATCGACCTCACCCCGGCACGCGATGGGACCGGTCCCGCACGCCTGTTGGACATGGTCGAGGGGCGCTCCAAGGCGGTTTCAAGGACTGGCTCCAGGCCCTCGAATTGCCGCCAGCCGCTGCCCGAATGACGCCGACCCCACCTGCTCAGCGTCCTCCTCGGGCGCACCATCGACCGCATCCGCCACCATGCCATCGCTATCGGCGCCTCCCTTGATAGCGACCTCATCACTGTCGCCTGCATCGGTGGTGGCTGCGCCCACGACAGCACCCTCCGAGTGCTCCTCGCCGCCAGCCTGCTCGTCCCGGGTCTGGCCCGCACCGCTGGTGACAGCCGCCTGGGTCGAGGAATCGACCGACCCCGTCTCGGAACTGGCCCCCTCCTTCCAGGTGACCTCGCCCTGCGAGGCCGACGGTGTCGGGTTCTCAGCATCGCCCAGCATCTCCTCGCCCGCCGCGGGCGACTTCGAGTCAGCACTGGCCTTACCCACACCCAGACGGCTCTTGCCCGCATTGACCAGCGAGTTCGTGAACTGCCCTGGGTCTCCTGGAGGGTGCTGATCTAGCAAGGGAGACTGTTGTCATGGCAGCACCACGCAAGTACGACCAGGAGTTCCGCGAGCGGGCGGTGCGGATGTATCGCGAGCAGGCTCGCAGAGGGAACAGAGTCCACGCTCAGCGCGAGACGGCACGTGGGCTCGCTGCTCGACCCCAACCCTGCCGCGTTGCGGAACTGGGTTGAGGAGCTGGAGCGAGAAGAGGGAACGCGTGCCCCGGCCGCATCGCATCGAGCGGCCGGTAGCGAGGAGGTGCGGGCGCTGAAGAAGCGGGTCGCGGAGCTGGAACGGGCCAACGAGATCCTCAAGACCGCGTCCGCGTTTTTCGCCCAGGCGGAGCCAGGCCGCCGACTCAAGTGATCGTGACCTTCATCGACATCTACCGGGTCAGGTTCGGCCTCTCACCGGTCTGTGCCGTGCTAACCCAGCACGGCATCAGCATCGCGCCGTCGACCTACTACGCCCGCCGCTCGATGCCAGTCACCCCCGCGGAGCTGGAGGACGCCTACCTGGCAAACGCCCTGGTCACCCTGCATCGGGAGAACTGGAGCGTCTACGGGGTGCACAAGCTGTGGCACGTAGCCCGCCGCCAGGGACTCGAGCTCGGGCGGGACCAAGTCGCCCGGCTGATGGGCATCGCCGGCGTCGTCCGCGGCCGGCACGCTACGCGCACCACCCGGCGCGAGGAGAAGGCGCCCCGACACCCAGACCTGGTCCAGCGGAACTGGGACGCACCCACCGGCCCGGACCAGCTGTGGGTAGCGGACTTCTCCTACGTTTGGACGCTGGTGGGGTTCGTCTACGTCGCCTTCGTCGTGGACGTCTTCTCCCGCCGGATCCTAGGCTGGCGGGTCGCTACCAGCATGCGCATGTTCCTGGTCACCGACGCACTGCGGCAGGCCATCGACACCCGCCACCGCACCGGCGCCTACTGGGAAGCCGGCACGCTGGTCCATCACAGCGACGCCGGCGCCCAGTACACCTCGCTGGCCCTGACCGCGGAGCTGGCCGAGGCTGGCATCGCCGGCTCGATCGGCACCGTCGGCGACGCGCTAGACAACGCGCTATGCCAGTCCACCATCGGGCTGTTCAAGACCGAAGCGATCCACGACGGCGGCCCGACCTGGAAGAACCGGGCCGAGGTCGAGTGGCAGGTCACCGCCTGGGTCCGCTGGTACAACCACAACCGGCTGCACTCCGCCGTCGGGCACCTGCCACCCCTTGAGTTCGAGAACGCTCACCGGCAGGCTAAGACCGTGGCCCCAATACCGGAGGTCGCGTAACCACCAACCCTCCGGGAAACCCAAGGCGGTTCACTCCACCGCCGGGATCCGC